>SDBU01002035.1_pt1 | contig 27590 bp, 29 predicted proteins | sample 2277071 | NCBI WGS metagenome assembly SDBU01 (sample SAMN10397929, study PRJNA504765) | marine sediment metagenome | isolation source: marine sediment core GS08_GC12, 126 cmbsf | place: Arctic Ocean: Gakkel Ridge, Loki's castle | collected 2008 | reverse complement strand
GATACTGGACAGCGTCTTTGGCCGGAAGGGTTTAACTTTCTCGGTAGAAATTGCCCGCCAGGGCGGCAAGAACGAGTTGTCCGCTCAGCTTGAGCTTTTACTCCTGACCCTCTATATGGCTGAGCCGCAGAATCTGGTGAAGTGTGCGCCTACCTTCAAGCCTCAGACAATTATTTCGATGATGCGGCTGAGAGACCGGCTGAATGACGCTGGTTTTGCCGGCCTGTGGGTCTCTGAGCTGGGCTACATCGTCCGGCTGGGGAACGCCAGGGCTGTCTTTCTCTCGGCCGATAAGTCGGCTAATGTGGTGGGTAACACCGCCCATATTCTGCTGGAAATAGACGAATCTCAGGATGTGGACCGGGAAAAGTATACCAAGGAGTTCAAGCCAATGGGGGCGACGACCAATGTAACCACCGTTCACTACGGTACCACCTGGGATGACTCTACCCTGCTGGAAGAGGTGAAGCAGACGAATTGTGAGCTGGAGAAGAAGAATGGTATCAGACGTCACTTCCGCTACGACTGGCAGGAGGTGGCCAAGTACAACCCCGAATACCAGGCTTATGTTGAAGCGGAGAAGCAGCGCCTGGGTGAGAATCATCCCCTGTTTTTGACCCAGTATTGCCTGCTGCCGATACATGGTGGGGGTCGGTATTTATCGCCCCAGCAGCGGGCTCAGCTTCAGGGGGAGCATCCCAGAAGGCATCAGCCCGACCGCAACCGGGTCTATGTGTCCGGTATTGACCTGGCTGGCGAGGCTGAGGCCGGAGAAGGGGAATATTTGCGAGCCGTCAAGCCGCGTCAGGACTCCACGGTAGTTACTATTGGTGAGCTGGACTTCTCCACTGTAGATGATGTGCGTCAGCAACCCGGAATACGGGTGGTTGAGCACTACTGGTGGACCGGCCGGAAGCACACCGAGGTCTATCCCCAGCTAGTTGATATCTTGACGAATGTCTGGCGCTGCCGCAGGGTGGTGGTTGACGCAACCGGGGTGGGTCAGCCGGTATACTCGTTTCTGAGGCAGTCGATAGGCGCTAAGGTCATGCCGTTCATCTTTACCGCTCAGTCGAAGTCGGAGCTTGGTTTTAACCTGCTGGCGGCGATTAACTCCGGCGGTCTGAAGATGTATGCCGGGGATGGCTCTGCTGAGTACCAGGAATTCTGGTTTGAGATGGAGAAAGCCAAAAGTCAGTACCGTCCCAGCCGAACGATGAATTTCTACGTTGACCCGGGAGAAGGGCATGACGATTTTCTGATGAGTCTGGCGCTGCTGGTTGAGGCGGCTAACCAGTATGTTCCCCGGGGGGCTAGGGGTAGATAGCAGGGCGTGTTTCAGCGGGGTGATAGCCCCCCCTTCTATAAACAGTTCCCCCTCTCCTTATCAGGGAGAGGGGGTCGTTTGGGGTAGGGGTTACCCGCAGTTCTTAATAGTAGGCAGTTCTCCGGCCTACCCACATGCCGAAGATAAAAAGTAGCAGTGCTCCCAGGGCAATCACCAGATAGAGAACCCATCCCGTCATGGCGAAGGCAGAGCCGGTAGTGAATGCCCGGGGGGTTGACCAATCACCCTCGTTGGAAGCGGCGTCTGTCGCCTTTACCCGCCAATAGTAGGGAGCCTCTTTCTTGACTGGCTCCAGCTCTTCGGCTTTAGTGAGGGTGTATTTCGATTTGGTAAGCTCCGCTTCATCCAGCACTATGGAGTTCTTATCGAAGTCTTCGCTGGTGGCAATCTGGAAAATGTAGGTTACCGGGAGACTGACGTCGTCGGCATCCTCCCAGTCAAAGGTTGTCTCTGCCTTGACCTTGGCATCAGGTTCTGGTGTCAGGAGTTTCGGCGCCGGTGGTGCTTCTGACTCCATGGTGAACGTCTGGGTTATCGTGTTTCCCGCCGCATCGCTGGCGGTGATGGTGTGGTCCCCCTTGGTGCTCACCGGGACAGGAAAATTGGCAGAGAAGGCCCCGCTGGCATCAGCGGTTGTGGTCGCTATTTTATCGTCATCATACTTGATGGTAACCTGCCCGCTGAACCCGTTGCCGCTGATGGTCAGTTCGGAGCCCACACTCCCGGTGGTGTAGTTAATGCTGCCGCTGGTCAGGACCTCAAAGGTAGCGCTCTTGGTAGTGAGGCCCGCGCTGGCGGTGATGGTATGGGTTCCTTTGGTGCTGGGCGGAACGTTGAAGGTAGCGGAAAAGTTTCCGCCGGCATCAGTAGTGGCGGTTTTGACCCGGATGTTGTCGTAGGTGATGTCCACGGGGCTACCGGCTTTGAATCCGGTGCCGGTTACCGTTACGGCGCTGCCGATATTGCCGCTGGTAGGGCTGATGCTAATCTCACCGGCAATGGTAAACTTTGCCTTCTCGCTGTTGCCGTCTTCATCCTTGGCCTCGATGTTATAGGTGCCGGGCGCTATCGGGGGCAAGATAAAGGTGGCGGTAAAACTACCCTCTCTGATGGTTCTCTCTTCTACCATCCTGCCGTCATTAAAGAATATGGTGACATCCTTCCTGCGGCCAAAGCCGGTGCCGGTTACCTTTACCTCGATGCCTGATGCCCCCGAAGTAGGGCTAATGGTTATCTCTGGCTCCACGGTAAACGTAGCCTCGGCTTCAATGTCGGAGTCGTCACCGGTGACGGTTATGGTATGTTCGCCGGCGGTGCTTTCCGGGATAATGATTATGGTGTCTTGGAATTCGCCGTCACTATCGGCTTGGTCGTCACCCTCCTCGATGTCCACCTCATCACCGTCGTATTCGATAAGGATGTCTTCCCTGTCCTCGAAGCCCTCACCGCTAATCTCGACCTCAGTGCCTACCGGGCCTTCTTCGGGGTCAATTTCAATCTCGGCAATGCCGGTTACGGTGAAGGTGGTCGAGGTTACCGGAAAGCCGGTATCGTAGTTGACAACTCGAACCGTATAAGTACCCCGGTCTACATTGGGTACGGTGAAACTGGCGGTGAACGTACCAGTTGCCTCAACCCATAGCCAGTCTTTGCCCGTGTCTTCCCAGGCGATTTCAACATACAGGCCCGGGGAAAAGCCGGTCGCGCTAACCGTGACCAGAGTACCCGGAGGGCCCCTATCGGGGTCGAGGGTAATTACTGGTAACGCCAGGACCGTTGTGGCGGGAATAGCCACGGTCAGCAGGGACATGATGATGACTATAGCTAAAGTACGAAATACTCTACTCTGTTTCATTGGCTAATCCTCCTCCTTTTCCCGGACGGGCAAAGCCAATCTGTTACTCCACCCGGAAATTGAGATTCTCGCGCTATATTGGTCATGACTCCTTCTTATTATAATAGTCTTTTTCGGGCGCCGGGTCTGGGGATATAGGTTCCGGCAAAACTGTTAAGGGTGTCCCGGGCAATCAGCCAAGTGTTATGTATCTTGGTCGCGGGCAAATCTCCCTGCCGGCATAGCCGCTTTACCGTCTCCGGATGGATCTTGAGAATCCGGCTGGCTTCGTTCGCGTTTAAGTAATTATCCCACGGCTCCATAATCTTACCTGGTATTGTTTTGTCAAAGCAATATTAACATAAAAAAAGGTTTTTGTCAATACCCCTGTGGCCAGGCTCAGTTTTGAGAGGGGTGGTTTTTGCCCGGTGGTTAGCCATTTATTTGTCTCTTGGCGACAAAACTCTATTGACTAACTAGAACATATGTGCTATTCTTGGCTCAACTCATTGGGAGTGCCGGCGATGGAGAAAGAACAGCTTGACGTTAAGTTGGCGAGAGAGTTAGGCCCTTCCGCGGATGGTTACGATGAGCTGGATTTACCGCCGGAGTATTGTCACTATCGGGATGAGGGTTGTGAGTTTGGCAATTCCTGTCTTAACTGTCCCTTCCCGAGATGTATTTTTGAGTTGCCTGGGGGCAAGCAGCACTGGCTGAGGAGAAAACGAGATAGGGAGGTGGTCAGACTGTTTACCGGTGAGGGGAGGGGTATGAAAGAGCTGGCATCCATGTTTGGCATTAGCCAGAGAACGGTACAACGAATACTAAAGGGGACGAAAAATGAACGAGGCTTCCATTCCTGAGGACTTAAAACGTCGTGACCTGGACAGAATCAAGAACTATGAGCGGCTGCTCGATTTCTATCACGGCCGGCAGTGGGAAGGACGGGAAAGGCGAGGCGAGAAACGTCTGACCTTCAACTATGCCAGGGTGTTTATCGATAAGGTTACCTCATATTTGATGTCCGGGATTACTTTTGCCGTTGACGCTGTGGAGGACTCAGACGAGGCTAGAGCTAGGGCTCAGCAAATAGAAGTCGCCTTGTACCAGGTGTATCAGGATAACAACCTGGAACAGTTAGACCTTGAGACTGAGATTGACTGTGCTGTCCTTGGTGATGCCTGCTATAAGGTTATCTGGGATAACCAAGCAAAAAGAGTCCGGGTGACTGCCCCTGATGTCCAGGGTATCTACGCCTGGTGGTGGGCAGACGATACCTCCCGGGTGTGGAGAGTGGCCTCTAAATACAGCCTGTCAGCCGAGGAGGTTGGGCTGCTTTACGGGACCAAGCCCAGAGGTAAGACAGCTACTGTGGTTGAGCTGTGGACAGACTCGGACTTCGAGCTTTATCTGGATCAGTCTCTGGTAGAGAAGAAGCCCAATCCCTATCGCTTTATCCCGTTTGTCATCTGCCCTAACCTGAGAGAGCCCAAGAAGTTCTGGGGGGCATCGGACCTGTTGCAGGTTATGGAGAGCCAGCGGGAGCTTAACCGGGCCATGAGTCAGCTATCAAAAATACTGGAGCTATCCGGTAACCCCATTGCCGTTCTGGAAAATGTCGAGGAGTCAGAAGATATTGCAGTGGCACCCGGGGCGGTGTGGAACCTGCCCGAGGATGCCAAGGCTTATCTGCTCGACCTGCTTCAGGGTGGCGGGGTCGGGTTGCATATCGACTACATAAATCTTCTTTATCGGACCCTGCATGACATCTCGGAGTCCCCCCGGGCCGCCTTTGGGGGAACGGAACGGGACCTCTCCGGGGTAGCCCTGGAGATTGAGCTTCACCCGCTGTTACAGAAGGTGAGGCGAAAGAGGATTATCCGGACTGCTGTCTATAACCGGAGAAACTGGATGGTTCTTCAGTTGCTGGAAAAGTTTCAGGGTAAGCAGTTTGGTGATAACCAATTGAGGGTAGTGTGGGGTCCAGTTCTGCCGCAGGATAAGACCAGGCTGGTTTCTGATGAGCAGACACTGATTCAGACCGGTATTCACTCCCGGCGCCGGGCGATGGATGAGCTTGGGGTCAAGGACCCGGAGCTTGAGTTCAAAAGATGGCTTGAGGAGAGAGAGGCAATCCTCAGGATGAATAGAGACTTTAACGCCAGGTCCAGCAGGGGTATGGCGAGAGAGAGAGCGGTAGAGCCCCCGGTGGAAAGCGTTGAGGAATAATTTGAGGGAGGTGTTTCGCTTTGCCAGATGATGAATTACTCCAGGAGCCCTCTACGGAAGTTCAGGAAGATGAGCCAAGCCAGATTGACCTTGCGGAGGAGCTAGAAAAGGTCAGGGCCAGGGTTGTTGAGCTTGAGGGTCTGCTGGCGCAAAAAGACCAGGAGGTAGCCCAAACTGACGCCCGGGTCTTGGAACTTGAGGAAGTCTTAGCCGGGCGAGACTGTGAGCTAACTGACGCGGTAGCAAACTACCGGGCCCTGGTGGTGAAAGAGAATCCCGAGGTGCTTGAGGAGCTGGTAACTGGTGCCACTATTGAGGACGTCAATGCTTCTCTGGAGAAGGCCAAGACCCTGGTCAACCGGGTGAAAGAGGGGCTGGAGGCAGAAATAGCGTCGGCCAGGATTCCAGCCGGGGCTCCAGAGAGGACACCAATTAGCTTTGAAGCGCTATCCCCACGGGAAAAGATTCAATACGCAATAGGAGGTAGGAGGTAAATGGCATTAACTTTAACTGAGGCAGCTAAACTGTCCAACGATATGCTCCTTGAGGGAGTGGTGGAGACGATAGTCAAGGACTCACCGGTGTTGCAATACATGCCCTTTATTGAAATCGTGGGTAATGGTCTGACCTATAACCAGGAGAAGACCCTGCCCAGTATCGATTTCTATGACGTTGGTGATACCTGGGTTGAGTCCACCCCAACCTTTGACCAGAAAACGGCGCAGTTGAAAATCATGGGCGGTGATGCCGATGTCGATAACTTTATCAAGGCCACGCGAAGCAACGTCCAGGATTTAGAGACGGCCGTTATCGAGCTTAAGGCTAAGGCGCTCAAGGATAAGTTCGAGGAGGCCTTTATCTATGGTGATGTCACCACTAATCCCAAGCAGTTTGATGGGTTAAGGAAGCTCATTGATACCGCTACCGCTGGCGACCAGCTGATAGCCATGGGGGCTACTGGGGCTACCCTTACCCTGGCCAAGCTGGATGAGCTTATTGATGCGGTAAAGGGTGGTAAGCCCGACATGCTACTGATGAGCCGCCGCTCAAGGAGAAAGATTAACGCTCTGGTCCGGGCAGCGGGCGGAATGATAGAAAGCGACCGGGATAAGTGGGGTAACTTCGTTCAGTTTTGGGATGGGGTGCCGATTGGCGTCAGTGACTGGGTTCTGGATACCCATACGGTGGCTTCAAGCCTGGAGACCGGGACCACCGGTGGCGACTGCTCCACGATATATGTTATCCAGTACGGGGAAGGAGCACTCTGTGGCTTAACCGGCCCGGGGCACCTGATTGCCGAGCCAATCGGTTCCCTGGAGAGTAAGGATGCTACCAGGACCCGGATTAAATGGTATGTATCCCTGGCGTTGTTCAGTTCGGTTAAGACTGCTGCCCTGATCGGGGTCAAGGACTAGCTGAAGAACTTGGCGTAAAGGAGGACAAAAAATGGCATTTTCAGATCCAGGAAAGGGAAGGATTATTGAGCAGGGCGAGGGGCTGGTCAGGATAACACTGGCCGAAGACGTTAAAGCCGGTGATATCCTGGGCTACAGCTCAGGCTGGAAGAGAGCGCTGGCAACCGTAGGTACGGCTATTCAGGGAAGGCTGGTAGCGGGTGAAGATGGCGCTAACGGTGAGGTCGTCACTGCTTACCGTCGGGCGGTGGTCAGTGGCTACTCCGGTGGGACGGCGGGCAACCCGGTCTACGTTGCCGAGGGGACAGACAACGGCAAGATTACCGAGACCAAGCCGACCACTTCTGGAGATTGTGATACCATTATCGGCTATATGGCTTCAGCTACGGTGGCTGCCCTGGAGCCCGGCTCAAGGTCTGATTCAACAGTCGCGTAAGAATAAAAAGAACGGGGGAGGGGGTCTCCCTCCCCCAGGGAGGTAAACTATGGTACTGGCAGTAGTAGAGCATACCGAGTATCCCTTTGCTAAGGGCGACCTGACCTCAGATGGTATTCAATGGTCTGCCGAGGTGGATACCACCACCGCGGATACTGATGTTGAAGTGGAAAGCGTTACCATCAAGCCGCCGGCACTGGGGGCTTTATTAGAGGTTGAATTCGGCTTAACCGCTGCTTTCAGGGCAGTTTCTTCGGGTACGGCTGACCTGACCTATAAATGGCAGGCAAGAAATGAAGGGGGAACCTGGGTTGACCTTCACAGCGCCGTTACCAAGACTGATATCGGCACGACCTACGTTGAGGAAACCCAAAGCGGGCGCTTCAAAACCGTAGCTAATTTTGGTGCGGTGCCTTTTGAGGTAAGGCTGATAATCCAGTGCAATGAGGCCAACGAAGGGCGAGCCAAAATTAAAAACTCGAGCTGCGTTAGAGTAAAGTATTCTGCCTCGTAAGGAGGTAGCGGTACGGAGGAGTTATGACGAATCTAGTGTTTGCCCCCCCCGCTTTGGGGACTGTCCTGTCACTGACCGGACTGCCCGGCGGGAGTAACAAAATATACGACAGAAGCCCCTACGGTAACATTGGTACGATAGTGGGAGCAACCTGGGTGAGACTACCCAGCGGCCTGTGGGTGCTGAGCTTTGATGGGTCAGATGATAAGATAGATTGTGGCACAGGAGCATCCCTCAGATTATCAACTGCGATGACAGTTTGTTTGTGGGCAAATATTACCTCCCTTGCCAACCTGAACACTTACATTTCCAAGTACGATAATGACAATGTTGTTGGTAGATGTTGGTATATGAACTCAGGCAGTGGTGTTGTAGGCTATCGCTTTGCTGTGCAGAACGTATCTGATAGTAAGGTGACTCTTTTTTATGGAAGTGAGGGAGATGCCCCTGAAGGGGTATGGCAATTCCTTTGTGGAACTTACTCAGCCTCAACGGAGTTAATATCGTTTTACATCAATGGAGCACTAAAGGAAACGGCTGCTCAGACCGGGAATATAAAGGATATTGCTGCACTAAAGGTCTATGTTGGTGCTATGTATGACGATAGTGATGACCCTACCCAAAAAATCAACGGTAAAATTGGTCTGCCACGAATTTACAACCGGGCTTTAAGTGCCCTGGAAATTCAGAACCATTTTAACCAGGAAAAACATCTATTTGGAGTGTGGTAAATATGAAATACAGGGTAAGACTTGACTTGAGCTTTGACAATGAAAGCGACGCCCAGGCGTTGATGGACTATGCCAAAGGGTTAGCCGCTAAAGCCGTCAGCATCAACGAGGGCCGGGATGATGAGGAGATTTCCTTCTGCGATGTGGAGATATGCCGGCACGACGAGGGTTTGCCGTGTGAGAGGCTGGAGAGAGTAGAAATTAGAAAACTGTTGCCTGAGTAGAGGGGAAGTTTGAAGGGGCTTCGCCCCTTTATCCCCTTCCCCTTGTCAAGGGGAAGGGGATAAAGGGGATAGGGTTACCTAATGAGAAACCTGAAGGGGGTGAGGTAGATATGAATTTAACCGGGATGAGAACTATAGTCCGGCGTGACCTGAAGGATGAGGATGCGCAAAACTACCGCTGGACTAATGACGAGCTGGACCGGCACATTGCCCACGCCGTCAAGGGCTTCTCTGAGGCCATTCCTCTGGAGCAGAAGGCAACTAAGGCTACCACCTCAGACTCCAGGGAGCTGGATATTTCCAGCCTGTCGGACAGGGTCATGGTGGTGGCGGTGGAGTACCCGGCAGACAAGTTTCCCAGGCGGTACCAGAGGTTCTCTCTGTGGGGAGATACGCTGACCCTGCTTGGCAGCGAAGTTCCTGACGGTTCCAATGCCTATGTCTATTACGGTAAACTCCATACCCTTGATACCGAGGGCTCTACTATTGCCGGGCAGTTTGAGGACCTGGTTGCCGTTGGCGCTGAAGGTTATGCCGCCGTGGAGTGGGCGGTCTATGCCACCAACCGGGTGAATGTTGGCGGCAGTGAGACTCCCGAAGAGTTTCTCCGATGGGGCCAGGATAAGCTGCGCTATTTCCGGGCGGAGCTCAGGCGGCTGGGGAGGCGGAACCGGGTCAGGGTGAGGCAGCTCTACCAGCCATACTATTCACCGGTATCCAGATCTACTGACTACGGGCCATAATTAAAGGGGTGTCCAAGAGGGACGAAGCCCCTCTTCATAGAATCATCCCCCTCTCCTTTAAAGGAGAGGGGGACTGAGGGGGTGAGGTAGGTATGACGGTAAAAGAAGGGCCGCTCGGGATGAAAGATAGCTTGCCGGCGGAGGCCTTTGCTATTGTTGGTGACCCGGAGCAACCGGAGACCTGGAAGCTCCCCCACCATAAGCGGAGTATCTCGAGGGCCTTGCGTGGGAAGCTTGGTATTGAGCAGACGGTTGACTGGCAGCAGATGCCGGCGGCGGTAGCTGCGCTGTCTCCACGGGGTCATCGCGAGCAGAGGATTGAGGCCGGCCCGGAGGCTATACTCGGGGCCGCCAAGCACCTGGCCGGGCACTATCAGAAAGCGGATAGACCGCTGCCTGATACTCTGGCGGCAATAGCGTAGATGAGGTGAGGGGATGCGTAGTCTATCAGATACATTGTTGTCGGCTCAAAAGAAGGCGTCTCATACTCCCTATGTCAGGGTTGAAGCCAGGAATACCGCCTGTGGCGTGGTGAGGTACGATTGGTCAAGACTCTATACCGGCTCAGAGGATGACTACTTCCACGCGGTTACCATACCTTCAGACGGCTCCCTGATTAGGGTCAGGATAACTCCCCCGGCTGATTCCAGGAAGCTCTATCGCCAGCGGGTGGCTGACCCTGACCCTAATTCCGATTTCAGCCAGTGGACGTCCTGCAACCAGTATAATGCCGTTATTGTTGCCGCCTGCTCGCTAGGGGCCGAGGTGTCTATCTTCTGGACAAAAAGCGATAGAAAAATCTACCAGATGAAGAGCACTGACAACGGTGTTAACTGGGGGGCCCCGGAACTCCTGGGCTATACCCCAACCACGGCGATAAATGGCATCGCCGCCGCTTACAAGACTAATGGCGACATCGCTCTCTTTTTTGCTGACCAGGCGACTCTCTACGTAATGAAGCGGATAAATGGTAGCTGGGGGGATGCCGTTGCCTGGGACAAGTCCACCGGTGATTTGTCCGGTGTCGGTGCCGTATATCATGGCGACTGGAATCTGGTGGTTACCGGCCAGGACTCAAGCGATAACTTCAAGCTGTGGTCGCTGGTTTACGGCGATGGCGGTGATGTCTCCGCTGGCACCTGGTCGGCCCTGAAAGAGTTCGCCTCGGCGCCATCGGGCGGCGATTTTGAATACGGCCAGGCTTTTCTGGATAAACCAGACGTCTTTCGAACCTTTTTCGTAGAGAAGTTTGCTGGAACCGAAGCCTACAACCGCCCCTTCTGGTCACATTCCGTTTCTGGTGCCAGCTTTTTGAGTAGTTTGTGGCGTGAGCCGGTGCCGTTTAACCTGTCTAGCGAATATGGCCTGGCGGTGGCCCACCATGGTGATTATTGCTGGCTATCTTCTCCCGACAGCGTGTGGCGGGCTAAGCTAACCCAAGAGAGTCTCGCTCTAACTGGAGACGTGCTTTCGGTCAGGGAGGAGCTGGAGACCGACCGGGGTGGGCTGGTGGTTGAGCTGAGAAATGATGATGGCCGCTATGCCTCACCGGGAAGCGGAGACCTTTCCGTACTGAGCACGGGCTGCCAGTTGGAGTTCAGCCCGGGCTATCGCACTTCCGCAGGGAACGAATCAAGCTCAGGGCAGGCCTTTGTCCTCGAAGCTTTTGAGCATACCAGCTCCGGGGGTAAGGCTACCCTGATGTTGCAGGCTTCGGATGCCTGGAGTACGGTCAGCAGCTGGAGAGCCAGGCACCAGTTCCGCTGGAATAAGGAAACTGATGAGATGTGCGTTAAAGACATCATGGCTTTTGTGCTGGCTAGAGTCGGGCTGAAGCTTGAGGTAAAGTCCCAGTCATCGGTGATGACCGGCTACTACCCTGACTTTACCATTAACCCGGGTAACCGGGGCGATGCGGTTATCAGTCGGCTGCTGACCTTTGTCCCTGATGTGCTGTTCATTGAGGGTAGCAAGGCCTATATCGTGAATCCCCAATCCTCGGATAGCTCGGTCTACAGCTACGGCACAAGTCACGCCATACTTGAGGGGAGATACCGACAGCGGTTCTGGGAGCACAACCGTATTGAGGTTGAGGGATACGACACGGGGAATGATAAACCGCTTATCGTTAATGCCTTTGCCTGGGATGAGATAGATAGGCTTGGCAATAGGCTGGAGCAGGTTAGAGACCGGAACCTGGATAGCGTGGCCAAAGCCCAGGCTCGTGGGGATGCTTATCTAAGAGGCGCTGAGATAGAGTCGGCCGGTGGTGCGATTCGTATCCCGGTCAATTGCGGACAGCAGCTACACGATGTTGTTGACATAACGGATAGCCGGGCCGGACTTGACGCCGAGAAGAAAAGGGTTCTGGGGCTAATCCTGGTCTTTGATTCGAGTCGCGCTCGCTACGAACAGTGGTTGGCTCTGGGGTCGGCATAGCCACGGTTTATTCAAGGGGGGTTGTATGAGGTTAAGAAAAGCGACGCTGAGGAATTTCAATTCTGGCAACTACACGGCCACGGTCCAGCTTGCCGGCAGCTACAAGGTTTATCTGGAAGACGTTACCGTGGCGAGGAATTTACCAGCGGCCGAGATGGTCAGCGGACGGAAGGTAGCCGTGGTATTCTTTGATGAACATAACGCCAAAGAGGCGGTGGTGGTGGCCGTTTATACCTAAGACTCAAGCTTAAGGAAGCATAAAACTCGCAACTACGCACTATTTAATAAAGATACAAGAGTTGGGGATAGTAATTCAAAGTCGTGGAAATGGATCTTGACAAGACCTTCACACCTATGATAGACTTCAATTAATTGTATCATATGTGTGAGGTGAATCAATTGGGGGAGATTAGATTCGCTATTTCTAATGAGTTGCATAAAGAACTGAAGCAGATGGCACTCGATAGAGGTATAACTCTCAAGCAGTTGATAGTTGATGTCTTTGAACAATATACTGAGGAAGATAAGCAGCAGAAAAGTATGAACAGTAAGGGGGTAAAGGAGGTTATATCATGAGCAAAACTATGGCCGTAATTTCGATGGTCTTGGAGGGAATGGGCACGCCGGTTCATCGGACGAAACTTGTAAAATTAATTTATCTGGCGGATACCATATTCTATGAGCACTTTGGAAGGACGATTACAGGTCTCGGTTACATGTGGGATGACTTCGGGCCCAATGCTATAAGCAATGCCATAGTTAAGGAGGCTGATAAGCTTGTGCAGCAAGACTATGCGTGCATGAGGGTGGGCATAAGTATTTATGGCTCCGAAAACTACATGTACAATTCTGGGCCTAAGAAGTTGAAAATTAGTGAGAAACTTTTGAACCAGATAGAGAGGCAAGTAATTCGGGATACTGTGGAACGCTACAGACAATCTAGTATAAAGCAGATTGTAGCGGCTTCAAAAAGAACCGAGCCCTTCAAGGCGGCACGCCAGTACGAAGTTCTTAAAATGAATCAATCATCTGAATATCTGTGTCTTGTGGAGGCTATTGAAGGTGATACTGAGTTAATGGCAGAAATCCAGGGGGCAACAAGACCTGGAGCAGAATCGGAAGGCATGCGATTGCAAGAGGTAAAGCAGAAGTATGGACTCTGAATGTATTGTCCTGAAACCAGCTCTACGTTTTCTAGAGGGACAGGCCAAGGCTGTTGAAAGGAAACGCATACTGGAAATCATAGAAAGTATCTGTGGCGATCCTTATATTGACGGCAAAACGAAATTCTGTTTTCTTGCCGCTCCACTTGTATTCAGTATCTGCATTATCGAAGGTTGGTGGATTATCTACTATAGCCCTGGACCGCCTATGATACAAATCATTAATATCGGTCGTGTGCCTGAACGCCCTGACATACGTCGTTCCTAACCGGCATCTAATATGTTATCCTGGTCAGTGTGCCTTTGGCGGCTTCTGACACATCCAGGAGGAAACTTACCCTTTTCTGCCTGAGGGGCCGTCTTTTCTCGCTCGAGGATTTCCTGCTCAGGAACTGCCTCTTCCGTCTCAGGAGTGGGCTGTACCCCTGCGAGGGGTTTTTGTGCCATAATTTCCACGAGGTGCGTTAGCACCCGGTTCTGCTCGGCAGCACCATTCTTAAGCTCGTGAGATGCCTCACTCAAGCCCTGGATAGCGCTGGTATGGCTCTTGAGGTGCTGGGCATACTCCGCTATGGCGCCGGCAAATTGCTCCAGGGCATGCTGGGTTGCTGACACCCCGGTTTCCATACGCTCCGTCCTCTGCTCCAGCAGCCGGCCGCGGCGTCGATTGTCCCTGATGACCGGGGCAAATACCCCTTCCTGCACCTTTCTCCGGCCCAGGTTAATCTCATCACCGTAGAGGTAGAAGGTAAGAAGGCACAGGAAAATAATGATAAACATTAACCCCTGCTGGCTCTGGAAGAAGAGCAAAGGGAAGCCGAGGTAAGATATCTGTTTGCTGACCTTACCCTTCAGGTCTTGGGGTCGTACCGTGAACGGGTCTTCGCCGGTATTATCGCCTTTGGTACGGAAGACGGTACCGTAACCCTCCATGGTGCGAACCTCGATGACCCGGTGGGCTATTATCGGTGGGTAGTTGTAGTGCTCTCTGACCAGGGGCGGAATGGTGAAGACAACAATATCGCCCTCCTGGATTTCAGAGGGTAACGCCTCATCAATCAGGATCAGGTTACCTGCCTTTAGTACCGGCTCCATACTATTACCAAAGACAGGCATAAACGGCATCGTTCCTCTGATGGTGAGGAAACCGATGATGGTAGCTACTACAAGTAGAGTTAGTACTGCTGCCCGTTTCATTTAATTTACCTAAACCCTCTCCTGCCTAAAGAGTTTTCTCTTTATTTACCCTACCTGCCTCGCTTCTTGCTGTCAAGGCGGGTAGGAACACTGTTTTCCTATCTCTGGCTAACCTCGAAATATAACTCCGGGATTACTGTCCATCCCTCTTCCCATTCGGGAAAAAAACTCGAATTCAAACGGTAGCTGCCGCCGGTAACCGAAAGGGTGAGGCTGATACCATCACTGTTGGTTAGATGAAAGGTAGCCACCCCGTTGTTCAGGCTAAGGACCTGGTAGTCAGGTATCTGGCCGGCTTCTATTGAATCCGTAAGGTAAAGCTGTATTTCCAGGGAGTCATAGGCTTTGGTCAGACTGCCGCTGTTGGTCAGGTATGCTTTCACCACCAGGTCACCGGCATAGTCGGCGTTGGGGGTTACCGCAGACAGTCCGCCTGCCGGCACCTCGCCCTCGAGTGGTATGACACCGTGGCTCACCTCAACATAGACCTGGGTGGTCATGACATCACCTTTGCCCTGGTCATAATGCCTTACCCCGGCTTCTAAAGCCTGAATTTCATCCCAGGTCCAGGCGTTTCCGGTGAATGGATTGGTCATATAGATTGTGGACAATTCGGTGTAAGATTTGGGCAGTAGGGTAGTATCACCGAAATAGTCCGTGTCATATGTCCTGATAAGGGTCTCAGCGGCGTGTGTATTCTTCTTCTTGGTACCCTTACTTCTGACATAAACAGTGACCGAGTTGATTGGGCCATAGCCGTCTTCAAAATCGGCCAGGTCGTAGCTGTCAAGTTCTGTGACATCACCCTCTGTCCGGACATAGGTGTCATCCTCATCGGCAATGTCATCGTCCACGCACAGGTAGTTGCTAACGTCACCGATGGGCTCAGACTCGGTGTAATTACCAGAAAATACCGGTCTCAGAATTGCCGTCTCCATCTCATACGTGAGGATGATGTCCCAGTACGGCTGGTTCTCCACCTCTTCAATAACGGCTAAATCACCCGTGGCGGCGGTAACGCTGAAGGTTGCCGAATCTATCGTGTAGGTAGAGGCGTAAATCCCGCCGCTGATGGTTGCGGCCAGTACCAGGGCTAATATTAAATAGCTCTTCCTTTTCATTCTCGCCCCTTCTGGGTGACCTCACAGTATAACTCGGGGGTTACGCTCCACCCCGCTTCCCAGGCCAGTGGGTCGTTTGAATTTACGCCATAGCCCCCGCCGGCAATGGACATGGTGAAATTGTCACTGGCTCCACCTTCCAGGATGAAGGTGGCTACTCCATTGTCCAGGGTCAGCAGCTGGTAGTTGGGCGTCTGGCCAGCTTCTATCGAGCCTTCCAAATACAGCTTCATATTCAGGTACTGGAAGGCTTTAGTCAACTCATCGGTATTGGTCAGGTAGACGGTTACCCCGAGGTCACCGGGATAGTCGGCGTGTGGGGTTATCTCGAACAGTTCACCCGCCGGCACCTCACCGTAGCGTTTTATACCGGTATATCCAATCTCAGCATAGACCTGGGTGCATAGTGAGTATCGGAATACTTTCGGCACACCTTCTGTTGAGCTGGTGAGTCCAACACCGATTTGCAGATTGCCTATTTCCTCCCAGGTCCAGGGCGCGCCCGTCACCGGGTTGGTGTCCCATTGGTATGAGTATACCGCGTAATCAGCGGTTAGCGTTTCCTCAGTTCCGTTGCGCTCCGCACCATTTGTCTTGACAAGCACATAAGCGGAGGGTTGCGTTGGCTCAGCTAGAGCCCTGGAAACCATATAAACTTTAACATAACTGATGGCACCCGAACCCACCGTGCTGTTGGTGATGTGATACAAATCCTCTTGCCATTCCGCCCCATTGTTGGCGATATAAGTGGCGAAGCCATCTGGTGTCTCTTCGTCCACTTTATCCCAGTGCTCCCCAAAGAAAGGAAGCTGAAATAAGATATCGGTCTTATCACCAGCGGCCTCTGGTCTTGAAATCTCGGTGTACGTTTCACTGGCCGTCAGGATAGACACCCAGCCCGGCTGGTCTGCCGCCTCCTCAACGGTGGCGATGTCACCCCCGGCGGCGGTAACGTTCAGCGTTACCGTTGCCTGGGAGAAGGTATAGGCATAGCTGCCGCTGCTGACTACTGCGGCCAGCACTAGAGCTATTAGTAGATAAGATTTTCTTTTCATTTTCGGTTAGCCTTGTTATTTTCCAGCCGGTAAAATTCTGGTGAAATCCCGGGCTGTTTGTATCTAAGCGAGGCTGGACTTCTTTACCTCTTCTTGATTGACCGGGCACTTCTGGTTTCCCCGGGGCTCCCCTTCTGCTAGGCAGGAGAAAAGCCCTAGGGGAAACCAGATATCAGGCTATGTTATTACCCAGCCTGGGTGACCTGGGCGTAGATTACCGGGTTCTTCTTGGTCCATCCCGCTACCCCTGGGTAGGTCATGTAGGCGCCACCCAGCAATTTCACGTAGTAGGTGGTGCCGGGGGTAAGGTTGTCGCAGTAGAAGCTGGCTACGCCATTTTCCAGGGTCAGTAACTGGGTGATGCCTTCGGCGTCAGCGGTTACGTTGCCGCTGTCGACAAATTGCAGCCTCATGAAGAAGAACCGGTAGTTGGTGGTCAGTTCGTCCATGTTGCTCAGGTACACCGATACCTCAATGTCACCGTTATAAGCGGTGGCCGGGGTTACATTAAACAGTGTACCCCCGGCAAAGGCACCCCGGTGCCTGCCGACCAGTGCCCAGGTAATTCCGGTAGCGTTTTCTGCGGTAACGGCGGCAAAATCAGTTGCGCTTCCGGTGACGGTCAGGGTTACCGAAGCCGTGGTGAAGGTGTAGGCGAAGACGCCACTGGTGACCGCCAGTGCCAGCAGCAGCGCGGTAACCAGCATTGGTGCCCGGCTTCTTTTCTTATCGGCAAAGCAGAGTTCGTCACCCTCGTCCAGCCTGGTCTCGGACTCCAGGTTCTTCTTAATCGGTTTGCCGTTCAGAACCGCTTCAGCCCGGTCCGGTATGTCAAACTCTGGTTCGTATATCTCGCGCACTTCGGCTACCGTCTTACCTGCCAGGCTGGCAAGTTCTCTGTTGTCCCCATATACAATCTCAATCATTTTTTGCTCCTTTCGATTTACTTGGTTTGGAATAGCTACCATACGGTAGAATTCCACTATATTAAGGCAAGGTATGAGCGCTTATCCTTCGCCCCCTGATGAGGCTCATACTCCTTGCTCATTTTTTTCTCATATACATCCCCCCTTCAAATACTGGCTAGATAATTAGCCTGGTTAGCTGAACAAGGACTCGAGGCTTTTCTTCAGGCCTTCTTTAAATGTGGTGAATTCGTCCTTGGTGATATACTCTATTTCCGGCTTACCGAGGAGTTGGGTTCTGCCACTCAGTGATGTCAGGCCGTGCTGCATTGCTTCGATTAATTGCCGACTGTGCTCGTTAGCCACCAGCTTCGATATTATCAGGTCGAGTTGATGGTTAACCTCATCTTCGCTGATACCCAGAGTTGATGCCACCTGCTCCAGTGGACTTCCCTCAGCGATAGGCCTGAGGAGCTCAGCTTCCCTGGGAGTAAGGCGGGCCAGTAAATTGTCTACCTGTTGGCTTATCAGGGAGTAGGCTTCAAATTCATCCAGCACGCGTAACGCCTGTCCCGGCCGGAGCAGCTCCTTGCTTATCGGGCGCTTCCCTTGAGTTACCTCCCTGATAACATCAAGCAGGTCGTCCGGGTCAATGTCTTTGGTCAGACAGGCACTGGCCCCGCTCTTTATTGCGGAGAAAAGCACCTCCTCATCCTCCTCATCCATAACCAGAATCACCGATACTGACGGTAGGTTTTGCTTGACGCGGCAGGTTATCTCAACGCCATTGGGCTTGTTTCTATTTGCGTTCAGAATCGCTACGCGTGGCGAATTGCTCTCAATAAAAGAAAGTGCCTCTTCATTATTGGTGGTCTCACCAATAACCTCAATATCCTCTTCCCCGGAAAGGGTGAAGTGGATGCCCTCTCTGAAGAGCACTTGCCAGTCAGCCAGATAAACGGTGGTCCTCTCCATTTTTATGCTCCCTATTAAATCCTGAGACTCTTCTTAACTGGAGGAAGACTTGACCCTTCTTCAACACATTCCACTAAACAGGGCCTTCTTGATAATGAGTCTCTATAATTAAATCTAGCACGCAATCATGAAGATAGACATAAAGAACATAAAGATTTCGTGAAGATTTCATTAAGGTTTCATAAAGTTTGCTCCTCAGCGGACATGCCTAGGCCACGCTTGTTTCACGTGCTGAGTTACCTTACTATTTATGTTCTACCGTAACTTAGGTGAAAAGGAGAGTGGCCTCAATGTGCCTGAAGTGGTTTTAGTGGGGATTTGGTGCGCTTTACGTTCGGGAAGGGTAAAACAGGGGTTACCGGTTAGCTCATGTCGTAGAGGATAAACAGGTTCTAGAGGCCAGGCCTTTTTGAGGAGACAACCCATTTTCTTATTGGGGAAGAGGGCAGGGGGTTGGGTGGTCTTCAGGCTTCTGGTGGCCTGATGAATTTATAGCCCAGCCCGTGTTCGGTGATAATCATCGTAGGTAGCTCAGTAGTATCGCCCAGTTTCTGTCTGAGGTGCTGAATATGCACCCTGAGCAGGTCTCTAGTGTCGCGGTATTCCCCCCCCCATACCTTGCTTAGCAGGTTATCGTGGGTGAGTAGCCGTCCCTCATTCTTAATTAAATGGTAGAGTAGCTTGTATTCGGTGGAGGTAAGCTTTACTGGCTTCTCGTTTACCATGACCTCATTACTGGCAAAGTCAACCCATAGTTTGCCACTGCTAAACGGCTGTTCCTCACCGAGAACAAGACGCCCCTGGGCGCGCCGTAGTACCGCCTGTGCTCGGGCTATCAGTTCAATGTGGCTGAAGGGCTTGGTGACATAATCATCTGCCCCCAGCTCCAGTCCCCGGGCAATATCAGTATCCTCCCCTCTTACCGTCAGCATGATTACTGGCACCTGGGAGAAGAGACGTATCCCACGGAGGACCTCAAACCCGTTCATATCAGGCAGCCCGATGTCGAGAATAACCATGTCCGGGTTCTCAGTCTCAACAAGGTCTAGCCCGGAGGCCCCATCACTTGCCGAGACTACGGTGGTGCCGCTCCAGCGCAGCTTGAAGCACAGAGAAACAACCTCGGCAATCTCGGGGGAGTCATCAATTACTACTACCTTCATTCTGAACTTGCCAGCCTCCTAATCTTTTCTATAAGGGCAAAGAGAAGGCAAAGGTGCTCCCCTTTCCTGGTACACTGTGCACCCATATCCTGCCTCCGTGCAGTTCTATGATTTGTTTGGATAGGGCAAGCCCTAAGCCCATCCCCGGGAAAACCTCCATGTCAGGCTCAACTCGATAGTAAAGCTCAAACAGCTCGGCCTGCTTTTCTTTGGCGATACCAATACCGCTGTCCTGGACCTCAACCACCAGGCTGTTAGCCTGTTTTGCGGCTCTCAGGACGATGCGGCCGTTCGGGGGGGTGAATTTGACGGCGTTCATCAGTAGATTGCGCAGCACTTGCTCCAGTCGCCGGGCATCGCCATTGACCGAGGGCAGAAAATCGGGCACATCCGTCGTCAGAGACTGCCCCTTCCTTTCCGCTATTGGTCTCAGATACTCTGCTACCTGTTCAATCAGCCCCTTCATATTAAGCGGTGATAATTGCACCTCAAGCAGGCTTCTCATTTTGGTTATATCCAGAAGCTCACCCAGACTGGTCTCCAGACTGCGGGCACTACGAACGATGTTTTCCACCAGCTTCTGCTGAGTTTCTGGCACTCTTCCGAGTAGTTCCTCACTTAACAACTCGGCCCCAGCGATGATGGACGTCAGCGGGGTCTTGAGTTCATGAGCCACGGTACCGGTGAAATGTAGCCATTCGCTTTTTTGTCTTTCCAGTTCTGTGCGGTGTGCCCTTTCCTGGCTGTACAGATTGGCATTCAGGATGGCACCGGCTATCTGTGCTGCGAGCTGTTCCAGGACTTCCTGCTCCCTTTCTCCATAGGCACTTGGCCTGGAACTGGAAAGGTTGAGGCTGCCAAAGACCTTCCCTTTACTGAATAAGGGTACATGAATTGATGACCTTAGGCCATGCTTGACTTTGATTCTGTCCAGGGGGTAGGGGCTCTCCTCGGTTAGTTCTGGCTGGGTGAGAGTTGTTTTGTGCTTGGCTACCCAGCCGGTGGCTGAGTACTCCAGCGGCAGTGGCGTCTCCGTGTCCAGCTCGGTCTCAACCACCGAAGAGACGGCAAAGTATCTCACCTTGTTCTCTTCAATCAGGCTTACGGAAAGGCGGTCGAAGTCCAGCAGTCCTCTTAGCTGCTGGGCGAAGGACTCGAATACCTCACTAATGTTTACATCGGAACTGATAGTTTTGGTAAGCTGGCTGATGGCGTTAAGCCTCCGGCTTTGCTCCATGATTTTCTGCTCATTGAGCTTGCGCTCGCTGATGTCCAAAAAGGAGGCCATCATACACAGGGGTTTGCCCGATTCGTCTTTGACCATGCTGGCCGACAGCAGGACATCGAACCCCGAGCCGTCTTTTCTAACCGCGCTTAGTTCTCCTATCCAGTTGCCCTCGCTTTTCACTGCTTCAATTACTTCGGCGGCTTTTTCATCCGTCTGCCAGAAATCCACCGCCGGTTTTCCGAGAACCTCGTTCTCGTTATCATATCCCCACAGTTTGAGGAAAGAATGGTTCACGTAGCTGATGTTGCCGTTAAGGTCAGCTAAGGCAATGCCATTAATGGAGGAGCTGATGGCGCTATCCCTGATTCTCATCTCTCTTTCTGTCCGCCGGTAACCACTAATGTCTTTGAATATCCCCTGAATTAAGCTTCGGCCGTGAAGCGGGACAACACTGGCGCTTATGTACACCGGTACCGTAGTTCCATCCTTTCTGACGACCTCTCCCTCAAAGTGGGCACCACTCCTCTCTTTAACAGAATGCATGAAGAAGCTTTTGTAAAAGTCAGCCTTGTCCAGCGGGTGTAGCTGGGACTGGTGCATACCGATGATTTCCCGGTAGGGGCATCCCAGCAGGCGCTCGGCTTCCTTATTAGCGTCGATGATATACCCGGTCTTGGCATCGGCGAGGAAAATGGCGTCGTTAGCCGTTTCAAACAGAGTCCGGTACTTCTCCTCAGATTGCCGGGACTGCTCTTCCTTCGCTCTGGTTTCATGATAAAAGTCGGCTTTGTCCAGGGCAATGCTGATGTGGTTGCCGAGGACGGTCAGTAACTCCACCATCCCTTTGGTGAATTGGTCTCTGGCACTGGAGGCAGCCCCGACGACGCCTCGAGTCTTGCCCTTTGACTTGATGGGGACGGCCGCCAAGGACTGCAACCCGGTTTTGGTGGGAGATACCGGGTTGTACCTGGTATCGGCGGCTATGTCTGGTATCACTATCGGTTGGCCGGACAGAGCTACCTGGCCGGTAAGGCTCTGCCCCAGTTTCATGGAGGCGATTTCCTGTTGCATCTCTGGCGTGAAGCCACGGTGGGCGACCAGCTCTAGTGCGCCACTCTGGTCATTAAGGAGCTGTACCCAGCAGCAGTCTATCAGTAGGAACTCTCTCAGCTTATCTAAGACCAAATCAAGACTCTGTCGGGGCTCGTCTGCTGAATACAGCGCTTCCCCAACCGTGTTAACCACGGCAAGTAATTGGCTAACCTGGTTGAGATTGTTAACCATGCCGCCGCTTCTCCAGGTGCTAGCCGGTCCCACCGGTGCCTTAGGCGTCGGTGTCGCCTGATAGTTACCAAGAATCCTGATACTAGTATACTAGCACCATTGTTCCTAAAACAGCAAGCAGGTTCTGTACATCAGACTATATTCGTGGGGAACTTTCTGGTCAATTTGAGAGGTTCACCGCATACCAGATTGGCATGTTGAGCACCGCACGTAAAGGTAAAAGACCGCTATCACTTGGCTGGCTGCTGGTTTCCCTGGCCGGGGATGCTCTTGGCAATCGTTTTTATCATGGTGAGGATAGCGATAACCGAGCGCTGAACATCAAGGGGTTCTTGAGACAATACTCTGGCGACATAGGGGTCCAACCGCCCCGCATTATATTCAGGTCCATCCTCAGCGGTGCGTGGGGGTTGGGGAGACAGGTATCCAGCTAAGGCAAATAGCTCGTCCTCGTCAAACCCTAATGGCCTGGCAATTCTTCGCAGAATACGGGCCGAGGGGAAACGCTGTCCTCTCTCAATACGTCCTAGGTATGAGGGCGATACTCCCGATGTAGATGCCAGCTCTTGCAGCGTCAGCGGCACGGTAACTCTTTGGTTCTTGATGAGTCTGCCTAAATTCCTATCGTCCATCGTGAATTCATTATAATTCGCCAAATGGCAAATGTCAATAGGAAAAAAGGGGCAGTTACGGTGGTGATTTAGTGACAATTAGGGTGCGTAATTAGTGGTAGTTGACTTTCCTTGACGGTTTAAAGCTGCGGGTTATACAATGTGGTGGTGAATTAGAATGGCGAAAAAGTACGATGTTATTATTGTTGGTGGTGGACCAGCCGGTATCTTTGCCGCTTTAGAGTTGAGCCTGGCCTCTAACTTGAGCATCCTGCTGGTAGAGAAGGGCAGGGATATTGATGGACGCAACTGTCCGGCTCGTGACTCAGGCAGTCGTTGTATTTCCTGTTCACCCTGCCATCTGGTCTGTGGCTTAGGTGGGGCTGGCGCCTTCAGTGATGGTAAGCTGACACTGACCTGGGAGGTGGGGGGTCGACTGAAGGACTACCTTGGGGAGGATGGGACCCAGACGCTGATTAATCATGCTGGTGACATCTACCTTAAGTTTGGTGCCTCGGAAAAACTCTATGGGGTGGGTGATGAGATTGATGAGTGGCGCAGTAAGGCTCGCCGGGCAGGGTTGCGTCTGATACCCATGCCGGTTCGTCACCTGGGTACCGAGCGCTGCCGTTCGGTGCTCAAGGCGATGCGGGATTACCTTAGTTCATATGTGGAACTTAATCTCGGGGAAACGGCTTCCACTATCGTGGTTGCTGATGGTAAGGTTAAAGGGATAGAAACTGAGTCCGGAAGTAAGTTTGACTGCTCTTATTTGATTCTGGCCCCGGGCCGGGAGGGGGCGGATTGGCTGTCCAGAGAGGCGGAGCGGCTTAAGCTAACCCTGTATAGTAATCCAATTGATGTTGGAGTTAGAGTAGAGGTGCCGTCAGCCCTACTGGAGGAGTTGACCGCCACCCTGTATGAGGTAAAGCTGGAGTTCCGGTCAAAGAGTTTCAACGATGCGGTTAGAACCTTCTGTATGTGCCCTGGCGGCGAGGTTATCATGGAGTCTACCGGCGGTGCTGACCCGGTAATCACCGTAAATGGGCATAGTTATGCTGGCCGCAGCAGTGGCTACACTAATTTTGCCCTGCTGGTGAGCACCACCTTTACCGAGCCGTTCCGAGAGCCCATCGCCTACGGTAGGTATCTGGCCCGACTGGCTAACATCCTGGGTGGTGGGGTGCTAGTGCAGCGCCTGGGTGACCTGCAGGCAGGTCGGCGTTCCACCGTTGCCCGTATTGAGCAGGGCTCACTTCAGCCTACTTTACCGAGTGCTACTCCTGGAGACCTCAGTTTTGCTCTTCCCTACCGGCACCTCAGTGGACTTCTGGAGATGTTCCAGGCAATGGATAAGCTGGTTCCAGGTGTGGCCTCGCCTGATACCTTGCTTTATGGGGTTGAGGTTAAGTTCTATTCCTGCCGGCCAGAACTTAGCCCCACTCTGGAGACCGAGGTGCATAACATGTTTGCCGCGGGTGACGGAGCCGGCGTTAGCCGGGGCTTAATTCAAGCATCGGCTTCAGGGGTGGTGGCCGCTTGTGAGATATTAAGGAGGACTGGTCATTAGGACTGGAGGGTGTTATTCCTCTGCTGCTGGTTGACAGCTTGGTCGGTGCCGACTAAAATTAGGTAGCTTGAGAAAAGTATTAAGCAAGGTTATCAGAAGGAGGGGGATGCTATTTGGCTGAGGTGGTGGGTCGTCAAAATGAGAGCTTCGAGAGTTTGCTCAAGCGCTTCAATAAGAGGGTGCAGCAAGCTGGTGTGCTGAGTGAAGTAAAGCGTCGGGAGCACTACGAGAAGCCCAGTATTAAGCGGAAGCGGAAGGAAGCGGCCAAAAGGCGCAAGAGCGCTCGGGTTTTGAGAAGGTAGCAATTCCTTTTGCTGTAGGCTAAGGTGGAAACAAGCTTGAAACAAAAACTGATGGACGACCTCAAGCAGGCGATGAAGAGTGGGGACAAGGTAAGACGCTCCGTCATTCGGCTGGTGATGTCGGCCATTAAGAATGCCGAGATTTCCCGCCAGGCTGACCTGACTGATGCTGATATCCTGGGCATTATTGCTAAGGAAGCGAAGCAGCACCACGAGAGCATTGAAGCCTTCAAGCAGGGGAACCGCCAGGACCTGGTGGCTCAGGAAGAGGCTGAGTTGGCCATCCTCGAGGCATATTTACCGCAGCAGATGACGCGGGGTGAGATTATCGCCGAGGCTCGCCGCGTTATTGCCGAGGTGGGAGCCCAGGGGCCGGGCGATAAGGGAAAGGTTATGCCCAAGATTATCGCCCAGCTCAAGGGTAGGGCGGATGGGCAGGAAATAAACGCTGTTGTGACTGAGCTACTTGCTTCGTAACTACATTCCCTGATTTAAGTTAGAATAGGTTCCTCGAATTCTTGTATTCCTCCCAGTGATTCGAAGTATGTCGAATCGAGCCACTTTAAGAAGAGAGTGATGTATTCTGTGCACAGTTTTGGTTCGCTGCTGGGAACAAGCATTCGCAGTCTTGTATGTGATAAGACAAGTACTTTAGGTTCTTTACCAAACATTTCTACCTCTTTTTTCGCTAGTCCAGTCTCCTTACTTAGCTTATCTACCATACCCGCAGCTAAGATTGGCTTTTGAACTTCAATAAGGTATGATGTTTCTTTTTCTCCTGGCTCGGCGGTGATTTTAACTGTTCCCAAGTTTTCAAGCTCCCTCTCTACAGTGCCGCTGCTTTCACCAAACCGCACTACTACAAGGTCCCAGGTCTTTTCCACTGTCCCACGTATGGCTATTACTGCCTCCTTGATCGCTGACAATTCGCTCGCAATGCCCTTACGGAAGCCCCATAAACCAAAAAACAGAGCCAGCGCTATTGATATTAAGCCAATAAGTAATCCTAAGTCGATTGTCATTTCAACGTCTTTCTCGGCTCACCTTGCTGAAGCTTTTGTAAGCCAACCTCCTTTATTATCGCACTCTTTAGGTGAATTTTCAATAGCTTTCAGTCGGGATTTCTGATAACATTATTTTTGGTTGGCAGAGAATCATTACATGCATAGGGTGGAAGTTCGCTTGAATCCCCGTTTGCCGGATGCCAGAGGGCTTGGTCTGGTTAAAGACATATCGGACCTCGGCATAACCACTGTTTCTGACGTGCGGGTGGTGGATATTTACTGGCTGGACGGTGATTTGACACCGGATGAGCTGGACTTGGTTGGTCAGCGCCTGCTTGCCGACCTGGTGACTCAGGAATACCAGTGTTTTACTCTGTCAACTGCTGGTGATGGAAGTTTGCCTTGGCCTTCCTCTGCCCTGGACGCTCAAGATAAAGGTAGTGACCGGCAATCTCATGTTATTGAAGTGACCTACAATCCTGGCGTTACCGACCCCGTTGAAGGTACCGTGATGAAAGCAATCAGGGATTTGGGGGTGGAGGGGGTTAGCGCAGTCAAAACGGCAAAACGCTACCTGCTTCAAGGACGGCTCAATCGGGATGAAGTGGAGACGATATGCAGTAGGTTGCTGGTAAACCCGATTATCCAGCATGTATTTGAGCCGGGACAACCGGTGTTTTTTGAGACTCTGCAGTATGACTTCAAATTGAACCAGGTAAATATGCTGGAAATGGACCCGGCCGGGCTTCGGGGAGTCAGGCAGCAGTTCGGGTTTAGCGATGATGAGCTTAAGGCGATTGTGGCCTATTTTCGCCGGCAGGGGCGAAACCCCGTCGATGCCGAGCTGGAAACACTGGCCCAGACCTGGTCTGAGCACTGCGTCCACAAGACATTTAAGGGCAAAATCAAGCTGGGAGAGGTCACCATTGATAACCTGCTGAAGAGCACGGTGATGAAGGCGACCGCAGAGCTGGACAAGCCGTGGTGCCTCTCCGTTTTTGAAGATAACGCCGGGGTAATTGATTTTGATGGCCGTTATGCCTTGTGTTTTAAGGTTGAGACCCATAATCACCCCTCGGCGGTGGAGCCCTACGGGGGAGCGGCCACCGGGATAGGGGGAGTAGTTCGTGACCCCCTGGGGACCGGCCTGGGTGCCAAGCCAATACTCAATACCGATGTCTTCTGCTTTGCTCCTCCAGATTTGCCCTACGAAAAACTGCCCGAGGGGGTATTGCATCCCCGCCGAGCCTGCCTGCTTTATCACGCCCCCATCGACGCTGTATTCCGCAAGGGCACGTTCCATGGCATTAGCCGTGTTCGTGATGCCTGGAGGCACGGTGTAACCGGATAATGTACCGAAGGCATAGACCGTCATGCCTGAGGAAGTTAGCTCAATGCGCTCAAGCGTGACCGTGATACCGTTTACCGTCCGGGACTCGTTCGGCTCAATTGTCTTTTCCAAAGCGCCCTGAGGGTACTGAATCAGTATCCAGGCAGGCACATTCATACCATAGCCCCTGAAGGGCAAGAAATACCAGCCGGGCGGTACTTGTTTTCCGCCAGTATCTTTCTGATCCCAGGAAAATTCCAGCGTGATCGTGTCACCGGGTTTTACTTCCAGATGCTGCGTGCCAGCGGGGATAGAAAACACGACCTCGTCCTGCGAAACAGATTTCACCTGTATTTCCGGTGGATACGGGTCAAACGTAATTGGGTTTGAAGATACGTTGGAAATTGAATACTTGACTTCAACTGGTTCCCCGGGTAGATAATGCGCCTCTTCAGGCGCTGCGCTCACCTGAAATGGCGGCGGTGGCGCCGGTCGTGACGCTGGTGCGAGGGCTGGGGCTAGGGCAGGAGGTAACGCTGGTTCCGGTGGAGCGCAAGAAACAGACACCGATAGCAAAAACACTACTAACAATCCTATTATAAGTTTTTTCATTTTGCTATTTACCTCCGTGAATTGAGGCGATGAGATCTTCAACCGTGGAGATATTTGACTTTTCCCCTTTGTAGTTAGTTATAATCCCATTCTCTAACTCATATTTACCCGGGATACTCGCCGCAACTTTGTAAATGGAGCGGGGGTCAATCCCCTC
>SDBU01002034.1_pt1 | contig 27597 bp, 27 predicted proteins | sample 2277071 | NCBI WGS metagenome assembly SDBU01 (sample SAMN10397929, study PRJNA504765) | marine sediment metagenome | isolation source: marine sediment core GS08_GC12, 126 cmbsf | place: Arctic Ocean: Gakkel Ridge, Loki's castle | collected 2008 | reverse complement strand
ACAGTTGCTACGGACTAGTGGAGTATCCGTAGGTGTGTATGTATCTCTTCCGACTAACTTCTGCATAAAGTTTCCTTTTTGCCCCCTAATCAACCAGTTACCCCTGATCCTCACGGTTCAAGCCACTTCCTTTAGGGAGAGGTGATTGACTCTCATTTTAACCTGCAAATTTTTTTAAAATTTCTATTTCTTTTTTCCATAGAGCATCAATTGGTGTCTCTAAAATTTTTGGAATGTTTTGAAATTTTTTCTCTTTCATTAAAAACTTAAAAGTATCTATTCCAATTTTACCTTTGCCTAAAGATTCGTGTCTATCTTTTCTAGATTCAAAATCAGCTTTTGAATCATTTACGTGAAAAGCATTTAAAAATTTCAAACCAATTACTTTATCAAACTCATCAAAAGTTTTATCAAAGCCTTTTTTTGTTCTAATATCATATCCTGCTGCAAAAATATGGCATGTATCTAAACAAACTCCTATTGGAATTTTATGTTTTACTTTTTTTATAATGTAATCTAAATGCTCAAATTTATATCCTACATTTGATCCCTGTCCTGCTGTTGTCTCCAATAAAAGTTTGGTTTTTCCATTCTTCACTTCGCTCTCAAATGAGAGGATAGATTCAGATATTGTATCTAAACATGTATCAATAGTTGATGTTAAAGCAGCTCCTGGATGGAATACCAAGTAATCTATCTCTAAAGCGTGGCATCTTTTTATCTCTTCTAAAAATGTTTTTCTTGATAGTTCTAAAGATTCTTTTTTAGGTGATCCCAAATTTATTAAATAGCTATTGTGAGAAACTACTTTTTTTATGTTGTTTTCTTTTTTTGCGTCCTTGAACTTTTTAGCATCTTCTTTAGATATAGGTTTTGCTCTCCACTGTCTTTGATTTGCGGTAAATATTTGAAAAGTATTAGCTCCGATGCTGTTTGCTTCAGAAATAGCATTAAATACACCACCTGCAATAGATGTATGCGCACCAATTAGATTTTTTTCTTTATCCATAAGAATCCCAAGTAACTTTAAGTATTTAAAAAAAAAAGCATCTTAAAAACTAAAAATATTAATTAAAAAATATTTTTTAATTTTTTTTTTAATTAATCTGTCTTATCAAGTCTATAAATTTTAGCTTTTTTTAATTTTTTCCAAAGTCTATCATAGCATAAGTAGGTATTTTATGAGCATAGATACATCTAATTCAATTACAAAATCTTTTAAAAGCTTTTTTTTAGGAACTTTTTTTAGCAGAATATCAGGGCTTCTAAGAGATGTTTTAACAGCGTTTTTCTTTGGAGTAAGCCCGCATATTGCTGCATTTATGGTAGCTTATAGATTTGCAAATCTTTTTAGAAGATTGATAGGAGAGGCATCTTTTCAAGCAGGTTTTGTTCCTTACTATGAAAATCTAAGACTAGAAGGCTCAAAAAAAGGTGCTTTTTTTTATAGAGATCTTTTTTTTTCAGTTGTCGTATTTTTAGCCGTTTTAATAACAATTTCTCAAATAGCACTTTTTTCGTTTGCAAAGTTCAATTCAAATAAAGAAATTATCTCGCTTACTCAAATCATGCTTTTTGGATTAATTTTTATTTGTCTATATGCTTTAAATAGCTCGTTTTTGCAATGTCATAGAAGTTATTTTCTGCCATCTATCGCACCAATGGCATTTAATCTCATTTGGATTTTTTCATGCATCATTTTTAGAAATTTAATAGATGAAAAGTTTGTATACGTTTTAGCTACTTCTATAGTTTTTGCTTTTTTCTTTCAGTATTTTACAACAGCTTTTTCTAGCTTTAAAATTATTTCAAAAGATCTAAAAATATCAGAGATTTTAAAACCTAAACTTTTTACATCTGATATTAAAAAATTAATAAAACCAATTTTTTTATCTATTTTAGGAATAGGGGCTGTTCAAATAAATAGCGCTCTAGATGCTGCTTTCGCTATATTTGCTGAAAAGTCAGGCCCAGCTTACCTTTGGTATGCAATTAGAGTATATCAGCTTCCACTCGCTTTATTTGGTATTGCGATATCTTCTGCTATTTTGCCTCCACTTGCTAGAGCATATAAATTAGACGATTTTCAAAACTTTAAAAGATTTTTAAATCTAGCTTTTTTAAAAAGCTTTTCTTTGATGCTCATCTCTTCATTTGCTCTAATATTAATTGGCCCATCTTTGATCAATCTTCTCTTTGCAAGAGGCGCTTTTAAATTAGATGCAATAATAAATACTAGCTATTCACTATTTGGTTACTCAATTGGGCTACTCTTTGCCACATTTGTGATGATAATCTCTCAAGCATTTTATGCAAAAAAAGAGTACTTTATTCCGACAATTGCTAGCATATCATCGGTTTTTTTTAATATTTTGTTAAACTCAATTTTTATTTTTGTATTTCATATGAAATCAGCCTCCGTTGCAATTGCAACATCACTCAGTGCTATTTTGAATTTTTTGATTTTAAATTATTTTTTGAAAAAGAAATTTACAAAATTTGGAACTTCGGAAAATTTAACAAATTTTGAAAAAATTTATGAAAAAGATATTTTTAAAAAATTCTTTAAAATTTTTATCTCTTTGATATGTGCTAGCGGTTTTACTATTTTGATAGGTTATTTTATAAAAAATCCATCTATATATTTTCTTCTGAATAAAGATTTTGTTTTCCCAACTAGTTTTTTAGATAAACTCTATAGCTTTTTTATCATATCTACTATCTATCTAACATCAACTTTTTTCTTTGCTTATATATTTAAAGCAAAAGAAATTCTAGATCTTAACTTTCTTAAAAATATTAGCAAAAAATCTCTTACATAAAAAAAAGCCAATCTTAAAAAAGATTGGCAATTTAAAATTTTAATTTTTTTAAAAAAATCTTAAAAAAAATATTAGGTTGAGTGAGCTATAAACTCGCAAACTAGCGGTATGTTAATTAAAAGAGGAATAGGGATTTGCTCAACTAATGGAATAGATCCCAATGTTCCTGAGCATTTATCATCTGCAAGCGTCAAGTATTCAGGGACTTCAGCAGCTTTTTCTTGCGCTTCTTTTACTATTTTCATATTTTTTGATTTCTCTTTTAAAGAAATTTTCATTTCTTGCTTTACTTGGAAAGATTTGATATCAACTTTTTTATCATTTACAAGTATATGGCCATGAGAAATTAATTGCTGAGCAGCAAAGATAGTCGGTGCTAATTTTAATCTATATACAATGTTATCAAGTCTGCACTCTAGCATTTGTGTGAAATTATGAGCAGAGTTTCCTTCTTGTTTAACAGCTTTTTGATATGTTAAAATTAATTGTTTATTAGTGATCATTCCATAAACAGCACGTAATTTTTGCTTTTCTTCTAGCTGATGACCAAAATCAGATTTTTTTCTTCTTTTTGCGCCATGCACTCCAGGAGGATTTGGTTTGTGAAGAAGTGGGTTTCTCGCTCTTCCAAAAATATTGCATCCATACTTTCTTGCTATTCGGTTTTTAGGACCAGTGTATCTCATTTTATCTCCAAATATTAAATAATCTATTGAGTTGCTAGTATATATAATCTTTTGATTTTTGTACAACCCAATATTAGATATCTAAAAGTATAAGAAATGATTAAAATATAATTTTTTTTTTATTAAAAAAAAGTTTTACACAGGTGAAAAAAGAAAAAATTATTTTACCTTACCAACTATGTAAATACCTTAGATCTAATACTTAAAAGCTCAAATACCATATCTTCATTTTTATAACTAAGATACGTAATGCCTGGCTTTATACCTTTTTCAGCGAGCATAAAGGTTTTATTATTCACGCAGATCCTACCAGAGAGTTCTATTGCTAAACCCTTCATTTTAATCATGTTAGCATTGTCTGAGAACATATGAATAGAAAGATTGCAAGTTATAATTACAAAAAGAATCTCCTTCTCTGGGTTTTGCTTTTTTATCTGGGTGAGCTTTTCACTTATGTAGTAGACATCGGGAATTACTAAAAAGATATCTTCTTTAGACATTGAGTTTATGCATTTACCGATAAAGCAAGTTTGACAAACAGGGTGATTTAGATCATGTCTGCAATCTGGTGAAAATCTCTTTTCTGGGCACTCTTTGGGTTTCATACAGTAGCTAAAACCTAAAACTAAAAGAGTGTTTTTATTAGTTAGACGATTTTTGAAGTCGTTAAAACTTTTAAGGTTAAATAAAAAAAGCTCTTTTTCTTCTTTGATATATGGTTTTTTTTGTATGTAGGATTTGATGAGGTTAAAGCTATGATAGAAAGGCCTTTTAATAAAAAACTTCAAAAGTTTGGATTTTTTATCTTGTTTTAACAGATATATCAAACCTTTTAATCTAAAAAAAAGAGTAAATTTCTCGAAATTTTTTATTTTTGGAGAAAATCTTTGATCTTTTTTTGAAATATTTTTAACTAAAAGATTTTTATTTTTATCTAAATCCTCAGATTTTTTGCTTAGAGATTTTGGTTTTTTTTCTAAAGAAGAAAATTTTTCCTTTAAGTCCATTTAAATAGATTAGCATAGGGAAAATTTTTCAATATAGAGAAAAATTTGCTATATAGCAAATGGAGGCTCTTCAATATCCTCTTCTTCTAAAATTTCTAGAGCTGCTGATTTTAAGGTTTTTAGACCTTCTTCAAACCCTATTTGTCTAGCTAGTAGATCTACATACTCAATCTCTGCAACTAACTGATCGTTAATTGTTTCTAGTTTGGCTATTTTTTTTATTAAGTCCTTTTTTTTCACTTTTTTTCCTCTTATTATAAAACGGCTTTATTAATTAATATTGCAATAGCTATGCCAAAGTGTAAAAAAATGAATGCTAAGAAATGTTTTTTTTTTTATTATTCAAAATAGAAGCAATTAAAATAAATTTAGCTAATGAGGTAAATTATGAATAAAAAAATGCTTAGTTCCATTTTTCTAGCTGCATCTTTGATGTTTTTTGTTTCTTGTCAGCAGCAAGATGGCAAAAAAGATAATCAAAAAAAGACATCATATCAAAGAAATGCCCGAAAAGGAACATATCAAAGAGGCAAAAAGGATGATAGCAATCAATCTTATCAAAAAAATGGTAAGAAAAATACTAGAGCAACTATGCCAAAAGGAAAATGTCCTAAGGATGAACCTTGTTCATCTGAGTCTAAAAAAACATGTCCAAGTGGTTGTAAAAAAAAATGTTGTGTAAATGAAGCAGGTGAAAAAGCAATTTCTGAAAGAGAAGAAGCTCTGCTGCAAGAAAAACAAGAAATCATTAGTCTTCAGGACCTTACAAACAAAGGTTTACCATTAGAAGAACTAAAGGCAGCTATTGAAAATGATTCTTTAAATATTGAATAATAAATATTTGATATTAAATATTCATTCTACGATTAAAAAAAGCCCTTATCAAAAGGGCTTTTTTATTTAAGAATTAACTCGAAATGATCTTTCAAAGAAGTTTAAGTTTTTCTATTTTCTTTATTCTTGAAGCGCTTGTTTATTATCCATTTTGTCGATCATCTCATAAAAACTAGTTTTATCTGCTATTAGCTTTTCTCTAAAAGAAAATTCCTCGAACTTTTTGATACTTACTGCTTTACCTTTGTAATACCATTTGATGTGAGTGTCATTGTCATGAAAGATTCTCTCGGAACCGTGCTTTTTGTCATTTTCCCAATGAACTTGAGCTACTAGTGAACCATCTTCTTTAAAGTGACGCTCTAAGCCTTGTCTAAGACCATTATCATATAGTACTTCATATACCTTATTGTTATTTCTATAAGCTGTTTTTATTCCATCTAACTTACCATTATTAAATGTCTGTTTAAGTACTACATCGCCTTTGTCTGAATGGTTTGTCTGCTCTCCATGTAGCTGATAATTTTTAAAGGTCATACTTGATTTGATTTGACCGTTTGAATGATAAGTAAGCCTCGTTTTGAGCTTTCCATTTTTTATAGTGTCTTTATATAAAAGCTCACCATCTCTGTCTCTTTTAATTCTATCGCCTGTATTATCTTCAATTGTTGCTTCTAATTCATTGTTAGGTTTGAAATATTTTCCATTCACTAAAGCATTATTTTCATATTGCTCTTGTGATATTGGCACTCCAGTTTTATCCCACAAGATGATTAGAGTTTTATTATCAGGCTCATAGGTTTTTTCTCTATAAGGTATTCCTGCTTCATCTTGATGAGTCTCCTTTATTAGGGTTCCATTATCATAATCATAGATCTTTTCGAGAATTGAACTATGTGGAAAACTATAAGTGCTCAGCCCGTGAAGAGCATCATTATTATAGTTATTAGTAACAGTAACTCCGTTATCTAATACTGTAGTTACAGTTCCTTCTTTTGTTCTATTTTGCCATTCGTTTTTTGACATATCAAAACCATATTTATGCACATAATGTTGAGCAACAACATGTGAGTCATTATCATCATGACATGCAAATAAAGTTAAAATAATTGTTAAAAAACTTAGCCCTTTTAGTATTTTCATTTTTATAGCCCCCAAACTTTGCTAATCTGTTATATTATTTTTAATCCGAACTATTTTTCAAGATGTTTTGTAATTTCTTTTGTAATTTTTAGATGTTGAGTTTCAATTTCATCGTTAGAAATGGTTTTTGTTGTGTCTCTATATATAAATCTAAAGGTTACATTTTTTTTATCTTCTACGTTTTTAAAGAGATCAACAAGATATATTTTTTCTAAAATTTTGGATTTTATTTTTTCAAAGATATCGAAGATAGTTTGAATATTTAGTTTATCATCAATGGTAAGAGTCAAATCTCTAAAAGAACTTGGAAGTTCTGAGATTGCATGAAAATCAATTTGATCGATTTTATTTTGAAAGATAAATTTTAGATCGAGTTCTGCAAAAAATACTCTTTTTTTGATATCAAAAGATTTTAAAATATTTGGGTGAACTTCTCCAATTATTGCAAACTCTTTATTATCTAAGGAGATAGCGGCTTGTTTAAGTGGATGAAAACCTTTTCTGTTAGATTTAGAGAATTTATATTTTTTATCTAAAACTGCTGATAAAACATTTTCTAAAATTCCTTTTAGATCATAAAAATTTACATCAAAGTTTGATTTATCCCAAAGATGAGGGTTTCTTTTTCCACTCATTATTAATGATAGGGTAGGTCTTTCAATATATTCATCTTTATTCTTAAAATGAACTTTACTTATTTCATAACTTAAAATATCAAAATTTTTATGATCGTGATTAAATTTAACTACTTCTAAGAGAGAGGGTAGTAGGGTAGCTCTTAAAATAGATTGATCGATAGATTTAAAATGTTTAACACTTACTAAAGAGTCTTTATCTAAATTTAAAAGAGCAATTTCAGATAGTTTTGGACTAATAAGATCACAAGTTTTTATCTCTTGAAGTGAGCAGCTTCTAAGATAAGATTTTATCTCCCTTTCGAATAGATACTCTTCTGATGTGGGGGCATTTGAGCTGCGATAAGCTGGCTTTACTTTTGTAATATTGTTATATCCATAGATTCTAGCTATCTCTTCTATTAAATCGATTTCATGAGAAATATCGTTTCTATAAGAGGGAACTTGAACCAAGATAGCATCTTCATTTTTCTCAAGAATTTTAAAGTCTAATCTTTCAAAAATATCGATCATTTCATTTTCAGAAATTTTCGTTCCTAGTATCTTTTGAGCTCTTTTAACTCTTATAGATATTTTATTTTCTAAAAATTTATCTTTTTTAATATCTATTTTTCCTTTAACGATTTTTCCATTAGCGATGTCTGCAATAAAAGCAGCTAAATAATCAATAGCAATTGGGATCATATTAGGATCTATTGATTTTTCAAAACGAATAGAGCTTTGAGTTTTTAAATTTAAAAGCTTTGAAGTTTTTCTAATAGATGCTGCATCGAAGAGAGCCGCTTCTAGAACTATTTTTTTTGTGTTATTAGTTACTGAAGAATTTAGCCCACCAATGATTCCTGCAATAGCTACTGTTTTTTTGCCATCTTTTATAACTAAAGAATTTTTCGGAATTTTTCTATCTATTTCATCTAGAGATCTAAAATCAATCTCTTCGTCATTTACTGTAGCTTTTAGCTCGTAGTTTTCTAATTTATCGAAATCAAAAGCATGCATAGGATGATTGAATTTTAACATTATGTAGTTTGTCGCATCTACAACGTTATTTATAGATCTAAAGCCGCATGATTCTAACTCTCTTTTTAACCAATATGGGGATGGGCCAATATTTACATTTTCTATAATTCTAGCAGCGTATCTTTTGCATCTTTGATCTTCTATTGTAACTTTTAGTAATTTTTCAATATCATCTTTAGATTCTTCTTTTAAATTCAACTTAGGCATTTTTATTTTTTGCTTCGTCAAACAAGCAAGCTCTCTTGCTAAACCAATAGCTGACATCAAATGACCCAAATTAGGAGTGAGTGAGATTTCAAAGACAGGATCGGCTAAAATAGATAGATCTTTTCCAATTTCAAAATCAATATCCAACTCTAAAATTTGATCTTTCTCTAATGATAGTTTTAACTCATTTGCAGAGCAAAGCATTCCAAAAGATTCTACATCTCTTAGCTTTGCTTTATTTACTTTAAAAGTATTTCCTTTTTCGTCAGTGAGTGTGGCTCTAATTTTTGCAAAAGCAGTAATCAAATCTTTTCTGCAGTTTTTAGCGCCGCACACTACTTGAAAATTTTGATTTCCATCTGTAACTTTTGCAATAACTAAATTATCAGCTTTGGGGTGTTTTTGAACATCTAGCACTTTTACTGAAAAGACATTTGTAAAAGAGGGTTTCTCATTTTCAATTTTATCAACTTCTATTCCAGCTGATGTGAAAAGATGAGCTATATCTTTTGGATCTTGTTTGATATCTAAAAATTCTTTTAATAAAGATAGGGTAATTCTCATATTCTTGAAATACATATTTTAATTACTTATTTTAGCTGAAAGTTTTTTTGCAGAAAAGATAAATCTGAAAGAGCCTAATTATTTAAAAAAATAAGCTAAGATTTGAAAATATTTTTTTAAATTACCCTTTATTTATAAATAAAAAATTATTCCAATCCCAAAGGAGAAAAAGAAAATACAGCTTCAGAAAAGCCTTTTTGTTTGATATGCATTATTAATTTATCTTCTCTATCGATATCAAAAGATTTTGAACCTTGAATCTCCCAATTGTCATCATCACTATACTTCTCGCCTTTTTCATCTCCATTTGTGTCGTGATCTTTTAAGTTTTCACAAAGATCTGCAAGTCCTAGTACTTTATCTATTTCGGTAGCGTGCATGTGATAGATGGTTTTTTTATGTTCATCAATTGCTAATTTAACAATAACATTTTTGGTAATGCCTTCAAATTGAACAGAGGCATGTAAGCCTATTCCTGTATGCCTTTTACCATTGTGGCTTTCATATTTATATGAATATGTATATTTTTCTTTCAGCTTAGGATCGTCTAAGATTCTTTCTAATCCTATTAAATTGTGATAAACCTTTTGCCGTTGTAACTCATTATTATTTGCGTTTTCATATCGAGAGATAGAGCTGTTATTTTCATCTCTATCTTTAAAATCTTTAATTTTATTCAAATCTAATTCTTGCCATCTCAAAACTCTTTGATGTAATTTATATTTAGATGGTGACTTAGAGTTGTTCAAAACCAAGCTAGTAGCTTGCAGAGGTTCAACTGGAGATGAACTACTATTATTTACTTCAACTTTTTCTTGATTGAGATAATGTTGTTTTACTGGTTTTTTTTGATTTCTAGATTTTTTTGATGTATTATTTCTTTTTTTAGATTGATTTTTGTTAGGTTTTTTGTTCGATGATTTCGATTTTGATTTATCGGATTCATATAAAAGCAATAATTTTTCTGCGGCTTTATCAGCTAGAGCCTGATCTTTTTCTTCTTGAGCCACTTTTAGCTCTTCTTGTCTTTCTTCGAAAAGAGATTTCCAATATTTGTGATCAGGTATTAAAATTTCTAAATAATCGCTTTGATCAGAATGTTTTTCTTCAACAATGAAATCATTTAAGTTACAATTTTTCTCTTTCGCTACAAATTTTGCATAAGAGATCAATTTAAGTGTTTGTATCGATAGTTCTAAGTCATATTGCTCTCTTTTTTTTATACATTGCTTCGCGTTTAATTCTTCAGTGCGTTTGCTGTATTTGAATGTTTTTTCACTTTTTGATCCTCCATCACACTCAAATTGACTGATAAGAAATTTATGTTCCGTAAACATCACCTCAAGCTCTCTTTCATGCATAGGAAATGCTATACTTGGCTGTTTTATTGCAAAATGCAGTTCAGATTGAAATCTAGCTTTTCTAAGCAAATGCTCCGATAGATTTTGAAGATGAAGTGATACGTGTTCTCGGAAAATGTCTGACATTTTGCCGCTTTCTGTGACCTCTTTCCAAGAGTTTGTATATTTTTCAAAAGCTTTTTGCGGATCCATCAATTGAACTTTTTTGATTGTGGATAGAAGCTTTTCATCAGAAAAGGGTTTATGCTCTATCCAGCTAGTATCATCAAAGTGTTTCGATCTTCTATCTAAAGATACGGGTCTACTACTTGCCATATAAAAATCTTTGATTTATTTTTATTAATAATAACAAAGATACTAATATTGCTTCAAATAAATAATAATTTTAATTATTTGATTTTATACTGGATCATCTCCACCTTTATGAAAGGGATGACATTTAAAGATTCTCTTGATAGTTAAAAAAAACGCTTTTATACTTGAGTACTTTTTAAATGTCCCTATGGCATATTCAGAGCATGTTGGGTTAAACCTACAACAAGATCTGATATGAGGGTTAACAATTAACTGATAGGTACGTATGAAAAATATAAAAATTTTTTTCACGGGGATCTTTTTTCTTTTATTTGCTACAGTATATGCTTTAGACGAGGTTTATATGAATCAAAATAATCTTCAAAATTTTTTAGATGATTTTATCTCTAAAGTTGAACTTAAAGAAGAGCAATTAAATAGAGCTGTATGGATATTAGAAACGACTGGATCAAAAGATGCGGCATCTTTGGTTGGATCCTTGAGCTCTGAGCTTAAAATTCTTTTTAGTGATAAAGATATTTATGAGAAACTAGTTTCTTTTGATATGAGAGAAGATCTAGATCATCTATTAAAAAGACAGATCCATATTCTAATAAATGCATTTAAAGCAAATATGCTGCCTAAAGAGCTTTTAGAAGACATATCTACAAAAGAGGCTTCTTTAAATCAGATGTATGCAAATTTCAGAGCAAAAATTGATGGAAAAATTTATACAGAAAACGCACTTAGAGACATTTTAAAAGAAGAAAAATCTGTAGATCTTAGAAAAAAAGCTTGGGATGCATCAAAAATAGTAGGAGTGGAGCTAGCTCCTAAAATAGTAGAGCTTGTCCATCTTCGAAATAAAGCAGCTAAAAGCCTTGGGTATGAAAACTATTTTGATATGATGCTAGATTTATCTGACATTAATAAAACAAAACTTTTAAAAACTTTTGATGATCTAAGAATTAAAACAGATGATTCATTTAAAAAAGTACTTTTGCATGTAAATGAAACACTTTCAAATGAATTTGATGTATCTTTAGAAGAGATAGGTCCTTGGGCTTATAAAGATCCTTTTTGTCAAATGGACCCAATTGAGACTTCAAAATTAAATGAACTTTTTCAAGATAAAGATCTTTTAAAAATCTCTAAATCATTTTATGAGCAGATGGGTTTTTCTGTAGATGATTTAATAGATAGCAGCGATCTCTATGAAAGGGATGGTAAAAATCAGCATGCATTTTGCATAAGTGTAAACAGAAAAAATGATGTTAGAACCTTAAATAACATAAAACCTAATGTTCAGTGGATGGAAACTCTTTTACATGAATTTGGTCACGGAGTTTATTATTTAGAAACAGATGAAAAACTACCTTGGCTCTTAAGAGATTCTCCTCATGTGTTAACGACAGAAGCTATAGCTCTTTTGATGGGTAGACAAGTATATACCAAAGAATTTTTAAGGGATTTTTTAGATGTAAAAGATGAAAAAATCTTTAATGAAGTAGAAAAGGGTTTAAAAAGAAGACAACTATTTTTTTCAAGATCAGCTTTTATGATTACAGAGTTTGAAGCAAAAATGTATGATGATCCAAATCAAGATTTAAATACTCTTTGGTGGGATCTTTATGAAAAATACTACAATAGCCCAAGACCTGAAAATAGAGATGGCAAAGCTGATTGGGCTGCAAAATATCATGTAGGCTTAGCTCCAGTATACTATTATAGTTATCTACTAGGAGAGGTTTTTGCGTCAACTCTGCAAAAACAACTACTTAAGATAGCCAAAGATGATAATATTTGGAAAAAAGAAGCTGCTATCTTTTTAAAAGATAAGATGTTTTCTCATGGAAGCAGATATAGATGGGATAGGTTAATTGAAAATGTTTTAGATAGTCCTTTTTCAATAGATGCTTGGATTGAAGAGTGCTCAAAGTAACTTAATATTTAATATTTTTTTGAATAAACTTTAAATATTATCCATCTTGTGACAAAAATCTTATTTTTTGTCACAAGATATAAAACCCCTCTAGTAGAAAATTTGTCATAAGATGTCATTAGATTTTTTAAATCCATAATTTTCTAAAGTTTAAGTTTTCTAATGTCTTGTGAAATTTTTATCTTTTCTATATATTTTTTATATCTTTAGCGGAAGTGGTGGAATTGGTAGACACGCTACCTTGAGGTGGTAGTGGGAGTAATCCTTTGGGGGTTCGAGTCCCCTCTTTCGCAGATTTTTTTCTCATCTGGATAATTTCCTTATTTTTTTTTGATTATAAGTAGCTTTAGATTAAGTGAATATGAAAAATATTTCAATGTTAGCTCTATTTTAGAGCTAATTTGATAACATATTAGACTTGTTTTAGAGCTAATTTTTGAAATAAATTGTTCTGCATATGCTATTTTCAACAAGAAAAAGAGACAAAAATTTAAACCTACACTAGATCTTGAAATAAGATATTTACTTTTTCTTTTAAGCTTTTAGGTATTTCAATATCTTTTAATAGAGCAAAAGATTTAGAAAAACAAAGAACGAAGATCTTTTTAAAACTCTCTATATCAAATTTTATAGCAAAATTATTGGAATGATCTAAACACAGACTCTCTCCATTTAATAAAGAGAGAGCATCTTTTTCACAATTAGAGCATTTTGTTTTTAGATGTAAAAAGCCTTCATTTGACAAAAGTTTTAATAGGAAACTAAGATGCATTGCATCTGGATTTATACTAATTTTTTTTAAATAACTTTTCAAAAGTAAAAAAAGATTAAAATCTTTTTTTTGAAAAATATGACTATCTAAAATAGCTTTTATCATGAAAGATGCAGCATTTAAATATTTTAGATTTTTTCTAAGATAGATATTTGCATCGATTAAACTCAAGTCTCTTAATGAATAAATATCTGATCTGTTTTTTTTTAAAACAAGCTCTGAGATAGTAAAAGGTGAGCAAAAAGAGATCATATTTAAATTTTTCTTTGAAAGAGATTTAACTATAATAGAGATTATTCCTAAGTCATCTGTCAAAACCTGCAAGATTTTAGATCTATCTTTGAAAGGGGTAGATTTTAAAGTTATTGCTTTTGTTTTTATTAGCATAAAATTTTATAGATAAATAATTTCTCTTTTATATAAATGTAGCTAATTTAATAAAAAAATCAAAGTAGACTTTATCGAAAAAATCAGGTATTTTCAATAGCATTAGCACCGGTAGCTCAATGGATAGAGCACTTGGCTTCGGACCAAGGGGTTAGGGGTTCGAGTCCCTTCCGGTGCGAATTTTTTATCTATAATTCTTGTGATACCCAAAGTACTAAAAATTGATACTGAGAATAGAAAGCAGCAGCTCCTAAAGCAGATGTTGTTAAAAATACTGCATTGGTTGCAAAGCTACCTGTTCTATTTAAGTACATTCCAAATAATCCACCTACAGCAGCAATTGCAGATGTAGCTAGAGTCGCTGTTAAAAGGGTTCTCTGATGGTCATCAAAAAAGTTTCCACCAAGACCGCAAAATCCTGAAAACTTCTCACAGATAACAGGATATTTATTCAATAAACCCAGAGTGCTATTAGAGATAGCGTGAGATACATTATCTAAAAAATTCATAAAAAACTCCTAATGTTAGAATTTAGAAACTAAATCGGATACCTTAAAGAATTTTATATTTAAATTTAAGATATTTTTTAAAATTTTTATTTTAAAATTTTTTTTATAACTTTTTATTTTTTTATTTTTAATTGCGTTTTTTTATTTTTATATGTAAAATTATTCGCTTTAATTATTGATATTTCATTAAATTTTCATGAAAAAACAATTAATCTTATTATTTATTTTTTTATTTTCAAGCTTGCAAGCTGAAGAAAAAATTGAAAAATCTTCTGAGAACAAAAACTCTGAAAATAAAAAACCTCAAAAAATACAAGAGAGTTATCAAATAATGGGGGATATAGATTTTTCTCCATACTCTGGAGCTCAAAATCTTTTAACTGTTCATGAGTCTTTAGAAAAAGCTTTTAGCTATGTAATTCCTAATAAACAAGAGAAAAAAGCTATCTATGCAATTTTAAGAATTTTAGAGCTTGGGTTTATTTGGGGGCCGCTAGCTAGAGCGGAATTGGTTGTTCAGCACGAGGTTTTTGGACATGGATATAGGATAAGAGACATTGGATCTAATAGAGCTAAAGTAAGTGGTTATCAAATAGATATGCCTCCTCCATATGGAGAGGGAGGAGGAGTTACAAGATACAGTTTTAGTTCAGATTTAACATCCTTTCAAGACATAGCAATTAGCTCAGGTGGAGTCGAAGCGAGTGCGATCTTAGCAAACAGATTAAAAATGAAATGGATGGAGTCTTTAAGATTGGATCCAAAAAAGGCTTCTTTATATCTACAAGCGCATTTGGATTTAGTAAACTACGTTTTATCGATGGAAGATTCTTTTTGGTTTTCAGATACTGGCCATGATATTAAAAGCTACATTTTTTGGTTAAATAATACTTACTTTGAAGATGAGCTAACTAGCTCAGATTTAAAAGATGCTGCCATCGTTAATTTATTAGATCCTATGATGTATTATTCAATAGGATCGTATTTTTATTATATTTTTACTGGCAAAGATATAAAAGTTCCTATGATAGATATAAAAGGCGTGAAATTTTTACCAAACTTTAGATTAGGTTTAGCTCCTTATGGCCCAGAATATTTTTTAGAAAATTTTCTCTCATATAAAAATAGAGCTATCTATTCATATTTAAGAGTAGGAAATCATAACAATAATACTTTTTGGGGTGTTGGAATAGAGTATCCAAAACTCTACGAGTTTAATTTAAATACTATAGGGTTTAGATTTGATCTATTTCATCAACCAAAGATTTATTCTAAAGAGGCTATGACTATTTTTGAAGAAATTCAAGTGGGATATACGCCCCAAGAGTTAAATAAAATGATCTATGGTATATCTGCAAATATTGTATATGATAGAAAATTCTCAAAAAAATCTAATATTTCAATATTTACAGAAATCGGTTATAAAACTGATGGATATATTCCAGGATTTTCTTTAGAAAAAGGACTTATTTTTAGATTGGGAATAGGGCTTTGTTCGTTTTAATCAATTGAAAATTAGCCATCGAATGGTCAAAAATCAACCATCGAGTGGTCGAAAATCAACCATCTGGTGGTCAATTTTACAAACTAAAAAAAAAATTATGTACTGTAGCTTTAAATGCTCTTTGGGAAAGTTGATTACATTTGAAATTTTTAACTATTCTCAACAATTTTTTTGAGAAATCTATCTAATTGTAGCCAAAAAATGATCTTTAATAATGCTATTATCTCTTAAAAAAAGTTTTGCTTTTACTTCTGTGGGCTTTAAATACTCACGCATAGTTTTATCAAATTCTTCGGGTAAACACTCTGTTCCACAAGTAAAAAAATCTACAAAACATGAGTTAAACTCAGGATACGTATGAATAGAGGCGTGAGACTCTGATAGAATTAAAACCATTGACATTCCAATAATATCAGAATTCTTTACAGGAAAAAGATGTTTTATTGCATTTAAGACGGTTGCTTTTGAAGCTGTGCATGCTTTTTTCATAATTTCTTCTATCTCTTTGAAATTATTCAGTGCTTGTTTATCACAGTTCATATAATTTACCATAAGGTGTTTACCTGTAAACTCATGAATTTTTTCTTTCATTTCCACTTCATCTTTTTAAAGTTTGTTGTTTTTTATGTTTAAAACTTGTAAGTTTTTCTTACATGTAATGTTTATATTTATATAAAATAATGAGAATTTTGTCAATTTTTTAAAGGAGATAGTATGGTAGACAAATCAAAATTTGAAACAGAAGGCTATAGTTTAGAGATTACAGGCAAACATCTTCAGATAACGGATCCAATCCAGACATATGTTTTAGAAAAAATTTCTAAATTAGAGCGTTTTACAAATAATATTTTAGAAATCGTGGTAACTCTAGAGGTTCAAAAGCTTGCGCATACAACTTCGATAGTAATAAAATTTTTACATTATAGAATTCAGGTTCACTCAACTACAGTAGATCTATATGCAGCGATAGATGGGGCCTTTAACAAATTATATAAATTAATTAGAAAATACAAAGGAAAACTCCAATCTCATAGAAACAAAGATTTAGCATCGATTGATATGAAAGTACATGTTTTAGCTGAAATAGATGAGCTGGAAGATATAAATGATGAAATCGAACAAGAGACCTTAAATCAAGAGCTAGAAAAATACAAAATCCCAAAAGTTGTATCTAAAGATATAATGGCTATGAAGATGCTAACTCAAGAAGAGGCCATTATGAAATTAGAACTCGCGGGCGAGCATTTTCTGATATATAAAGGCGAAGAAGATCAAAAATTAAAAGTGATCTATAAAAGAGATGACAATAATTTAGGTATTGTAGAAGTTGAGTAACGATCGAATTTACGATCCTGTAAGAAAAACGTATGTATTAGCTTTGCCAGAAGAAAAAGTTCGGCAAAAACTAATACATAATATGATAAATGGGCTTGGTTTTCCAAAAAGCTATATTGCAATTGAAAAAGATCTTTTATCATTAGAGCATATTAAACAAAAAGAATTTGCATCAAAAAAAAGAAGAGCAGATATAATTTGTTTTGCTAAAGATATCCATCCAAATTATTCAATGTATCCACTTTTGATGATCGAGTGTAAAGCTTTTAAACTTAATTCAAAAACAATCGATCAAGTTTTAGGTTACAATCATTATATCAAAGCTTTTTTTGTAGCTATAGCAAATGAATATGAAATTATTACTTATTGGTATAATATAAAAGAAAAAAAGTATAAATCTGTTAATTTTCTACCAAGCTTTAATGAGCTGACTCAAATGGCAAAGTATGCAAGATATTGATGATATATTTTTTGAAGATTTTCATGAAACAGATGTTATATGCGTTTATGGAAAAAGCAATCTAGATCATTTATCATTTTTAAAAAACTGGCTCAAAGATTTAGATAATAGAAAAATTATTTTTTTAGAAGACGATCTAAAAAAATATGGGGATTTAATTAGTTTTGTTGATAAAAATTTTGAAAAAAATAAAAAAGCTCAAACTTTTTTGATAAAAAATTTTGAAAATGATTTGAAGAAAATTGCATGGAAAAATGTTTATTTAGATATAAAAATTATTAAATCTTCTAATGAAAAAAGAGATGCTAGCTTTGATAAAATATCTAAAACTTTAACGGAGCTTCATCTAGGGGCTAATTTAACATCGTATTTATATAGTGATTTTGGGATAAAAACTTTTGAAAATTTATATAATAATCTTATAAAAACTGATGAATTTATATTATTTGAGAGTTTAAAAAATGAATTTAAAAATATTCCAGCGATAATTGCAGGTGCGGGACCTTCTTTAGATAAGAACCTATATCAATTAAAAGATTTAAAAGATAAAGCTTTAATCTTTACAGGGGGATCAGCGCTCAATATCTTTGCAAAAAAAAATATTAAATATCATTTTGGAGCATCTATAGATCCAAATCCCTATTTTAAAAGATTCAAAAAAAATGAGATTTTTGAAAAACCATTTTTTTATCAAAATCAGATAAATGATAACAATTTATCTTTAGTGCACTCAAAAAAATTTTTAGTATCCGATTTTGGGGCGCATCCTTTAGAGAAATGGATTTATAAGATGTTAAATATAGAGCAAAAAACATTTGAAGCGGGATGGACTGTAACTACATTTTTAATAAAAATAGCTAAAATGCTAGGTTGCAATCCAATTATTACAATAGGGCTTGATCTTTCATTTAAAAAAAATAAATATTCAAAAGGGGTCATTAAAGAAAAAAGCACCTATACGCTCATTAAAGCAAAAGATATCAATGAAAATGAGGTTTTGACTCAAAAAGATTGGCTTCTTGCAAAAAGCTGGATTGAGGAATATGCATCTTTAAATAGAGATAAAACATTTATTAATGCAACAGAAGGTGGCCTTAAAATTGAAAATTTTAAAAATTTAAAACTTTTAGATGTTTTAAATAATTTAAAAGAAAGCCAAATAGATCTAGATGGGTATATTCACACAAAAATTTCAAATGAAAATTTTATAAAGTTAGATAATAAAAAAGTAATAGAAGTTTTATCAAAAATTTTAAATAGCCTGAAAAAATCAGATGAGCTTTGTGATGAATACATATCAGATATTGAAAAAAATATTATAGATTTCAATCTTTTAAAACTTCAAAGAGAGATTGCTTATACACATCTTTTAGATCCTTATTGGCAAATTTGGAAGCATACTCTACTTAGAAATATTGAAGAAAATGAAATCCATATTTTACTAAACAAGCTTTTGTTTTTTAAAAATGTGATATCCCAGCATTTAAATCTTTTAAGGAAATTTTTATGAGCAAATTAAAAGAAATATATAAATTAGAAAACAGCAATCTTATCATTTTTGATGGAGATATAGGTATTGATCTTAAATCAGATTTAAAAATCCAAAAAAAATCTCTTTTTTATGAAGATAAAAATCTTTTAGCTGAAATTTTTTATCATAAAAATCTTTTGCATGGCCCAGTAATTTATTACTCTAAAGCCAAAGATATTTTATCAAAGAGCTGGTTTTTTTTAGGTAAAAAACAGGGGAAATCCTATAAATACTACATATCTAAAAAACTCTATTCGATTGAGCAATATAAAGATGATTTAATGCAAAAAGAGCAAAGATACTATTTTGAAGATGGCTCTATAAAAACTTCTATGAATTATTTGGCTGGATGTTTACATGGAGAGGTAAAACTTTTTTATGAAAAAAACAAACTAAAAAGATTTTTAATTTTTGAAAAAGGAAAAAAAGTTCAAGACACTATTTTTGATACAAAAGAAAATCCAATAGATGAGTCTAAATTTCTAGTATGATAATCTATCAAAAAAATTTAAAAATCTTATCAGAGAAATTTCCTTTAATTTATATGTTACTTTTAACAAAAAGTAAAAATCCTAAAAATTCATTATTAAATCAAAAAACATCAAAACAAAATAAATTTGAAACCTCGAAAGACTCAAAAAATTTTAATTTTTTAAAAAATCCATTAAACGAGTTAGATACGATTTATATCTATAAATGTAAAAACCACTCATTTCTTTTAGAATTAAAAAAATGGCTTAAAAAAAAAGATAAAAAACTCATTTTTATTGAAGATAGCTTACAAAACTTACAAAACTTTTTTACTTTTGATATTGCAAACACATTTCTAAATAGTGAAAATGTAGATTTTCATTTTGTAAAAGATATAAAAAAAGATCTACAAGATATTATAACAAAAAACCTCTCTACGAATATAGAAGTGATAACTTTTGAAAATTTTTCTAAAAAATTTCGAAATCTTAAAGAAAATATCTTAAAAAATTCACTCATTAATTTTTTTTCTACTCACGATAGTTTTTATTCTCACAGGCTTTTTAAAAATTTCATAAAAAATTTGGGAGTACTAAAAACATCATTTTTAGTAAATAAGTTTAAAGATAAATTCAAAAACAAACCTGCAATTATTTTAGGGGCAGGTCCTTCTTTAAACTACTCTTATGAAAAGTTAAAAACTCTTTCAAATAAAGCTCTAATTATAGCAGGAGGATCTGCCATAACCTCTTTAACAAATCAAAATATTTTGCCACATTTAGCAGTAGCTATAGATCCGAACTTGGAGGAGTTTAAAAGACTCAAAAACTCTAATGCTTTTGAAATTCCAATGTTATACTCAACTAGGGTAAACTTTGGCATTTTCAACACCTTTAACGGTGATTTGGGCTATATTAAAGCTGGCATTAACTCTTTTTTTGAAGTCTGGTTAGAGTATGAGTTAAAAATTTTAGGAAAGTATCTAAAAACTAAACCAGATAATATGGCGATGACGGTCACTACTATTTGTCTTAGTTTAGCAAAACTATTCGGCTGCAACCCAATTATCATAGATGGTGTGGATCTTGCTTTTTCTGAAAATAAACTCTACGCTTCTTCAATAACTAAAGATAATAAATTAGATAAAAATCAAAATGATATTGGAGATGAACCAATAATTTTAAAAGATAAGAATAATCAAGATATATACTCTAATCTTAAATGGAAAATAGAAAGAGATTGGCTCTCTATTTTTGCTAAAAAATCTAAAAATATTGAATTTTTCAACGTTACAAAATCTGGTCTAAAAATAGATAATTTTGAAGATGCAACACTAGATATTATAGAAAAAAAATATTTTTTTAATGATTTTGATTTTAAAGGATATATACACACACTATCACAAAATTATATGCTCACTCAAACAAAACAAGTAGATTTTAAAGCTCTAAGAGTAAAGCTAAAGAATAGCTTCTTAAGATGTCAAAGCTATCTAAAAGATATCATAAAAAATGATCCTGAGTATAAAGCTATATTAGCTGAGGAAGAGCTAAAAGATGAAATTGCATATAAGTATTTTTTGTTAGAAATAGATTATACTTTGAATAATTTTTTCGATGATGCAAATAAAACTCAAAAATTACTAGATGCATCTTATATCTTTTTAAATGAATTAAAAATGTAAATATTTTATAATAATTAATTTTTTAAGTTATAAAGATTGAGTTTATTTCTAAGTGTTCTTGTAGAAATTCCTAAAATTTTAGCTGCTTTAGAGCGATTAAATTTTAGATTTTCTAAGGTTTTTAAGATAAGTATTTTTTCAACATCTGATATTTTTTTACCAATATAGCTATCCTCTATATGTTCTTGAGGGTTTTTTAGGTTAGCGTTAGATGGTGTATCTAAGAGGATATGATCTTTTTCGATAATTTTAGATTTTTCCATAACAATTGTTCGCTCTATAGTATTTGCAAGCTCTCTAACATTTCCTGGCCAGGAGTAATTTAAGAGTTTTTCTTGAGCTTTTTTAGATAGCATTTTTATAGGTTTATTATTTTCCTCTGAGAATTTTAAAAGAAAATAGTTAGCAAGAACTAAGATATCTTCTTTTCGCTCTCTTAAAGGAATAATTTTTATTGGTATGACATTTAGCCTGTAGAAGAGATCTTCTCTAAAAGTTCCATTTTTTATAGCAGTTTCTATATTTTGGTTTGTAATAGAGATCATTCTTATATCTACTTTTATTGGGGTTGTAGATCCTACTCTTTCAAACTCTTTTTCTTGCAGAACTCTAAGTAGTTTAGCTTGCAAGTTTATGGGAATTTCAGTGATTTCATCTAAAAGAAGAGTTCCTGTATTTGCTAGCTCAAACCTTCCTTTTTTTTGAGTATCAGCGCCTGTGAATGCTCCTTTTTCATGACCGAAAAATTCTGATTCTAATAAAGTGGGAGATATTGCAGCTAGATTGACTTTTATAAAGGGGTTTTTATCACGATTGGATCTTTGGTGGATTAACTTAGCTATAACTTCTTTTCCAACTCCAGATTCGCCAGATATAAATACAGAAGATCTGCTTGTAGCTATTTTTTCTATACTATTTACTAAGTCTTGCATATAAAAAGATTTTGCAATGATATCGAATGAAGAGTCTGAGATCTCTTTTTTTAATAAAGTATTTTCTAAGATTAAATCTTGTTGTTCCTCGGCTTTCTTGATAATTGTTTTTAGAGTATCGAATGAAAAGGGCTTTACTAAATAGTTAAAAGCTCCAAGATTTAAAGCCTCGATTGCAGTATCTATTTTTGCAAAAGCAGAAATAACAATGACAATAGTGTTTTTATTTTTATCTTTTACAAATTTCAAAACATCGATGCCAGATTTTTTCGGCATTTTAACATCGGTGATTATAAGATCAAAATCTTGATTTTCTATTTGTTTTATTGCGTCCCAGCCATTTTGAGCTGTAAAAACTTTTTTATTTAATCTTGTAAGAGACTCTTTTAAAAAATCTACAATTAAAGGTTCATCATCTACTATTAAGATTTTATTTATCATTTTATTTCCTCTTATGGGGCAAGGTGATTGTAAAAGTAGTGCCTTTATTTATTATTGATCTTACATCTATTGTGCCAAGGTGCGCTGAGATAATTTTGTATGCCTGGGGAAGCCCAAGACCATTTCCAGATTGCTTTGTTGTAAAAAATGGGGTAAAAATGTTTTCCAAATCCTTTTTTTCTATTCCTATTCCTGTATCTGAGATATTTATGGATATTGAGCTGATATTTTTTATAATACTAATACTTAAATAGCCTCGATCATCCATAGCGTGATATGCATTTTGGATAATATTTAAAATAGCCGATTTTAAAAGATCCCTATCTGCGGGAATAAAATGAGATGAGTCTATTAGATTTAAATTGATTTTCACATTTTCAGAAAAAGTTTCATCGATTTTAATAGATTTTACAATCTCTTTTATCAATGATGAGATGTCTATAGATTCAATATCTATTACAACTTCTCTTGTATATGCTAAGACATTATTTGTAACTCTCTCTAAAGATTTTGTTGCGTCTAATATATATGAAACTAAATCTTGAAGGGGTTTTGTGTGTTCTAAATCTTTATATAAAAGAGATGCAAAGCCTCTAATTGAGCTTAAGGGATTTTTTATCTCATGGGCGATACTATTTGTTATTTGACCTATTTGATTTAATCTATCATTTCTGTTTGCTCTTATTTGAAGTTTTTGAAGATCTGTTAAATCTTTTAAAAGCAAAATTATACCTCGATGATTTTTTGGCGAGTCCCATACTATAGATGTGTTTATCTCTATTAGCTTTTGAGCATTTTTAGTATTTATTGTGATATAAGATGTTTTTGGAAACATCGAAAAATTTAGAGCATTTTTTATTGAAAACCCAAAAAAATCATCTTTAAAATTATCTAAATATTTATTAAATAAGACTTTTTTCTCATCAATTTCTAAGATATTTTGAGCTTTTGTAGTATAGGTCGTTACAATCCCTGTAAGATCGATATACAAAATACCTTGGCTTATATTTTTTAAGATATTATTGAGATATAAACTTGCAGCATCTAAATCTGAGACTTTTGATCTCAGATCATTTTCTACTCTTTCAAGCTGATCCTTGATTTTATTAAATCTATTTAGTAGTCTTACATTCGCATTTTCTAAACGGGTGGACTCATTAGAAAATAGAGCAAAAGCTTTAGCTAGATGTTTCATCGACTCTTGAGTCGATTTAGCTCTTAGAGCTAAATTAGCTGATTCATTTAGCTGATTTAAAATATCTGACATAAAAAATAGCCACCCTATAGTATTATGTACTTAATCGCTACTATATGAATTTTTTATGAAGTGTCAAAGACTTTTTCTCTTTTTTTTAATATTTTCGCTAATTAGCTGCAAAGATAGCAAAAAAACATCTAGATTAGTAAATCTTGAAAAGATCTCTAGATTAAAAGAGGATATTTACTATAAACATCAAGATCCCACAAAAAATTTAATGGATCTATATCCCTTTGAAGAAGAGACAGCAGGTTTTTTTAAGATCACAAAAGAGTTTTTGAGATGCAAAGGTAACCCATTAAATCCAGAGAGGGTAGATACCTCAAATCTTGATAATGTGAAAGTATATTTAGATTGTGTGGGCCCTAATAAACACTCACTGCCTCTCATCAATGAAAAAGAGGGGATATATCCTGTTTTACTCGATATTTTGAACTATATTCAGCGGAAGACAAAAAAAAGAGTTGTTATCACCTGTGGGCATCGCTGTCCAAAGCATAACTCATATGCCGACACTTCAAATGTAGCCAAAACCTCAAAACATATGATTGGAGCAGAAGTAGATTTTTATGTTCAAGGCTTAGAGAATTCTCCTTTAAAAATTATGGATCTTATCTTTGATTTTTATAAAGAGGACTCTAGATATAGAGGAGTGGAAGAGTATGAAAGATTTCAGCAGTACCAAAAAGATACAGATGTATCGACCCCTCCATGGCATAACAAAGAGATTTTTGTGAAACTCAATCAATATAATGAAGGTAGAGATTTTAATAATCGTCATCCATATCCATATATCTGCATTCAAGTGTTATATGATAGATCTACAAAACAAAAGGTGAACTACACTTGGGAAAAAGCTCATAGAGGGTATCTACAGCATTAATGATCTACTAGAGATTCTTTGGTTTGTAAAAAAAGTAATTTTAAGGCAAAATATTTAACTTTGCCGATGTGGCGGAATTGGTAGACGCGATAGATTCAAAATCTATTTTTGCTTGCAAAGTGCTGGTTCGATTCCAGTCATCGGCAACTTTTTTAAGATATTCATCTGGAATTTTATATGCCTAAAATTTTTAAGTATTTTAAATATATCTTTTTTATTTTTTTTATATTATTTTTTTTAAATAGTGCATTTGCGATCCCAAAAATTGATATGAAAAAAAATGCTTTTCAAGAAAGCTCTCAAAGAGGTGATAAAAAAAAGATAAGATTTATTGTAAATCCAATATCTGGCACAAACAACAAAAAATTCATACTTAAGATAATTCATAAATATTTAGATAAGAATAAATATGATTATGAGATTGTCTATACAAAAGCTAGAAAGCATGCAACTAAGCTCAGTCTAGATGCTGCTAACTTAAAATATGCGGCAGTTATTGCAATAGGCGGTGATGGCACAGTAAATGAAGTTGCAAAAGGCCTCATTGGCTCAAAAACCAAAATGGGGATAATTCCAACAGGATCTGGAAATGGACTCGCTCGACATTTGTATATCTCTAAAAATCCTCTAAAAGCAGTAAATATCATCAATAACTTTAGATCTACAAAAATGGATAGCATAAAGATAAATAATGAGATTTTTGTATCTGTTGCTGGCATTGGATTTGATGCTCATATAGCTGAAAAATTTTCAAAAGCTAAAAAAAGAGGTTTTTTTTCATATGCTAACTTAATCTTAAAAGAATATTTTAGCTATAAGCCAAAGACTTTTGAAATGATAGTAGATGGCAAAAAAGTTGAAAGAAAAGCACTATTGATAAGTTTTGCAAATGGTTCGCAATATGGAAATAATATTCAAATAGCGCCTAATGCTAGAATTGGTGATGGAAACTTTGAGGTAGCTATTTTAAAAAACCCATCTTTTTTTGATAGATTCTCAACACTTTTGAGACTAAAAAATGGTACTATTGATAAATCTAAATATTTTGAGTCTTTCAAGTGTAGATCTTTAAAAATTGATCAAAAGAACCTGCTTGCTCATATAGATGGAGAGCCTGTTGTTTTTGAGAATGGAATTGAGATCAAACCATTTAAAAAGATAAGCGTTTTAGTTCCTTGATAACCTGAGTTTTGGGTTTAAAAACCTGATCTTCAAATACTTCAAATAAATTTTTTACTAAAAAAACCTCTTTTGTTTAATTTTTTTTTACAAAGAAAAAATACAACAAAAGAGGTCAAATCATGTTTGATGATTTAGTTAAATTATATTGTTCTATAGAGATGATTTTTGGAAAACTTTTAAAATTGAGTGGGACAAGCATCTAATCGAGTATAACAAACCGAAAAGAGGTTCTGACCCTGAACTATCTGCTCCAGAAATGATGACTATTATCATTTTATTTCACCAATCTCATCTTAGAAATTTCAAACATTTTTATATTGATTATGTTCAAAAATATTTAAAACAAGCGTTCCCAAAGTTAATTAGCTATCCCCGATTTATTTATCATATGAAAAATCTTTTTGTTCCCATGTTTTGTTATTTACATAGTATGAGAGGTTCAGTTACAGGTATTGCCTTTATCGATTCAACTAAAATTCAAGTTTGCCATAACAAGCGAATTTCAAGAAATAAAGTTTTTAAAGGTTTGGCAAAAAGAGGCAAACTACAGCTGGCTGGTTTTATGGTTTTAAATTACATCTAATTGTCAATGAAATAGGAGAAATTTTAGCTTTTCATTTTACTCCAGGAAATATTTCTGATGTTTCAACTACAGATATTCTTTCGAAAAATATCTTCGGAAAGCTTTTTGGAGATAAAGGTTATATTTCTTCAAAACTTTTTGAGAACCTTTTGAAAAGAGGTTTGAAGCTAGTTACAAGTTTTAAATCAAACATGAAAAATAAACTTATGGATTTGAAAGATAAAATTTTATTACGAAAACGGGCTTTGATTGAGACAATTAATGACCAATTGAAAAATATTTCTCATCTTGAACATTCTCGTCATCGGGGAATAGGGATTTTTTTTATTAATGCTTTAGCTGCTATGATTGCTTATATGCATCAACCTAAAAAACCTAAATTACGAATGGATAACGATGAAAGTAAATTAGTGGAATATATATGTTAAAAACCCGAAACTCAGGTTTTTACTGTTTTGGTATCTTTTAATTTAATATTTATACTACCTTCTGTTTGAGTTTCTATTTCTATTAAAGGATCATTATTTGAAATCCATTCCAATACAAGAACCCGCATCATATTATTATCAGCCATGTTGTGAGATGCTCTTCCACAAATAATTTGAAGGGATTCCAACTCATATAATTTATGAATAATATACTCATTTAAAAAACATCTAGCTGCTCCATGAGATAATCCATGTAAATCAAATTGATATTTATTTTTTTGTGTCATTAAAAGGTAATTTAATAAATAATTTGTAAAAATTTCTTTTGATAGATCTAGATTCTCTCTTATTTTTTTACCAGAGATATATAAAACATTTATATAGATATTATAAGTGACGAAATCTGCAAGTCTATTACTTTTAGCCTCTTCAAAAGCAACTTTAGCCTCTAAAAACTTACCATTTTTACCGGCAGCATCGATAAAGCTTGAATAAGTGACGAAATCTGCAAGTCTATTACTTTTAGCCTCTTCAAAAGCATCTTTAGCCTCTCGAAACTCACCATTTTTACCGGCAGCATCGATAAAGCTTGAATAAGTGACGAAATCTGCAAGTCTATTACTTTTAGCCTCTTCAAAAGCAACTTTAGCCTCTCGAAACTCACCATTTTTACCGGCAGCATTGATAAAGCTTGAATAAGTGACGACATTAGCAAGTCTATT
>SDBU01002033.1_pt1 | contig 27597 bp, 25 predicted proteins | sample 2277071 | NCBI WGS metagenome assembly SDBU01 (sample SAMN10397929, study PRJNA504765) | marine sediment metagenome | isolation source: marine sediment core GS08_GC12, 126 cmbsf | place: Arctic Ocean: Gakkel Ridge, Loki's castle | collected 2008 | reverse complement strand
GTGCATTGCATGATGGAAAGCGGCGGCCGTTTCCGCAAGGAATCGGTATTCCCTGCTAAGAGGATAGCCATCTCGACCGCGGCATGGGCCTCAGCTTCGTTGTAGACGCTCTCGGTCTGGACGTGTTTGGTCGAGTTCTCCCAGACAGCTTTGAGTTCGTGCAGGCCGCGACTTTCAGCGGGTTTATCCTGGGCCGAAACCGGCACCCAGTGGAAGCCGATCTCCTCGGTGGCATCGGCGATCTTGGCGATATCGGCCACATCTTGCAGGCAAGTGCGGCGCAGTTCGTTGGTGTGTAGGTCCAAAATTTGGACCCCACAACCATCGGTCCCAACGAAGACATGGTTGCCATCCAGGGGTAAATCCTGATTTTCGTCGCGGGCCGCCAGGACATAATCTGGTGGACAATTTTTAATCGCGGTTTCAATTAATTCGGGTGAAGCTTTGACGACCATGGTCTCATGATCCACCGTGGCGCCATTTTTCTCCCAAATTTTGAGCGCATTTTTTGAAGGGAACTGCACCCCGGTCTTTTCAATAATCTCCAGCGTCGCAGTGTGGATTTGCTGGATATCATCGGGGCTGAGGATGTCCAGCTTTAGGCGAGGGTTGGTAACAGATTTAATTTTTTTTGTCATAAATTTACTTGGGGACAAAGGTTAAGGGATAGGGGTTAGGGATACGAGACAGGTAGCCATCCCTAACCTTTAGCCCTTATCCCTTCGTATTACCCCTCTCCCATTAATTCTTTCGCCACCGCGACCGCGCCAATTGCATCTTCGGAGTAACCATCCGCGCCGATTTCTTCCATCCAACTGCGGGTGACGGGTGCGCCGCCAACCATGACTTTGACATGTTCAAGCCCCATATCTTCAAGGGCTTCGATTACATCGCGTTGTTTAACCATAGTCGTTGTGAGTAAAGCGCTGACGGCGACGATATCGGCGCCGACCTCACGGACTTTACCCGCCATTTCGGTAACCGCAACATCCACACCCATATCGTAGACATCAAAGCCCGCAGCCGACATCATGGTGGCGACCAGGGTTTTGCCAATATCGTGGATATCGCCTTCGGCGGTGCCGAGGATTACTTTCCCGAGCATCTCACGTTTGGTTCCCAGTCGGGCCAATTCAGGTTCTAAGATGCTAATGGCGGCTTTCATCGCTTCACCGGCCATCACCAGTTCGGGGAGAAAGGCATCGCCCACCTGTTTAACACCGATGATATACCCTTTGTTGATGGCATCTAAGGGGTCAATCCCCTCGGCAATGGCTTGTTGGGCCAAATCAATCGCGACATCATCTTCACCGTCGACGATGGATTGGGCCATGGCCGTAAATAATTCTTCACTCATAATCAACTCCTGTGTTGAAATATTTTCTTATACCATTTCTCACGCACTTCCCGGCGCTACCCCACTGGGGCAGATGTGTGCCGAAGCGCAGTTTAAATGAAGACGCGTAAATACAAAGGCAGTTATTAATAAAAACTTGGCGACTGAACGGGCATAATATTGATTTCACAATCAACGAAATTACACCAGTGACAGAGACGCTATTTGTATGATCTCAAAGGTTTTGGGATACAAGGTCACTCTCATATTCATTTACCATTTTTCACCTGCCTTTAGAAACGACTCAACGAACGATTCTTGGTATCTTCGAGGTGTTTTCTCATCGCTTCCTGCGAGCCCAGTTTATCTCGCCGCTTCAATGCTTCAATGATTTCGGCATGCTGTTGTGGTTCTACAATATAGGGGTCAAAGGCAAGAACGCGTTCCAATTCGCTCAGCAGCTTTTCCACCAAGTCAACCAGTCGATTATTGCCGGATGCACGAGCGATCGTGAGGTGGAACCCCAAATTCAGATCATATCCTTTACGATATGATTGAGCTGATACCTCCGAGTGTGGATTAAGTTCTATTTCTTGTTCTAGACGGTTATTCTCTTCAAGCAAATATATATCGCCATCAGAGATTCTCCCGGCAGCGAGTCCTGCTCCTTCAACCTCAAGAACTGTTCTCAGGTGGAAAACTTCCAGAATGTCATGAATCGAAAGGGATTTGACCTGATAACCAGACCTGGGAATGGGATCAATAAATCCTTCTGAAGCCAGAATGACTAATGCTTCTCTTGCTGGCGTTCTGCCAACCTCAAATGTCTCAGACAACTCCGTAATGCTGTAAATTTTTGCTGATTCCAACTGTCCAGCAATAATGGCTTGCTTGATTACCTGATATGCTTTCTCTTTCTTCGATCCAGTTTTTGGCATGTAATTTTGGAACTTGGGATAAAGGTATTTTATATAAATATAATCTTAGTTTACAAGAAAATTTGAAATCTCAGCAAGTCAAGCGAACGTGTGAAATTTCGATAGGCTGTGTATTGACACGTAGTTATCATGTAGTATTATATTTATAATATGTTATTATTGTATCACAAATATAACACTAGAACAATTAAATATCGCAAAAAGAAGACATACACGAGATTGACAAAATCCTTGTGGGATTGATGTTGACCGATCATTGCTGAATTGCCCATGCAGCTCTTCCACGAATTGGGCAGGAGGTGAAGCTTATTGAGTTAAATTTCAAAATCTGTGATTCCACACTAACTATACTGTTTTAGAATAAATCTAAAGGAGTGAGATCGATGAAGAATAAAAAGACACTATCCTATCTGGTCGTCTGCCTGATCCTCTTGGGACTATTTGCTTCTGCATGTGGGACGACCACCGAACCAACGGCCACAGATGCACCGGTCGTCGAAGAAGAGACCACCGCAAAGGAACCTACCGAAGCTGCGCCTGAGGAGGAGACCACGGCCCCGGAATCCGAAGAAGCTGCCCCCAATATATTTGTTTACGTTTACCCCACGACCTTTCCAGACATTGACCCGGCCGTGAGCTTCTCCAACGATTCTGCTATCACGTCCAACTGCTACGAGACGCTGACCTTTTACAATCCGCCCGGCAGCGATGAGGTGCTCAGCCCCGGTCTGGCTACCAGCTGGGAGACCAATGAAGATTCCACCGAATGGATATTCCATCTCCGGGAAGGGGTTACCTTTCACAACGGTGATCCCCTCAACGCTGAGGCTGTGAAAGGAGCGTTTGAAAATACCATGGAAGTGGGCCTCGGTGCAGCCTATCTCTGGGATCCCATCGCAGAGATCGAGGTCGTGGATGAGTATTCGGTCAAGTTCGTGTTGAGCTACTCAGCGCCCCTGGATCTGGTTGTATCCTCCGGTTACGGCGCCTGGATCTATAACCCCACGGTCTATCAGGAGAAAGGCACCGAGTGGTTCAACGAGGGGAATTGCGCTGGTACTGGACCCTACACGATTGAGAGCCGCGAGCGCGGCTCGCGTTTGGTCATGACCCGTTTCGAGGAATACTGGGGTGGATGGCACGACGGACAGTTCGACAAGGTTGTTTTCGAAGTGGCAGAAGATGCCACCGTCATACAACAGATGATCGAATCCGGAACGGCCGACTTTGCTTATGGGGTCGCCCCCGACAACCTGGAGTCGTTGGCCGCCAAGCCGGATCTCGTGGTTTATCAGAATCCCAGCTTTCAGAATTTCCTCGGCTTGATGAACGTACAAAAGCCCCCGCTGGACGACAAACTGGTGCGCCAGGCTCTGTCCTACAGCGTCCCCTACGACTTGTTTATCGAAGGGGTGATGGGAGGCCGGGCCGTCCAGGCTCGCGGGCCGGTGCCGTCCGGTATGTGGGGACACGGTGAGAACCTCCACCAGTACAGCTACGATCTGGATAAGGCCAGGGAGCTGCTGACCGAGGCCGGATACCCCGATGGGAACTTTGACCTGCTCTACACCTTTGCCGCTGGCGATCTCGACGAGCAGCAGTTTGGCGAGGTGTGGAAAGCAGAACTGGCCAAGCTGGGTATCAACCTAGAATTACGGGAGATGAACTGGGAGGCGCAATGGGACCTGGGCATGTCAGATCCTCAAGAGGCCCAGGATATCTTTGCCTTTTACTGGTGGCCTGATTACGTCTCCCCCTATACCTTTTTGTACGGTATGTTCCACTCTGAGGAAGAGATCACATTCAACCTTGGTTACTACCGCAACACGGAATACGACGAGATGATTGACGAGGCCAATACCATCTCGGGTAGCGACAAGCAGAAGGCTGTAGAGATGTTCATCCAGGCTCAAGAAATCCTGATCGAAGATGCCGCGGCTCTCTTTATCTACGACATAGCCAACCATCATGTGGCCCGCGCCGACATCAAGGGCTTTGTAGACAATCCGGGCTATCCTCACGTGGTCTTTGCCTATCAATTGTCCCGTGAGTAGATTTGAATAAAATTCCACTGTGGCTACCCCGCAGCTTGCTGCGGGGTAGTTCATTGCGGGATCAGGCGCACAGTTGAGCAGCGTCGACAAGAAGGCAGAGTTGTTTTCAAAGTACGATGGGATGATCCTATGAGCAGGTTAGAGTACATCGTACGGCGGCTGGTGATGGCGGCGGTGGTGCTGGTCAGCGTTTCCATCATCACCTTTTTCATTGCCCGCGTCATCCCTTCCGACCCGGCTGCGGCCTGGGTTGGGCCGCGCCCCACGAGGGAGCAGATCAACCAGGCCAGGGAAGATTTGGGATTGGATCGCCCTCTCTACGTGCAATATCTGGTCTATATGCGCGGGCTGCTGCGTGGTGACCTGGGCAATTCGATTAAAACTCACCAGCCGATCCTCACTGATCTGCGGACATTTCTACCGGCGACGATGGAATTGGTCCTGGTCGGAATGTTGATGGCGGTCGTGATAGGGATACCCTTAGGGGTTCTCTCTGGAGCCAGGAAGGGTAGCCTGCTGGATCATCAAACCCGCCTCTTTTCTATTGCCGGCGTCTCGATGCCCGTCTTTTGGCTGGGGCTGCTGTTGCAGCTTCTCTTCTTCGGGTGGCTGGGCCTCTTGCCGCTGGCGGGACGCATCTCCACCGAGGTGGCACTCTTTGATCCGATAGAACAGATCACCGGTTTTTATCTGATCGATTCAGCCATCACCAGCAACTGGGTGGCCTTCAAGGACGCCCTCTGGCATGTCATATTGCCTGCCTTTACCCTGGCGATCTTTGCTATCGGCCTGACCATTCGGATGACCCGCGCGACCATGATCGAGGTCTTGGGCGAAAAGTACATCCTGGCAGCTCGGGTTGCCGGTCTCCCGGAGCGGATGGTGCTATTCGTCCTGGCCTTGAAGAACGCCATCATTCCCACCCTCAACGTTCTGGGCCTCTCGTTTGTCTACACGCTGACGGGCGCAATTCTGGTCGAAGTCATCTTTACCTGGCCCGGATTGGGCACCTATGTCACCAACGCTGTAATGAACATCGACTTTCCAGTCATCGTTTCAGTGACGCTGGTGGTGACCGTCTTTTATGTCTTTATCAACCTGATCCTGGACCTGGCGCAGGCAATACTGGACCCCAGAGTAACATTGGGCTAAGGAACAGTGATGCAGATCTGTGTTATGAACGCCTGGGGAGCTGACTGATGAACTCACCGATTGTGAGTTCAGAAGAGAGACCGCTTGCGCAGCAGGCCGCGCGTTTCAAAGAGCTCAACATGATGCTGCGCGCCTTCCAGCGAGATCCGCTGGCGGTTGTCAGCCTGGTGGTGATCGTACTCTTTGTGCTGGGGGCAATCCTGGCGCCAGTGCTCACCCCGTACGCGAGCCAAGGGCTGGGTGAGCCCAACGTCCTGGAAAAGTTCGTCCCCCCAAGCCGGGCGCACCCCCTGGGCACCGATTATCTGGGGCGCGACGTCCTGGCCCGCATCCTGTACGGCGGCCGCAGTTCCCTCAGCGTCGGGCTGCTGGTTGTCATTGTAGCCAGCATGATAGGGGTCCCCCTGGGCGCCGTGGCTGGCTATTACGGCGGGTGGATAGACGACCTCCTGATGCGCATTACCGACATCTTTTTGGCGTTTCCACCCCTGTTATTGGCGATTGCGATCGCGTCCGCGCTGGGCGCCAGCTTTACGAATACCATGATCGCGATCGCCATTACCTGGTGGCCCTGGTATGCCCGTCTGGTACGGGCGCAGACGCTCTCCTTGCGCGAGGAGTACTTTATCGAGGCCGCGCGCAGCATCGGTGTGAGCGATATCAGCATCATTATGCGGCACATCCTGCCCAACGTGATGACCCCGGTGCTGGTGCAGGCCACCATGGATGTCGGGTCTGCCATCCTCACGGCTGCGGCGCTGAGTTTCATCGGTCTGGGCATCCAACCGCCAGCCCCTGACTGGGGCAAGATGATCAGCACCGGCCGTATCTACTTTATCGAGCGACCCTGGTTTGCCGGGTCCGCTGGAGCTGCCATTTTCCTCGTCACCCTCGCGTTCAACCTGTTGGGCGACGCGGTGCGAGACGTAGCCGACCCTCGCACCAGAAGGTCCATAATGTGAACCGTGATCCCTTGATTTCCGTACGAGATTTGCATGTGCGCTTCAAGACCTATGCCGGAGTGGTTCACGCCGTCAATGGCATGACCTTTGAGGTGCGCCAGGGCGAGATATTTGGCCTGGTGGGGGAGTCGGGCTGTGGCAAGTCGGTGACGGGATTTGCCGTCCTGTGCATGGTCCCGCACCCCGGGGAAGTGGTGCAGGGGAGCATTCATTTCCAGGGCCAGGACCTGCTGCAAAAGAGCCAGCGCGAGATGCAAGAGGTGCGGGGGGCGCGCATTGCGATGATCTTTCAGGACCCCACGGCCTCCCTGAACCCCGTTTTCAGTATCGGCAACCAGGTGGTGCGCGTCATCAGACACCACCTCGGCTTGGACGCGGGCAAAGCCCGCCAGCTTGCGCTGACCATGTTCGAACAGGTCGGCCTGCCCGATCCCCCCCGGGTCATGCACACATACCCCCACGAGTTGAGCGGCGGCATGAAGCAGCGGGTGATGATCGCGATGGCCTTGTCCACCTCGGCCGAGCTTTTGATTGCCGACGAGCCGACCACTGGCCTGGACGTGACCATCCAGGCCCAGATCCTGGATCTCTTGACCCGGCTGAGGGAAAAGGTCGATGTCTCGATTCTGCTCATTACCCACGACCTGGCGGTAGTAGCCGAGACCTGCGACCGGGTGGGGGTCGCCTATGCCGGTCGCATCGTCGAGACGGGACCGGTGGACGAGGTCTTGCACCGCATGAAGCACCCCTACACCGAGGGGCTGCTGGCGGCGCTGCCGCGCCCTGTCCATCGCGGTCAGTCATTGCAATCTATCGAAGGGACTGTTCCTGATGGCGTCCATCTGCCGCCAGGATGCCCCTTCCACCCCCGCTGCCCCAAGGCGATGAGCATCTGCCGGGTGGAAATGCCGCCCCTCGTTCCGATCGGCCCGGAAGGGCACGAGGTTGCTTGTTACCTCTATGGACAGGAGGAGACAGCATGAGCGCATCCCCACTCCTGGAGACCCGTGGATTGACCAAGCATTTTGTGTCACGGCAGGGTCTGTTCAACCGCCGGATTAAGCGGGTGCGGGCTCTTGACGACGTCAACCTGACCATCAGCCGGCAGGAGACGCTGGGGGTGGTCGGGGAATCAGGCTGCGGCAAGACGACGCTCGGCCGGGCCATCATGCGCCTGATCGAACCGACGGCCGGTCAGATATTGTTTGAGGGAGAGGACCTCGCCCCCCTCAACAGCAGCGACTTGCGCCCCTATCGTCGAGACATGCAGATGGTCTTCCAAAGCCCCTATTCCTCATTTGACCCGCGGTTCAGCGTTCTAAGCTCGCTCGCCGAGCCCTTGCGGGCGCATACTGACTTGAGCGGTGAGGCACTGGTCGCCCGGGCGCACGAGCTTTTGGAGCAGGTTGGCATGCACGGCGAGATCCTCTACCGCTACCCCCACGAGTTCAGCGGCGGACAGTTGCAGCGCATCGCTGTGGCCCGCGCCCTGGCCCTCAACCCCAGGTTTATCGTTCTCGACGAACCGACCTCGTCGCTGGATGTATCGGTGCAGGCGCAGATCATCAACCTGCTACAGAGGCTGCAGCGCGAGTTTGAACTTGCCTACCTCTTTATTACTCACGATTTGAGCGTAGTGCAGCACATAAGCGATCGTATTGCGGTGATGTACCTTGGCAAGGTGGTGGAGATAGGCGCCACCGAGAACGTTTTTAACCGGCCGCAGCACCCCTACACCCAGGCGTTACTCGCCTCGGCCCCCAGCCTGGACCCCAAACTGCGCCGAGAACGCATCATTTTAGAGGGCGGCGTGCCGGACCCCGCAAACCCGCCAGCGGGTTGCAGCTTCCATCCACGCTGTCCGGTAGTCATGCCGGTCTGCTCTCAAACAGAGCCAGTCTCCGTCGACAGCGGGGACGGGCAGATAGTGGTCTGCCATCAGTTTGGCGGGGAATAAAGGGCAGCTCTGGTAACTTAATTTTCTAGATCGAGTAGAGGAGTGTAAAAATGCCACATGGAAAACTAGAGACTTGGAAGGACTGTGAGGATTTTGTGCAAGGCTGCCTGTTCATGGGAACTGGCGGCGGCGGATCCGTCGCCGGGGGAATGGACATGCTGCGGGACGCCATGGAAAGCGACCTAAAACTAGAGTGGGTGGACGTGGACAAGATTCCCGACGACGTGTGGACAGTCACCCCGTACGGGATGGGGTCCATCGCCCCTCTCACCCAGGAAACGCTGGACGAAATCGAACGGGTGGGCTTGGTGGACAAGTTTGGGGATCGCTCGATTGAGGAAGCTGTCAAGGTACTGGAGAAATATCTTGGCCAACCCATCGGCTGCCTGGTACCGGCCGAGTTGGGTGCCGGCAACACACCGGCGCCGTTGGTTACCGGCGCCAGGTTGGGCATCCCGGTTGTAGACGGGGATTATGGCGGCCGGGCCTACCCTGAAGAGATGCAGGGGACCCCTTTCCTGTATGGGAAGACAAGCTGGCCATTGTCCAGCGTGGACAAGTGGGGCAACGTCACCATTGTCGACTATACCGTCAATGGTCACATGCTGGAACGAATAGGCAAGATGCTGGCAGTGGCTGCTTATGGCACGGCTGGCATGGCTTCTTCACCCATGCCCAGCCGGGAGATGAAAGAGATCGTCGTGCGCGGCACCCTCACCGCCTCGTTGGCTCTCGGCCGGGCTATCCGCTTGGCCCGGGAGGCAGGCGAGGACCCCATCGAGGCCGCGGTTCAAGCGACCGGCGGCTGGCGTCTCTTTGACGGGATCGTCACCGACAAGGATTGGGAAGACCGGGGCGGCTATATGTACGGCACCATCCACATCCAGGGCACTGGCGACTATGAGAACCAAAAGCTGGACGTCTGGTTCAAGAATGAGAATCACGTCTCGTGGCTGAACGGTCAGCCGTGGGTATGCAGCCCTGACCTGGTTACCCTGGCCTTCCGGGAGACTGGGGAGGGGACGACCAATACCCTCATCAAGCAGGGCGACCAGGTGACGGCCGTAGGGATCAAGGGCTTGGAAGCCTTTCGCACCGAGTTCGGTCTGAACCAGGCTGCCGGACCGCGCTATTTTGGTTTTGACATTGACTATGTGCCCATTGAAGAGCTGATGGAGCAGAGGCAATAGCGATGGTTTTCTCTCTGGGCACAGGGCAGCGGGACGAATATTACGAGTATGAGTTGACTGCGGCCGCCCACAAGCTGGTCACAGAGTTAAGGCCGGTTAGTGCCGGTCAGCAGGTGCTCATCACGGCTGACACGGCTTCGGACGCACGAACCGTGCGGGCCACAGCCGGGGCTGTCTTTGCGATGGGAGCGATACCCACGGTGATCACCTACCCTACTCTGCCTGCGCCGATGTTGGAACCGCCGGCGCCGGTTCTCAAGGCGGTCACTGCCGCCGATATCTGGTTCGACTTTTCCGTTGCCTACCAGCTCTACAGTCCGGCATATCACCTCGCCCTTGAGCACAACTGCATCTATGTCTGCTTGACTGGGATGGACCCGGATATGCTGGTGCGCACCGTTGGCCGGGTCAATTATGGCCCCATGGAAGAGATGGCCACCCGCCTCTATCAGATGTCGCAGGCGGCCACGACCGTTCGGGTCACCAGCCCGGCCGGAGCGAACGCTTCAATGCGCATTGACAAGGCTGGCGATCCATTCTGGGAAGCCCCGCCCGCCCAGGGGGGCTTCCCCCAGATGCTTGGTGGGCAGTCCGGCTATATGTTCCATCGCGAGAGCTTTGAGGGGACCCTGGTCTTTGATGGCGCCTTGTGGCCTCCCGTCGAGCTGGGTGTCTTGAGCACGCCGGTCTCGATGACCATCCAAGCGGGCTATATCAAAGAGATAGAGGGCGGCACCGAGGCGGCCATCTTTGAACGCTGGATGGAGAGTTACGATCATCCCGAGGTCTACCTGTTGGACCACGCTTGCTATGGGTTCAACCCTGGCGTCACGCGCCCCAGCGGCCGCATCCTGGAAGATGAGCGCATCTTTGGCTGTATGCAATTTGGTGTCGGCGCAACCAACTATGGCTCTCCGGCCCATACCGACGGTGTGGTGCTCAATCCTTCGGTCTGGCTGGACGACCTGCAGATTGAACAGGCCGGCCGCTACATACTCCCCGAATTGGTCGAGCTGTGCCATGCGATGGGTGCGCCGGGCTACTGACCTCTATCAAGAGGGGAATATCGCGCGATCAAGTTTGTCTTCTTTGGTCTGGAGCGCCGATCAAGGGCGGATTACCCTGCTCTTATGAAACCCGACCTAAATCAATTCTAAGTGAGGAATCCGGATGAAGATCAGAATCATTTCACCAATCACCTACCAGGATTGGGCCGCCAAGACACCCCCGCTGCTGGCCCAAAAAGTCCGACCGAACGTAGCTATCAGCGGGGTCTATCTCGATAAAGGCCCCGCCTCGGTGGAGTCGTTCTATGAAGACGCCATCGCTGCGCCGCAGGTCGTCTTGCGGGCCGTGGAAGCTGAGAGAGATGGCGTTGATGCGGTGATCATCGATTGTATGAACGATCCAGGGCTTCAGGCCGCCCGGGAGGCGGTATCCATCCCCGTGGTCGGCGCGGCGCAGTCGTCCATGCTGCTGGCCTCTATCCTGGCCCACAAATTCTCGGTCATAGCCCTCGCAGCGCGAGACGTTTACCCCACCGACCTGCTGATCAGGCGCTACGGCCTGAAAGATAAATACGCATCAACCCGCTGGGTGGATATCCCGGTGCTCGATCTGAAGAATGATCGCGGCCGGCTCCTCGCCGCCCTCACCGCAGCCTCGGTAGAGGCTATTCGGCGGGACGGCGCCCACGCCCTCGTCTTCGGCTGCACCGGCATGATCGGTATGGCCAATCTGCTGGAGAAAAACCTGGCGGAGCAAGGTCTGGACGCGATCGTGATCGACCCCTCGCTGGCAGCGTTGAAATGCGCTGAGATGCTGGTAGACCTGAGACTGGCGCCAAGTCGGCGGACCTATCCTCTGCTCAGCCAGAGCGAGCTCCGGGACCATTCGATTCTTCCGGCTAGCCCGATACCCGAGGTCAACGGTCAACTCACCCGCACCCCTGATATCCATGTCATGGTGCCGGTTGTCAAGGGCTATCGAGAGGAAAACTGGCTTGATGCGAACCTGAAAGAGTATGCGAACTTTGCCCGCCAGGGCACCCGCGTGCAGGTCAGGGCGATCGAGTCCGGACCGGAAACGATCGAAAACCTCTATTCTGAGTCTAATGCCGTTCCCGAGATGCTGCGCCTGGCACGGTCGGCCCAGCAAAGCGGGGCCAGCGCCGTGATCATTGACTGCATGTGCGACCCTTCTCTGGACCCCGCCCGTGAGGCTGCCAGCATCCCGGTCGTCGGCCCTTCTCAAAGCTCGGCTTTTCTCGCCGCTTCGCTGGCCCACCGCTTCTCATATCTTGGCACCGGCCGCGACAGCAGGCAAAGGTATACCAACCAGATGGAAGAGTACGGCATCAGTAGCAAGCTGGCATCTGTGCGCTCAACGGGCCTTTCAGTCCAAGAGGTAGAGACCAACCCCAAAGCACTCTTCGAGGCCTTGCTGCGTGAAGCTGAAGAAGCTGTCATTCACGATGGCGCACATATTCTCGTTCTGGGCTGTACGGGGATGATCGGCGTCGCCCGCCAACTGCAGGACGCGCTGCTCGCCCGGGAGATCCATGTGCCCGTGCTCGATCCGCCGGGAGTAGCCATCAAGATGGCTGAAGCGCTCAGCGACCTGGAGCTGGCACACAGTAAACTCACCTACCCGCTGCCACCCACGAAAACCCTGACCGGATATCCCGACCTTGAGTTCTAGCTTGTAAAGGAGCAGACTGATGCAGACCCTTGAAGCCATTCACTCACGCCGCAGCATCCGGGCCTTTACGGCCGACCCCATCTCGGATCGGGACCTAGAGACCATCATCAGCGCGGCCGCGGCAGCCCCAAGCGGCGGCAATGACCAGATGTGGGTTTTCATTTCGATCCGGGAAAAGAAGCGAATCGCCGCCTTGCGCACCCTGGCCCCCGGAATCATTGGTATTCCGCCAGCCATCGTGGTCATCTGCCTGGACAACAGCCGGCAAACAGCCAATCCGGAAGGGGTGCCCGGTGTCATGCCACGCTATGATATTGGCGCTGCTCTCCAGAACATCCTGCTGGCAGCGCACGACGTGGGGCTGGGTGGCTGCGCCATCGGCTCCTTCCACTCACAGGCCATCTCCTCGTTTCTCAAGCTGCCTGAAAATATCGAGCCATGCCTGCTGGTTGTGCTGGGCAAACCCGAGGTCTCCCCATCTGCGCCGCGCCAGCGTCCGATCGAAGAGATCCACTTTTGCGAGAAATACGAGGGCTAGAATGGATATCGCTGAACTGAACGAAGAACTGTTCAACCTGGTTGCCTATATGATCACCAGCGCCAGGGGTCTCTATGATGAACCCGCTGATTATGGCACCTTCCGCCTGCTCGATTCGGCCGGGCGCTTGCTGGCCATCATGGAATCCCAGGGGCTTTCGGACCCCTTTCTCGCTGACCTCAAGCGGTCCGTCGATCAAGAACGCGAGGGAAACATGGACCACGATCGCCAGAGTGACCGCCTGGATATGCTGGTGCTCAAGCTGGCTGAGGAATTGCTAAACCGATTGGACTAGCCAGCGGTCTAGTTGTAGAGTGGGCAAAGGTTCATAATGAAATAGGAGAGATGATGTCTGATAGAACGCTCAAGACCGAACAGGATTGCCGGGACTTTTTAACCGGTTTAAAGATCATGGGAACTGGTGGTGGCGGCTCGCCAAGTTCAGGTATGGAAATGTTATCGGCCGCCCTGGCGGAAGATCTCACCCTTACCTGGATCGACGCGGCCGAGCTTGCAGATGATGTCTTTAGCTGCACGACATTCGGCTCGGGATCGATATCCGAAGACAATCCCAACTCCCTGGAAGAAATTGACCAATTGGGAGAGAAATTGGGGGTCAAGAACAAGTACGGCCATCGGGCCCCAGAAGCGGCCGTGCGGGAGCTGGCCCAGTTCACGGGCACAGAAATTGGGGCCATCGTGCCGGTAGAGTTGGGCGCTTCCAACACCCCCGCGCCCTTGGTGACGGCCGCCCGGATGGGAATCCCGTTGATCGATGGCGACTATAGCGGCCGCGCCGTGCCCGAAGATATGCAAGCCAGCTATTTTCTAAAAGGTATAAAGCCCTATCCTGCAGCGATTGTCGACTGGTGGGGAAATATCATCATCCTTAAAGAAGCAGCCAGCTCGGAAATGGTCGAACGCATTGGCAAGATGTTGGGCGTTGCCAGCTACGGCACCGTCTTTTTTGCCTCAACGCTACTCTCGGCAAAGGATACCCGCGAGACGGTCGTACCCGGCACGCTGACTCTGAGCTATGAGTTGGGCAAGGCTGTCCGCCGCGCAAGGGAAGCCGGCGAGAGCCCCATCGCCAAGATCGTCCAGCGGCTGGATGGTTGGGAGTTCTTTGGCGGAAGGGTCACCGGCAAGGATTGGGAAGACAAAGATGGCGTGATGGTGGGGATCACCCATATCAAGGGGAGCGGAATCTACGCAGAACAGACCATGGATGTCTGGTTCCTCAATGAGAACCATGTTACCTGGCTGGATGGAAAACCGTACGTATTCAGCCCCGACCTGATCATGATGGTTGATCCTGAAACCGGCGAGGCTTATACCAACACCGAGATCAAGGCGGGCGATCCGGTGGCTGTGCTAGGCTGCAAAGCCTATCCCGCTTTCCGCAGCGCCAAAGCAATCGACTTCTCTGGGCCGCGCTACTGGGGTTTCGACTTTGATTACACGCCCATCGAAGAGGTGCTGGGACCCTAGATCTCAATTTACAGAAAGCCATGTAAATCGAATTGAAACACCTCCAGGAGCAGGCATGGATCACTTCTAACTATGTGATCCATGATACGGAAGATGCATTAACCGTGTCAGATCGGAGCGCTGTCATGAAAGATGGGGTTATCCAACAAATGAGCAAATCGGTCAAGATGTATGAGGAACCAGTAAACTGTTTCGTCGCGGACTTTATTGGAGGAAGCAACTTCATGGACGGTATATTCTAAGGACTGGATCAGGAAAAAGCTGTGCTAAGGGTTGGTGGAGAACGGAATTATGCTGTGAAGATGCAAAGATCTTAGCGGATTAATTACCCTTCGTTCATAATACAGGAGAAAAACATGCCTCAAGAAAATATCAACCTGGTCATCTGATGCAAAACTTTCATAGACGGCACTGGCACTGAACCGGTCTCGTCCGGCTTGGTCGCCGTTTCTGGTGAACGCATCCTCTACGCCGGCCCGCTGCCGAGGCCCCCGAATTCCCCAATGCCCTCGTCAGCGACCTGCCGAGGCAACCTTGCTGCCCGGCCCGATCAACATGCATACCCATCCGAGTTACTCCTGGGAGGAGCCAGACTCAGGGACCTACACCTTTTCCCCGGAGAAGATAAAGGTCTACATGCCAATCACGGTTGCCCTGAAGGCAAGCAACTACCTGTACCCCACCCCGTACTCACGTGATAATGAATTTATCATGATTGCCAAAATACCGAAAACCAAGGAGGAAAATCCATGAAAATAACAATCTTGAGAGAAAACGAAATCCGGGAGTGCGTTGGTATGAACAAGGAGGCCGTTGATACGGTTGCCCTGGGATTCACGCGCCTTGTGGAAGGCAAGGTTAGTTTGCCGCCGATCATCCGCGTGGATGTGGAAACCAACCAGGGAGAAGTGGACATCAAGACTGCCTATATCGAAGGACTGGATCACTTCGCCATTAAAATTGCTTCGGGTTTTTTTGGAAACCCGTCCATCGGGCTGCCCTACGGGAGCGGGATGATGGTGCTGATGAGCGCCAAGACTGGCTTCCTCGAAGCAGTTTTGCTCGATAATGGATACATGACCGACCTGCGAACCGGTATCGCCGGAGCGATAGCAGCCAAACACCTGGCGCCAGATCAGATAACGACCGCCGGGGTAATCGGGTCGGGCGTCCAGGCTCGCTACCAGATCCGAGGCCTGCGGCTGGTACGGGACTTCCAACGCCTGATGGTGTACGGCATCATTCCTGATGAAGTTGAGCGATATGCTTCAGAGATGAAACAAGAACTGGGCGTTGAAGTGCTGATATCGGACAGCCCGGAAGAAGTCTTCCGCCAATCCCAGTTTGTGGCAACCACCACGCCTGCGCGGGAGCCTTATGCTAAAGCAGCATGGCTGCACGCCGGCATGCACATCACTGCCATGGGTGCTGATGGCGAGCACAAACAGGAGTTGTATGCTGACGTATTGGGGAAAGCGGACAGGATCGTGTGTGACAGGAAAAGCCAGTGTTTCCGCCTCGGCGAACTGCATCATGCGCTGAAGGAAGGTGTCCTGTCAGAAGATAGTGATATCACAGAGATCGGTGAGTTGACCGCTGGCAGCAAGACCGGCAGGCAAAATGATCAACAGATCACCATTTGCGACCTGACTGGTGTGGGTGTGCAGGACACCACCATCGCAGTACTGACCTACCAAAAAGCTATTTCCCGCGGGCTGGGAACTTCCTTTGAGGTCTGAGATATTCTTGGGAAAGGATCATATCATGCATATTGACAAATTTGAAATGGAACGCATGCAGGTTCAGTATGAGAATGCCGTCGATTACAATCTTTCTGAAAGCGGTGTTCTATCGTTGAAGTTGTCCGAACTTCTAGATGGCCAGGGGGATCCAGAAATTTTTTTCAACCAAGAACTTTGCTACCCCGAAGCGGACGGCTCGCCTTTGCTCCGAGAACGCATCGCCCAGTTTTATCCAGACTGTAAACCATCGAACATCACAGTCATAAACGGTGGTTCGGAAGCCAATTACGTGAGCCTGTGGACCCTGCTCGAAAAAGGAAGGCGATTGGCTTTCATGGTGCCCAATTATATGCAAGGCTGGGGGCTTGGTCGGGCCTATGCAGAGGGCGTGGACACTTTCCATCTGGTTCTGCGGGAAGAAAACGGGCAGAGACGCTGGGCGCTCGATGTTGATGAACTCAGGCAGGTGGTGACGCCAAAAACAAACGTGATCATGATCACCAATCCAAACAACCCAACTGGCGCAGTCTTGACCGAAGATGAGATGGAAGTGGTTGTGGAAACTGCACTCAGAGTTGGAGCCTGGATCATTGCAGATGAAATCTACCGCGGCGCTGAAGTCGAGGGTGATACTTCACCCACCTTCTGGGGGCGTTACGAGAAAGTTGTGGTGACTTCTGGTTTGTCGAAAGCTTTCGCCCTGCCTGGTTTGCGGCTCGGCTGGGTTGTCGCGCCAGAAGAATTGATCGAGCAGATCTGGATCCATCACGATTATGTGACAACGACCCCCGGATTGCTGAATGACCGTCTGGCAGCTATTGCCATGGAACCTGTGCGGCGGGATGCAATCCTGGCGCGCAGCCGCAAGATTATCCAGGCGAACCTGTCCGTGATGGAAGAATGGATGACTGAATACAGCCACCTTTTTCGCTATGCTCGCCCTGTCGCAGGTGCAATCGCCTATTTTGAATACGACCTTCCCATCAACTCGACTGATCTGATCGAGCGCTTGAGAATAGAAAAATCCGTTTTGCTGGTACCTGGAGACCAGTTCGGCCTGGATAAGGGCATCCGGGTAGGTTTTGGGTATGATATCAAAAAAACGCTCAAGGGTCTCGTGATGATGGAAGAAATAATCCGAGAACTTGTGTGAGAGGCAGAACATTCAGCAGGTTAGATGAAAAAGAAACCGTATTCAGTGAAAGGTATTGTTTGTAATTATACGGGATCAAAACTTGATTTTCACATTCTTGGAGGACTCCCCCTGACCGGGCAAAAGGATTTAACATACCTGTTTCAGAGAGGATAATATTTCTTGCAGCAGGTGCACCTCTAGCCTAATCCAGGATAGTTTGGAGTAGAACTTGTTCTGCTCGAATTCCTATTTCTCCCTGAGCCATCTCCGGGTTTTCTTCTGCAGAGGCGATGAAAGCTGCTTTGGAAATTCTGGAACCAGCATTGGCCGGGGATCAGAAACGCGAAGTCGCTGGGACTATCGTTCTCGGTACTGTTGAAGGAGACCTACTTGAGATCGGCAAGACCCTTGTGGGGACGATGTTGACCGCCAACGACTTCAAAGTTATTGACATTGGCGTGGATAAACCCGCATCTGAGTTCATTGATGCTGTTGATCTCGCCATGCGCCGGATTGATGTCCCTGCCTAACAAACCATCAGCCAGGAGAAAACCCAATACATGCAATTTATATTCCCTCTTTCGAAAGTCAAATTCAATATTCAATCATAACACTTGGAGGTACAAATGATGCGCCCGAAACTAAAACTTCTTTCAGATGAACTTGTCACACAAATCATCGAGGAGGGATTTGCTTTGTTAATGAATCCCGGCATTTGGGTTCTTAACAATGAAGCGCTTTCTTTGCTGGCTGATGCAGGTGCAGAAGTCGACATGGAAAGCAAGATCGCCAAAATTCCAGAAAGGATTGCCCGGCAAGCCCTCGAATCACGACCCTCTGAATTCTATCTCTACAATTTGGATGGGGAACAAGTTGTTCACTATGGAGGAGATAGTGTCCAATTCACTCCTGGGTCAGGAGGGATCACGATTCTGGATAGTGAAACCCAACAGCAGCGCCAGGCGCTCACCGAGGATTTCGTCAAATTTATCAAGCTCGTGGAAATGCTTCCCCAAGTGGATGCACAAAGCACCGCCTTCATCTCCTCTGATGTGCCTGAGGAGATAGGCGATCTTTACCGTCTTTATTTGGCGCTAAATTACATGCGAAAGCCGATCATCACCGGCGCATTCGAAAAAGAAACCTGGTGGACGATGAAAGATATGCTCGTTGCCGCGGTTGGAAGTGAAAAAGAGCTGGCGGAGAAACCAATCGCGGTTTTTGACGCCTGCCCCTCTCCGCCATTGAAATGGAGCGATATCACCTGCCAGAACTTGATCGACTGCGCTAAAAATAACATCCCAGCTCAATTGATTTCCATGCCAATGGCCGGCGCGACATCTGTTGTAACTCTAGCTGGCGCGGTAGTGCAGCATACTGCAGAATGTCTGAGCGGTGTAACCATCAACCAATTGTCAAACCCTGGCGCACCGATTGTTTGGGGTGGTTCTCCCGCCACCTTTGATATGCGTAAGGGCACAACCCCCATGGGCGCAATAGGCACCTGGATGATTAATTGTGCTTACGTTCAAGTGGGCAAAGAATTAGGTATGCCCACACATTCCTATCTTGGGATGACCGACGCCAAGATCGTCGATGCCCAATGTGGCCTGGAATCCTCTAGCGCCTTTTTTGCTGCCTTGGCTGGGGCGAACATGGTTTCCGGCCCCGGGATGATGGACTATGAAAGCTGCCTGAGCTACGAAAAAATGGTGATTGATGCTGAGATCCTTGGTATGGCAAAACGCCTGATCGCAGGGATAGATGGCCGCCAGACACCCATCGCGCTCGATATCATTCAGGAACTCGGACACAAGGCAGACTATTTGGCTCACCCCCATACGATGAAATGGTTCCGTGAGGAATTGTACATCCCTTCGGAAGTGATAGACAGAGACACCCTGGAGGCATGGGAGAAGAAAGGGTCAAAATCCACTTGGGACCGGGCAAAAGACCGAGTAGAATCGCTCCTGGCCCAATATCAACCATCGCCAATATCAGATGAGGTCAAGAAAGAACTTCGCGATCTCACCACCAAGGCGGCAAATGAAGTTGGCATGAAGAAATTGCCTGACATATTTTTTGAATAGATTATTGGCCAACAGTTTGACGGATTGTATGTAAACCAATAAAAGTTTTTGTGCAAACGGAAGGAGAGAAGCATGGGCAAAAAACAACCAGTAGTTTATCCATATATCCCTAACTCTGAACCTGTGATTAAGCAGCAGATGCTTGACGAGATTGGCGTTGCCAATGTTGAAGCGTTGTATGAAGATATTCCTAAGCCACTCCGGATGAAAAGGAAGATGGACTTACCAGAGCCTTTTCTGTCTGAATATGATCTCATCAGGCATGTGGAGGAGATACTCTCGCAGAACGCAACCTGCAAAGATCATCTCAACTTTCGAGGGGCTGGGTGTTACCAGCATTTTGTTCCAGCAGTGTGCGATGAAATTAATGGACGCAGTGAGTTTCTCACCGCATATGCTGGCGAACCGTATGATGATCACGGACGATTCCAAACGCTCTTTGAATACTCTAGTATGATGGGCGAGTTGGTTGAAATGGATGTCGTCAATGTGCCCATCTATGATGGTTTCCAGGCCGCGGCAACGTCAATCCGGATGGCATGCCGCCTCACAGGCCGAAATGAAGCGCTTGTTTGTGGGGCAATCAACCCTGACAAGCTTTCCATGATTACCAACTATTGCTTGCCGGATATATCTATCAAACAGATAGAAATTGCTCGTGTGACCGGAAATGTTAATTTCAGTGCCCTTGAGAGAGCTATCTCAAATAAAACGGCTGTAGTTTACTTCGAGAATCCTTCTTACCTGGGCATGATACCCATACGCGGGGCAGAGATTGCCGAAATAGCGCATAAACATGGGGCAGAGTGTGTGGTAGGGGTCGACCCTATTTCGCTTGGAGTGATAGCCCCCCCCGCTGTGTACGGTGCCGACATTGTGTGCGGTGACATTCAGTCACTGGGTATGCATATACAGTTCGGAGGCGGGCAGGCCGGGTTTATCGCCACGCATGACGAAGAGAAATATCTGATGGAGTATCCCTCTCGCTTATTCGGTATCACGCCTACGTGTGTGCCCGGTGAATATGGGTTTGGTGATGTTGCTTATGAACGAACATCGTTTGCTGTACGCGAGCAGGGAAAGGAGTGGGTGGGGACAGCCTCGGCCCTGTGGGGCATCACCGCTGGGGTCTACCTTGCATTGATGGGACCCCAGGGGTTGGCTGAGATCGGTGAGGTAATCATGCAAAAATCTCACTATGCAGCTATGCAATTAGCTGCTATCCACGGCGTGCAATCACCCATGTTCGATGGTCCATACTTCAGGGAGTTCGTGGTAAATTTCGACGGCACTGGTAAAACTGTCGCCGAGATCAATACCGCTCTTCTTGCCCAGGGGATTTTCGGTGGCAAGGACCTCACTCAGGAATATCCTGAATTGGGCAATAGCGCTCTGTTTTGCGTTACGGAACTGCAAAGACAGACGGATATTGATCGAATGGTTGCCGCAGTAAGGGAGATTGTGAAATGACCCAAGATATCATGAAACACCGTTACACTGATGGTAAACCTAATCTGCGGCGCTTTCACCAGGCACGCTGGGACGAACCTATCATATTTGAATTGAGCCAGCCGGGACAGCGCGGGGTTCTCTTGCCTGAAGCTGAGGGCAATGTCAGTGATTTCGTGGGTGATGTCCTTTCGACGATCCCTGAAACAATGCGGCGAAAGCAGCCTCCTGCGCTGCCTGAGATGTCACAGGCTCAGGTACTGCGTCACTATCTACGCCTTTCGCAAGAAAATCTGGGGGCAGATCTCAATGTTGATATTGGACAAGGTACTTGCACTATGAAGTACAACCCCAAGGTCAATGAGCAATTAGCCCGCCTGCCCGAAATAGCTGAGATCCACCCTCTGCAAGATGAAGAAACCGTCCAGGGAATTCTAGAAATCATGTATCAATTTGAGCAAATGCTTAAAGAGATTTCTGGAATGGCTCGGTTTTCATTTCAGTCTCAGGCGGGTTCACAGGCAATCTACACCTGTGTCGCGATTATGCGTGCCTATCACCAGGCGAAAGGTGAGGCTGATCAGCGTGATGAGGTTATCACGACCATCTTTTCACATCCATCTGATGCCGCCTGTGCCAAGGTCGCGGGATACAAAGTCATCACTCTGTATCCGGATAGTAATGGGTACCCTGATCTTACCGCCCTCAAAGCAGCTGTATCGGAGCGGACGGCGGGGTTGATGATCACAAACCCAGAAGATACAGGGATATTCAATCCTCACATTGTTGACTTTGTCAACGTTGTTCACGAAGTCGGCGGACTATGTTTTTATGATCAGGCCAATGCAAATGGTATCCTGGGTATCACCCGAGCGCGTGATGCAGGGTTTGATATGTGTCACTTCAATCTGCACAAGACTTTTGCTACACCACATGGTTGCGGCGGCCCGGGTGGTGGCGCTGCGGGTGTGAGCGAGGCGTTAGCCAAATTCCTGCCCGTACCGGTGGTCGGATGGGATGGAAATAAATACTACCTTGATTACAATCGCCCCGATAGTATCGGTAAAATCCGCTCGTTTTATGGCGTAGCACCGGTCATTCTGAAGGCTTATGCTTGGGTGATGAGTCTCGGGGCGGATGGCTTGCGAGAGGTTGCCGAGGTTGCGGTGCTCAATAATAACTACCTGCTAAAGAAGATGCTCGAGATCCCTGGGGTTAGTGTACCTTATGCTGAGGGGATACCACGCAAGGAGCAGGTTCGGTATAGCTGGCAGGCGTTATACGAAGAAACAGGCGTTTCATCGGAAGACATTGGGCTGCGAGCTGCTGACTTTGGCCTTCACTATTGGACAAGTCATCATCCTTTTGTGGTACCAGAGCCAAATACCCTAGAACCGACCGAATCATATACCAAGGCGGAGATTGATGAATATGTTGCGGTTCTTCGTCACATTGCTGAGGAGGCTCGAACCAACCCTGAATTAGTCAAAACCGCTCCACATAGCAGCACAGTTCATCGTATTGATGACCATGACCCGCTTGATAAGCCTGAACACTGGGCTGTTACATGGCGTGCCTACCGCCGAAAACTGAAACAAAACGAAGCCTAAAGGTGTAACTATGTGATTGAGAAAAAATATATAGGAGCAACTTAATATGAAAGGTTTGACAGAAAAGCGTGTCCTTATCACTGGTGGAGCTGGTGGTATTGGCACAACAACAGCAGCACGCTTCCTCGAAGAGGGTGCACAAGTCATAATAATGGACCGGGATCAGGACGCTTGCCAGCGTATTGAGCAGAAATTTCCGTCACTGAAAAAAAGCATCATATGTGATGTGTCTTCTCCCGACTCGGTCAAGCAGGCTTTTGCGCAACTCCAGGAACGGTTGGGTGGGGTGGATATCCTGATCAACAGCGCCGGAATTAGCATCCGACACCGGTTCATTGACATTACCCCTGAAGAATGGAAACATGTTATCGACATTAATCTTAATGGTGTGTTTTTTGTTGCTCAGCAAGCTGCCCTTCACATGCTCGCCGGGGGTGGTGGTGTCATTATCAATATGGGATCCACAAATGGTTTGGCCGGGTACCATTATTATGGTGATTACAACGCTTCAAAGTCTGGCGTGATAGAGTTATCCCGCTCAATGGCGTTGGAACTGGGGCCAACCATCCGGGTTAATACCGTCTGTCCGGGCTTCATCATGACACCTATGCAAGAGGCAGAATACACGCTCGAAATGCAACGGGCATTCTATGAAAAGCTCCCGCTCAAAAGGCTCGGGAGTCCAGATGATGTTGCTTCACTCTTTGCCTTTCTGGCATCAGACGAAGCATCCTGGATTACTGGACAGCATTTTGTCATCGATGGCGGAGAACTGGCTGGCGGACTGGCAAGTCAACCGTAATCGTTGATCTGAGAAAAAGCTCAGTCAACTAAATTGTGACGAATGGTGCCAGTGGATCATAAGGACTCAAAATGGCATTTTCAAGTCAAAAAATGCTGGGTTTCATCGTTAACCCTGTTGCAGGCCTGGGGGGGAGAGTTGGCCTGAAAGGGAGTGATGGACTGGTCATCCAGCAGCGGGCCCGCGAATTAGGGGCAGTCCCGGAAACACCAGACCGTGCTATCGAGGCATTGAGGATGCTGAAAAAGTCGGCTAGTGACCTGGAAAAATTTGTTACTTATCCCGGTGAGATGGGCGAGATTGTTGCTGTACGTTGTGGTTTCTCGCCCATTATCATCGGTGACATTTGTCATGGGAAGACAACGGCTGCGGATACCCAGAGAGCTGCTCATGAGATGCTTGTATTGGGTGTCGATCTTATTTTGTTTGCTGGCGGGGACGGTACAGCACGAAATATTTGTGACGCAGTGGATGTTACCGTTCCCGCGATTGGAATTCCGGCAGGCGTCAAGATACATTCGGCGGTATTCGGGGTAAATCCGGCCAGCACTGGTGAGCTCGCTGCCCAATTCCTCAGAGATGAGATTCACACGCTACGGAACGCAGAGGTGATGGACATAGATGAAGTGGCTTATCGACAGGGCATTGTTTCTCCGCGTCTTTTTGGTTACCTGCGGATCCCCTACCAGAGGCGGCTTGTCCAGGCCCGGAAGTCGCCCAACCCTGTGAGCGAGGAGGCGGCGCTGAATGCTATAGCTCTGGATGTAATCGATCACATGGACGAAAATTACTACATCATCGGCCCAGGAACAACTACCCGACCCATCTTTACTAACCTGGGATTAAGTAAAACATTGATAGGTGTAGATGTGGTGTGTGGGCGGAAACTTGTCATCGCAGATGCTAACGAAACGTCTTTGTTGGAACTCCTCGAAAACCATGCGGCTAAAATTGTTGTTACGCCCATTGGTGGTCAGGGTTATATCTTTGGAAGGGGAAACCAGCAAATCAGTTCAAAGGTACTGAGTAGAATTGGCTTAGATAACATCATTGTAATTAGTGCACCGGAAAAGATACTTTCATTGGGTGGGCGGCCACTTCTTGTTGATACAGGCGACTATGAAATTGATAGAGCCTTGAGCCGTCATATAAAGATTGTCACTGGTTATGGTGAGCGGATTGTATATCCAGTCGCAAGTGGGATCCCCGGTGAAACTCAAATGCACAACCACCGGATATGAAGATTGAAAATAGAGTCGCCCTTCCATTTTTGAATTTATGGTACAGTTTTGGTGCATATAGCCTGGACACACTGGTCGTATTTGTCAGGTTTGCTCATCTCGATACCCGCCCGCAGAGCGTCATGATTCTTGAGTTGATCAATATAAAACCTATGGGATCAACCTGATCAACATTGCAGGGATCAGCCTGCGGCATGCATTCCTTGACATCACACCTAAAGAATGGCGCCAGGTGATCGATATCAATCTCAACGGTGTTTTCTATGTCGCCCAGGCTGCGGCTCGGCGCATGGAGAATGGCGTGATCATTAATATGGCCTCCACGAATGGCTTGCTGGGCTACCCTCATTACGCTGATTACAATGCCTCCAAGGCAGGGGTAATTGAATTGACACGCTCCATGGCGCTCGAGCTAGCTCCGCAGGTAAGGGTTGTGGCGGTTTGCCCTGGATATGTGATGACCCCAATGCAGGAGGCTGAGTACACCCCTGAGATGTTAGCCGAAGTGAACAAAAAGATCCACTTGGGCAGGCATGCCAAACCGGAAGAGATCGCCGCGCTCTTCGCTTTCTTATGCTCTGAGGAGGCAGCATATATTACCGGGCAATGCTACGTGATCGATGGGGGAGAGACAGCGGGCGGCCTGGCAAGCAGGTAACACGAATATTAATCTCTCATCCCATACTTTATCATTTTACGCCGATAAGTTTCGATTCCAATGGGCTTGATCCGTGGTTTAATTTGAAGGTTTTCACGCTCAAGCGCGTCTAATGCATTGAAATGACAAAAAAACACCATAAAGATCGGGTGGCAGCGTTTGCCAAGTCTTATACTGACCAGAATAACCACCTGGTCAGCCTTGAAGCTACTATGGCGCGGTATTATGCCAGCATTTCCCACCTTACACTTTCAATTCTTGATGACCCAAATGATGCGGAGGATATTGTTCAGGAAACATTTATTGCCGCCAGCATGAAATTGAGTGATTTCCGTGGTGAAGCCGACATTAAAACCTGGCTGTACTCGATAGCTATCAACAGATCGCGTGGCTGTCTAAGGAAACGTAAAACTCGCCGCACCCTGACCAATGTTCTGCAAGCTATCCAGAGCCTGACCAATCGTACCCCGAGTCCGGAGGATACGGCTGTACAAAACGAGATGGACGATCAATTATGGCAGATCGTTGATTCTCTGGATGACAAACACCGCATCCCGATCATACTTAGATACGTTCACCAATTACCGATAACTGAGATAGCCAAAATCCTTGAGCTAAAAGAGGGAACAGTCCATTCCCGTTTATTCTATGCCCATCAAAGAATTCGCGGTGAACTGAAGCGCATGGAATTTCCAACTAAAGATAGCCGGGAGGCATCCGGATGAACATCTCCCATTCAAAAGCCCATCAATTAATCCATTCAGCTTCTTTCTATGCACTCGAGAGTGCCGAACACACCTCACTTGAGCGACATTTGCGGAGCTGCGAGCAGTGTGCAGAATACGCCGATCGTCTTCCTCAGCTCGAGCGGCTGCTGGCTCGCTCTCTGCAGATGCGCTGGCCAAAACCAACCACAGTTGGTGAATCTGGCCGTCAAGATTTTGCTGACATTGAGATAAAGATAAGACGAAAACAAAGGTTTAATAAGCTCACTAGCACAATAAGAGTTTTTGCCTGGGCGGCATTAATCTTAGCTTTTGTGATGGTCACCAGCTGGGTGATTAGCAGCGTGAGATCTCAGGATGTCGCCTCGCTCAATCCTCCAATTATCACTGTGACTCCAACCCCCGAAGTGGATGGTACGCAAATTGTGGGTGTTAATCCCATCACAACACAACCATTTACCGATAAAACTGGAGCTGAACAAAACCAAAAGCAGGTTTCTGAACTCACTCCTACAGCCAGCCCAAATAAATCCGTAGGGTTTGAGAGAGTTTTATCTACAACAGATTTGAACTGTGATGGGGTTGAAGAACGAATTTCCGGGATATCAGGGCCTAAGATCCCATATTTTGATTCGGATCAATGGCGTATAATTAAATTGGAAACCCTTTCAGATCAAGGGCCGGAATTGGTATGGGAGTATACCGCTGATGGGACTGGAGTAGGATACCTGACCTACGAACTGTTCACTTTGGATAATTGCCACAAATTTTTGGTATTGATTGGTTATAAGGGCTGGGACCGTATAAAGGTCTTTAGCTGGGATGGTCAGCAGATGAAGGTTGTCCTTGATCGTCGGGGCATCTTCTTCCCGTCAGACACACTATCGCCCGATTACTTTGGGATCGAGGCAGTGTCGCCGAAAACCTTCATTACCTATGAGTACAATTACACTTCTCCAAAAAGAGTGTGGACACTTTGGGGATATGAATGGGATGGCGACCGATTCATTCAAACAATTGAAAAGAGGAAAAGCTCTCACGGTGGGGGATAAGACCGAAAATTTCAACAATATATTAAAAATGTCAATCACCTAAACCTACCGGGGTTCCCAGATTCAATGGATTTCTTCATATTTAATCTGGGAAGTATTATTTTAACTCGCCAGGCAATTGAAAAAAGGAACTCCTCAGTGATTCATGGTTTATAGTGATTGACTTCACATGTTGTTATCCTGTAAACTGAATGGATAGTGATTCACGGCAAATACACTGGCAGGTGGTGTATGATCGAGAAAGAGATAATTAAATGGCTGCTGGATGGCGACCCTGCCAGGCCATGTGCGATCTGCCTGGTAATATTTAATTATGATTATATGAATTGCAGCAGATCCATATTTAAATCACAGAGAAGTGTTACTCAGTCATCACTGCGGTCATAGATTCTATTTATTGAAAACCAATGCCTCGTCCACAAGAATGAGGAGAGAGGGCTGAAATGTCTGAATATCAATTGGGTTCGACGAAGATTTCCGAGGATAATTTGCGCAGCATCTTCAAGGCATTTAATCGCTTTATGCTGCTCCTATGGCGTTTGGGATTGGGCTCTTGGGGAAATGGCACCTCGTTCGGGGGCTCTCTTATGGTTATCCAACACATTGGGCGAAAAACAGGGCTCACGCGCCATACACCAGTGAATTATGCTATTGTAAATGGGGATATCTATTGCACCGCAGGGTTTGGAGTGGTCTCTGATTGGTATTTGAACATCATGGCCAAGCCTGAGGTCGAGGTCTGGCTGCCAGATGGCAGGTGGGCTGGAATTGCAGA
>SDBU01002032.1_pt1 | contig 27598 bp, 56 predicted proteins | sample 2277071 | NCBI WGS metagenome assembly SDBU01 (sample SAMN10397929, study PRJNA504765) | marine sediment metagenome | isolation source: marine sediment core GS08_GC12, 126 cmbsf | place: Arctic Ocean: Gakkel Ridge, Loki's castle | collected 2008 | reverse complement strand
CCCTACCATTATTGTCTACCTCCTTTTTGTCCTATTATACCACAAGCCTCCATTTCCCTGCCTCGCTAACACTAGGCAACTCTAACTTCTTGATGGCAGTTACCCCATCAACCTTAACCTCTATCAAGCTATCCCGTAAGTTATTATCATAGATAAAATCGGCTACTGCGATACGGCACCTACTTCGGACCATCGCCGCTAAGATTGGATTATAAAGTTCCCCCATAGAGCCATCTTCATTATACTGATCAAGTTTACCGGATATCCCCTGGCTTATCTTCTTAGCCAAAGTTGACACCATAGTATTATCGGTTTGTCTAGCCTCTAGTAGTTTATTGATAATAGCCTGGTATGGTCTGCCCCCATTAAAGTTAAAGAACCAACCATCTTCAAACTCAAAGTCGCCGGCGTTATGCCTTTCTACCCAATCTATTTCCTCAGTTGTAAAGTATTCAGAATTCTTATCTACAGGCATTATCCCGTCAAGTAAGTGGAGGTTGCCTTTCATTATCCCCCACTCACAATCCTTCCTCCTCCGAGACATTGTGCCATGTCGAGTATCAGGTAAGTTTGATATGAAGTAAGGATATGCAGAAGTTAGATCATAATGATAACCCTTCTTCCTGCTATATATTTTCCTCCATTCATACCTTGCCATATTATCAGCATAGTTCATAGCGTCTATAAGGCTCTCTGGGGTATTAAATATGGTCGGCAATACCTCACTATCAATTTGCCCCATAAACGCCCCTATTGGCGATGTGAGCTTGTCCGGGTGTAGCCCTAACTTCTCTAACGCCCCCAATATATCATAGCCAAACTTTTCAAGTTCTAAAGCATTAGGGATATTAGTATCCTCGGGTAGCCAGTGGCTTATACTGTAGAAGTTGTTTTCCTTCCTCTCACAGATGTTACTGCCGTCTATTTGCCGGGTAGTAGTTATCCCTAACAAGCGGTCCACGCTGAATATCTTAGTATCCCCAACGAATGTCCTCGCGTTGTCCTCAATCTCTCTCTGTTGTTTTCTCGGTAATAGGCTGAATATAATATCGCTGAAATGATAGAGACTCCAACAGATATGTATGGCTATCCCCAAGTCCTCAGTTAAGAAGTCTACTAGGTCATCCCAGTTCATTAGTTCAACTATATATTCCTGGCCGGCACAAGCCCTATGAATTATAACCTTGCCGTTCAGTTCCTCGGCTGTATAAGCTACTATACCTATCTTGCTCATTATATCCTCGTCTCGAACTTACCAGTTCTAGGATTAAAGACAACATCCCCTATTAATCTACCCTGAGAGTCATACTGACTACTGATAGCCCCTCTTTCCTTCCTTGCTTTAGCTCTCAGTTTTTGTCTTCTGATATCCCCTTTATCTATAGGTTGGCGTTTTCGTCTAGGAGGTGGCACATATTCTCCCCGGTCAATAGCCCTCTCGCGATAATCCCTCATCATAGAGTAGGCATCTTTCCAGCCATTTATTTCATATACTCTATCTACCTGATCACGCAGTTCCCTTAATGATGCCCTCTTAGATAAGCCCAGTCGCCTGACACCCCTAACTAACTCGCGTCTATCCACTCTCATGAGCCTAATATAAGGCTGTTTGAATTTAAACTCAGACATCGCCTGTGCTTCTGCACCGGTAAAGCCTTCTCTTTTCAAGACATCACGCCGATGTTGTCTTCGTGGTTTAAAACGAGCCATTATAACTCCTCCTCTAGTTGAGTCATTATATTTGACAACCCGTCATGGGACAAGTTACCCTGGGAGAAACAGGCATACACACTTTGTAAATTCTCAATAGTTTCTACCGCCTCTTTTAATAATGCGATATGTTTAGCTCTTTTATTTTCTAACTGGCCAGCTTTTATCGCCACGGCTTTACACGCCTCATATTTTCTGTTGACCAATTCATCCTTCTCATTAAGTTCTTCCTCTTTATTATCTTGAACAACTTGGGCTTGTTGCAATGCTTCCCTGAATTTAATAAACTCTTCCACATCAACGATACCTATTTTCTTTAGTTCATTTTTTACCTGGTTAGGAGCTTCCCCATGCTGGACCCGAGAAACTTCTTCCTCAGTAACTTTCCACCGGTTCCCAAATTTCACGGCCTCTAACTCGCCGGAGACGCACATTGCCTTGACTTTGCCCTCACTAAGACCAAGTTGAGCTGCTGCCTCTTTAACTGACAATGATTTCCCCATATCTTCTACCCCCTTGACAGATTATAATTTATTATGCTATTTTATTTTTATGGCTAAAGTAAAACAAATCGGTAAAAGAAGGTTCGCAGTTACCCATGACACAACTGGGGCAGTTCTTAAACGCAAAGGGAGAAGGGTTATTCACCCCACAAGAGCCGAGGCAACTAGGGATGCCCGAGAAACTAGACGCAGAGTAATGGGTCGCTAGTTTAGTGTCCACAATGACCACTCCAGCAACTGTATTCCCCAAGAAAGCCGAATTCATACTGTAATCCTTCTGCATATTTCCATAGAGGCTTGCCCCCAAATAACCCTGTTCTGTCCCTATATTCTGGTTTACGATCATACAATAAAGATTCTAACTGAAGAGCATCTTTGAATAGTTCTGGGTGATAGGTTTTTAACCAATTCCATTCACTCCAACGCTGGTAAGGGCAAAAGTAGCAAGACGATTTAATAGGAACTGGCCATCCATAATCGCTAATAATCCGACTACAATCCGCAGAAGATATACCCCTCTCGATCAATGGGAAACTATCGCCTTCTAACTTAGGATTTTCACTTCGCCTTATCTCGTCAGAGCTAAACCCTATCATCACACCTTGCCCCCCAACATATTCATCAACACGCTTTACTTTAAATATGCGAGTACACCACCTATGAACAACAGAAGGTATAATGCGGTATTTTTCACAGTATCCCTTCAACCCCCCATTTTCTACTGGCAAGATAGTTAAAGGGATTAATAGTTTAATATAATTTTCAATATACCAATATGTTTCAGGTTTCTCACAACCGATATCAGCAAACACAGCCTCATCTATTTCTAATTCACCTTTAGCAACCATAATAGCCAAAGCCGTTGTCTGTAACCCTCCACCAAATGATAATATTCTTTTCAATTTCTACCCCCCTTTAACTGATAATGATTTCCCCATTACCCCTTACCTCCTACCATATAGTATTTAATTTCCTCTACGACCCCTAACGATACATAGGGGTCTACCCCCTGAATAAAGGCTATTTTACCAGACTCAAATGATAGGCGTAATACATATTCAGGACAGTCACTATCTCCATGTTCTATTTGTGTAATTGCTACTATCCTTTCCCCTTTTAGGTCTTCCATCTTCGTTATTAAATTCAACCCCATTATCCCCTTACCTCCCTAGAGCCCTAAAAGGAATAATCAGCAAATCAACTAAAACCAAAATGGGGATAAGCAATAGAGCCACAGCAACAGCAGGGTCTATTACAGGTTCACCATATCTAATAAACATCAAAACTTCCCTAGTTATTCTAAGTTGCTTCATTACCTCTTACCTCCTCTACGCAACCTGTTATATAATGGGAATAATACCCCAACCCATAATGCAAGTACCCCAACCGCAATCCCCGTAGGGATAAGGCTTTCCCAGCCTTCTGGCGGAAAGAATTCTTTAGCAATAATATATGCCCCTATTGGTGGCACAATTAAAACCGATAAATACACACAATTAGAACCCATATCCCCCAAAGTTCTCATTACCCCTTACCCCCTAATCTTTATATACTCACATAAACAAGGATTAAGTTTTCTTTTTACTATATCAGCTTCACTAATTTCCACATAACCTAATCTTACAAAATCTCCCCCTGCTAACATCTTACATTCTTCCCCAAGATGATAATGCCACCCATCAGTTCTAGCATAAATCTTAGTTTCATCTTTTATAATCGGTTTTAATTTAGGCTTCCTCATTTCTTACCCCCTAATCTTACTTAAAAGCCATATCTCATACATTTATCTATTTCCTGCCCCACTTCACTTCATCTACCCTGCGATCCTGTATGTATACTCCTGTGTATTTAATGCGATAAATACCATCAACATACTTCCACCCACCTGTATAATGCCAGTAGCCCATAAATGTTATTGTATCATCAGTAAGTTCATATTCATCAGTTAGCCATTGACCTGCACCTATAAGTATTGCGTATGGTGCTTCTGTAGGTGACGGCAAATCCTTCTCAGGTAATGGGTGACTATCGGAACTACAACCGACCACTACACTACTAATTAAAATAACAGACGATACTATCAGATACTTGATATTTTTCATTACCATTTATCCCCTAATCTTACTTATGATCCACCACAACGCCACCAAAGTTATTATAGATGCCCCAATAAGTATCCCAGTAAAGTATATGGATATTATTTGAGTTGATACCATTCCCCCTCCTTTTGGGTATAGAGTTATGTGGACTTCGGCTCATATTTAACAGCCGTAACAACTTGAACAGATACTTCGTGTCCATATTTTAAGGCGTGTTTTTTAGCAATGGCTAAACCGTTGAACTGATTTTCATAAGTCCAACCACAGGTCCGACAATCCACAATACAAGATACACAACCCGACTTTGTTATTATCTCCATTTCCCCCTCCTTTTGGGTCGCACTATTTACTCCCTCTCATCTGGGGCCAATTAACTTGACCCCAGCGGAGAAGAAATAAATCCTTCCCACCTGTTACCGAACAAGAAAACTCTTGTAGGTTGCTCCAGTACCCCAGTCTAAGACAGTTGGATATAGGGCATGGAAGTTATAGCCTTCATATTCGGCTGCCCTTATACATCCACCAATCCGGAGTAAATTTCCCGGAGTTACACCCAAGTCGTCCAGCGGTATGGCGATTTCCTGCACCCTGTATCCGTTGAATGTGGTCATACTCTGCACACCAATCGGGATAGGCAAGAATTCAACATCTGGACCCCACGGACTTGTGTTTGCTTCGGTTGTGGCTTTTGCCCATTGAACAAAATAATCATCTAGAACAAACCAGTCAGCGTCCTCAGTCCTGTCCGTAGTGTTGAATTGTAATATCCTACTGTACGACCTTTCCTCCCCCACAACTCCTATGTTCAGAGCGAAGGTATCAGAGCCTCCTTCTGCTACTTCTGGGTGTATCCTCATATCGTAGGTGTCGGGAATTACTAAAGCGATATAAAGATTATCGGTGTCGTTTGTTACATATATCTGAACGGACATTACAGATGGGTTTGCAAATGTATTGACTAACATTTCGTCAAACCACAAAGCATCATTCCACTCACCGAGATTCATGACTCCATCAACTGTCGGAGTAGGAAATTCAGCATCACTACCTGCTACTCCAGGAGCCCCAGTCGCCCCAATGTATCCTCGTAGACCTTGTTCACCCTGGATACCCTGTTCCCCTGTGGCTCCTACTGAACCAGTGGCTCCCTTGGCACTTGTTCTGCCTATTACTCCTTGCAAGCCAACTTCACCTTGCTCACCTTGTAACCCTTGCTCCCCTTGAAGTCCTTGCTCCCCCTGGATACCTTGTCCACCAGTAGCCCCCCTTAGACCCTTGAGGCCTTGCTCCCCAGCACATCCTATGGCTAAAGTAGCCACAAGAACGAGAATTAGAAGCGGTATAAGTATTAGTTTCTTCCTCAATTTTCTTTCTCCTTTTTTTAGTTTTTGTTAGACAATTATTCTTTATAGGCATCAACCTCCTTTACTTCTTCCCTTTAGTGTTTTTCTTTTTGCTCTGGGCCAGCCTATTAAGCACAGCCTTGAAGCCATTGTGGTATGCCGGTACATAACAAGATAGGAAACTTCCGATTAAAATCCCGAAGATAATATTTACCCACCAAGACACTTTACCCCTCCTTTACTTTATTTTAAAACCAGATAAAACAACAATATAACAGCAACCCAAATAGGCAAAGATAGAAGTAACCCTCTCCAATTTTCCTTTATATATTTCACTTCAAAACCATCCTAACCAATAGTCCTGCAAGATATGAGCCAAGGCCGAGAAGCACAAGGCAACCAAGAATGAGAATTGGTGTATGGAGAAACCGCCCATCAACTCCTCTAAGCCAGTAATATGCGATAAAATGGTCAATGTCAATAAGTACGCCAATGAGCCCACAAAGCAAGATAATCCAAAGTGGAATACCAAACAGCGAATAATTAAGGATATTTTGTAGCCACATATCATTTAATCACCTTAAAACTTATTACCCATACCCAAGCCTACCAGCCTATTACCCAGTTCCAAGGGTTAGCATCTTCTGGTAGATGATTGATTCTAATGAACAACTTTATAAATTCCCCAATAGAATAGTCACCCTCTGCTTGAGCATCCGCCTCAGATATATCTCGTAGTTGTTCAACTCGTAGTAAGATTATATCTTTTGTTATTCGGGAAGCCCATCGGGGCATAAAGAGGGGAGACTTCCATCCTTGCCACGCTGGATAATTACGGCAGTGCTGCCGGTGTGGTATTTGCCAAGTTTTACCTGAGAGAACATTTCGAATGGTTGGTTGTGAGACTCCATACTGGTAGGCAAGTTGTCGTTGTGACTTTTTAGAAGCTCCAATATCAAGAACCTGCTGCACTGTGAGTTTAGAATTATGATGTTGTTCCCCCATCCCTTTACCGTGATACTTCCGGTCAAGCCAGTTATCTTCCTGAGTCCCCCAATCAAGGTTAGATGGCAAGTTATTTTCTCCGTTACCATCGAGATGCCTTACTTGTGATTTTTGGTGGTCATCTGGACCGTAGAACGCTTGGCATATTAGGCGGTGAACATTGTGCGTAGCCTTGTAACTGCCACTACTCAATGATACCGACAGATAACCGTTGCCTGTAGAGGCTTCTTTGAGTTGATAAGGTTCACCTTTGTCCATTCGGTATATATGACCGTCAGTTCCAGCTTTATAATTAGGGCAAACATCAAAAGGTAGTGGTTTATAATAAACATCAAAAAAATCATATCTGTGTTTGACCCAAAGCCTATCCCCTACTTGACCATAGGGGCATTTCCATCCCCACTCGCCATCATCTGTATAAGCCCCAAAGATTTCATCACCGGGATATTCGTCTCCGTTCTTGTCAATCATAGTAGGGTGATAATTACCAACTTCAATGTGGGCATAACCATCAAAGGGGTCAAGCCCAGAATCAGGCTGTGGTTTAATCACCCTACTACTTTGTGATTTTGAGCCGTTCAGTATCGCTTGCACCATTGCCGTATTGAAGATTATGGGTCGCTCTTTGATTTGTGCGGACATATTCCACCTCCTCTTTTCTTTCCTTGATTACAGTTAGCACATAGAAGTTGGTATTTACCTTTAGGGAAGCCTTGTCGTTTTACCTCTGTATATAATTGCTTCGCACTAGAGCCTATCATTCTACGATGTTGTGCTCCGTCATTGTCCACGTGGTCTAACTCTAAAAACAATGGCTCATCTTCCCCACAACAAGCACACCTTCTGCCATAAGTATCGAGTATCAAAGTTCGTAGTCTAGCATAACTCTCTCGCTCCCTTCGGTTCAGAAGGTCTCTATTCTCTGCCCTAAATGTTGCTCTTTTCTCGTGGTATTTATCAATGGTTTTAGCATAGTAGTCCTTGTTTCTCACACGAACGCATTCTTTACAATCAGCCCTAAGTCCTTTCCGTTTGCCTCTCATAGAATAAAACTCACTTAGAGGTTTGGCTTCACCGCATCTGCTACAAATTTTAGTATCCATACTATAATTATACCCCTGTGTGGCTTAATTGTCAACCATAGTCTTTCTACCATCAAGGATTAGATTCGGGTGATTGCCCGACATTATTATTCCTGTCTCTTTCATTTCACTTCCTAAAAAGACTTTTCCACCAGGGCTTCTTCTCTTTTACAGCATCAGTAATCATCTTGATTAACTCTTCCGGGTTGACACCTAAAGCATTTAATCCATTAGATACTGCCGGACTAGCCCAAAACTTATCGGCGATTTCCTCAACTGTATCACCTTTTTTGTAGCGTTCCTTGGCTTTGTCCAGTGTCGTCTTAAGTGCCAGTTTCTTTGCCCACTCCATTTTATTTACCCCCCATAATCCTCTTGATGCTTTCTTCAAGTTCCGGGTGCTTCTCTATTTCCGCAGCTATCTTGTCTTTCCTTTTGGCTTGCCGCCTGGTATTCCTAAGATACATCCTCAGTACCCATACCACCCCAAAAACAGCAATAAGGTTGGCTAATACCCTGCCCCATAAATTGAAGTTCGCCCAATTCCCGGGAAACCACGAAGTCAATGAGAATAACTGATTAGCCAGTGTCCATAAAAGAATCGCCAGAACCATCAAGAACCATTTGTCATACTTTACCTTTGTCTTTTCCAATGTTTTCCTCCTTTTTATTTCTTATCATTTCCCAAAACTTAACAACCCACTCCTTCTCAAAACCTTTAGTTCCTATCTCTGCCGTTACTATGGGCTTTACAGAAGCATCCCACTTTTCCCATATCCTCTCCCTCTCCTGCTCCCTGGCTACTCTCCTAGCTTCTACTAGCATAGCATCTATCTGCTCTGTGTTCTGCTTCTTGGCTTCTTTTATCCTTACCCAGAACACTACCCGTTCCTTATCAAAGTTAAGTTGGTTAAAAGCAGATTGCTTTAGCACAGCTTCTTCTATCAGGGGTTTAATGAGGGCTTCAACATCTTTAGCAACTTGCATTGTGAGACTTTCAAGATTTATACTCTTGCCCTTAGTCGGGTTTTCCCTTGACCACCAATAAAACTGCCGTGCTAGTTCTTTTATCTTCTCCCTCAACTCAGGTCTATCCAGCTTCTTTCCTTGAGCTTTCAATACCCCATCAGCCTGTATTGCCGAGTACAACCCAAATTCTTCTTCAGACAGGTCAAGGGGTTCATGCTTGCGGGACTGCTCCAGGGCTTTCTTAAATTTATCTAACTGTTCACTCATTTGCTCCATTCCTCCCCTAATATATGTTTAGCGTACCATCTGACTATCCTGTCAAGTAATCCCTCTTTATCCTTCTGTTCAGCCATTAGAAACCCTCCTCAAAAGATTTGCTAACCGCTCTAGCCCATCAGCAATAATCCTAAGCCTGTATTGGATATATAGCATTACTCCAACAAGGGACGATACTATAATACCAATAAAAACTAGCAACCATAAATTAAAACTCATCATTCACCCCCGTTACTATATTCAGGTATTGGCTCACATCTTATAGTTTGCCCCGTGCGTTCATACATTTTATTAAGAGAGTTAGCGTGTGTACCACAAACAAACTCAACCCTCATTTCTACATTAGGAACACGGAACTTTGCTGGCTTCCCACATTTCCCATAACCTTTCTCCTGTGACACAAAACCCCATTCACCTACTGTCATCTGACATTTATCACCTGTCATCATTCACCCCCCAGAGCCTTTAGATTAGCTTGGAGTTGGGCTTGGTCTGCTTCTAGCTGTGCTTCCTTACCAGCTTCATAGATTCCCTCACACGCTGAGTCGGGAGCATCGCAGTTAAGGATTAGTTTGTAGTATTGTCAGTCCGGCCCCCTTTACCACTTCCCTTATCTTGGCTACGAGAAATTTAGACATTTCTGCAACCTTGTCTATTTCATGCTGTGGTTCGTGTTTGCTTCCATCAAATCCCTTTCCCTGTTGCCATGCCCAAGTCATATGTTGATTTATTTCTGCTAGTAAGTTATTCTCTGTCATTAGACTTTCTCCTTTGGGTTCGGGTGGCATTTACAACATAATTCTTCCTCTTTCCCCCACTGGCTTGCCGGCCGAGTATAAAATTCTTGCCCTTTACAATCATTACAAACTTTAGCCGGTTTAGTAATCACTTGAGATTTAATGCTCTTTTCTGCTAGGTCCGCGATAGGGACAATATGTAATCGAACTCCTCCACCTACTACCTGGATGGGATATGTTTTTACTTTTGTCGAACTCATATTTAATACTTTTGGGAATACCCTTACCTTAAGTTTATTGAGGTACTTGATATCTACCTCGACCATATCACCGTTTAACCGGTCAGCGTTTAAGCCTACACAACGCTTCCCACCATTCCATTTAGGGGCTGCTATTTCAAAGCGGTTAGTTGTCATTTACCTTTTCCCCCTAAATCTAAAAATGAAAGTCTACTAGGCTGGTCGTGCTGTGGAAGCCCCTCAATACAACATATCGTTTGTGGATATTCCCTTAACTCGGGATGCTTTTCATATTTCTCATGGCAAGGATAACATTCAAGTAAACAGTTATCTCTTGTTGTTTTACCCCCCCGGCTCAATGGAATTACGTGCGACAATGATAGACCTCTCCAATCCCTGTATTTATCACCACAGGGCATACAATGATCCCCATGTTCCATAACTAATCCAGCTTTCAATTTCCGCCGCAAACTAAGCTCTGCCCGGTGCTTCTTGCTTATACGGACTATAGCTACTTTCTGCATTACCCCTTACCTTCCAGAAAATCATTCCATATAACGCCTATTGCCCAATATAAGAACACAGGTATTGCTAAGAGGCTCCAGTCTATCCAAGCTAAAAATATAAGAGGCGTAGGCATCGAAAATAAAAAGGGCTCTGCTTTACCAATGTTTTTCCACCCCTTTATCGGGAATATGTAATATGTCATTACCCCTTACCTCCTACAGCCAGGCGGTTTAATTCCCTTTCGATATACGGGTCCCATATCCTTTTTAGACTATTCTGTTCTTTGTTATTCGCCCCATAATGCGAAACACAATCCGGCAAAGGGCAGGTAAAACAATCAAAATATATTCGGCATCCACTCCCATAGGGTAACATACCAGTTTTTTTACCTTGCATTATTTCTCCGCCTTTCAGAAAGAGTTTTGATTTCATCGGGACTCATATTTTTGGAGTAAGGATAATCACATTTCCCCTCTTTGATAAAGTAGCAATTTGGGCAATGAATTTTTGCTAGGTTAATAGGACAAGTCATTTTATTCTCCTCCTTCGATAATCTACTTTGCCCATAAATAATACAGAGCCATATTCGGGATCATAAAACCGGCTAACAACTCTTGGTGGCAGTGCTTTTATATCTTCATTACTGGCCATTATCGTAATGTGTTTAGTCCCTGGGTAATATCTCTTGCGATAGCGTATATCTATAATGTCCTCTATTTGTGATATCTCAAACTTACTTTCTGTAGTCCCCATGCCGTAATCGTCAATTATCAATATCCGCTGGTCCACCATTGCCTTAAATCGCTGTCCATATAATCCAGGGGTTCCAAGCCCGCCTTTCAAATGTCGAGCTATATCACTGAATGTATAATACCGGCCAAATATGCCATCCTTTGCCCATTGTATAATTGCGGCCTCAATCAGATGTGTTTTACCGCATCCGGTCCCCCCATAAAGCATAAGGAATTGTCTATCACTCTTACCTTGGGCTACATTTTTCATAACATTTATAGCTTCCCTGGTATCCGATGTTGTTTTAAAACACTCAAAGTTGTGCTTAAGCGTAGAGATATTAAACTTATTAAGTATTAATATTTCCCTTTCTTCAACAGACAACTCACCTTCTTCAATGTCTGAGTTCGTCTGGGCGAGTATACTCTTTGGTATCTGTTCCAACAATTTGCCGATGTGCTCCATTTTTGCCTTCCTTTGCATAGTTTTTACGAGCTATGTCCAGATCAAGGAACTTAGATAACCCACGCTTTAGAAAATCCTTTAATGTCCACGCATATTTAAAATAGTATTGCTCCCCTTTTAGTATTTCGTCATAATTCCTTATAGCCTGTGATATATCTTTGGCTGAGTAATTAACTAATGTTGTATTAATAGCAGTAATTATTTCCAAGGTTAATTTTTTATGAATTATTATTTTTTGTTCATTCCAAAGATTATATATTAGTTTACTTTCCTTTAGTTTACTTTCCTTTAGTTTACTTTGTGTACTGAGGGTTGTAGTTATTGTATTATTATGTGTCGGCGGGGGATTAATGCCCTTATTCTCTGTAGTTATAAGGTTATGATTAGTAATTATCGGTTTTTGAGGTAAGTCCCGCCGGCGGTTTTTATAAACATCCGCAACATTATTTACTAAGTGTTGGCACCAAATTATCTTCATATTCCACAAGTCTTTATCAATGGCGTGCATTTCTACAAGTAGGTTCATTATATCTACGCCAGTTATTTCATTAACCCCTGTTTTTGCGAGTAACAAGTGCCACTTTGTGGCGTTGCGGCAATCGACATAATGCCCATCGGTTGATGCTAGTTTCTCTAATAGCTTGAACCAGAAAGCATAACCATCGTTCCCAAAACGGCTTTGGAGCACTGTTAGAGTATCTCCTATACACGCATCAGAATCATGGGGGAAGTAACTAACTATATCCTTTTGGAGCCTAGCCATTATGGAGCCTTCCCAGCGTTACATCTGTTACATAGCGTCTGAAGATTATCATCATCATCAACGCCACCTCGATAAACAGAGATGATATGGTCAATAGTTAAGTGTTCTCTCCCCCCGCAGTTGACACATTGGTTGTTGTCTCTACCGAATATCCGCTCTCGTACATCCGCTTGGGCTGTGTGCTTGGAAGCTATGTTCCTTCGGCGTTTATAGATCATTCTATTTAAAGCCGTTATAACCATTATTCAACCTTTGTTTTGGGCAGTTCTTGCTTGATGCGTAGTTCAATATCCTGGAGTGTTATTTCGAGGCTTCGTTTTACATCGGATAAAAGCGAATTGGGTTTGATGACGACTATTGTTATTGCATTCGGCATTGTATCAACCTCACCGATATAACCGGCATCTTCCACATCATCGCCGAAATATGCGTGGCCTCTTTTGTAGAACTTTACTTTTTTAATCATCTACCAACCCCTTTATAACCAATTTATAACCATTATAACATACTTGTCAAGTTTTATTTTAGTGGGTGTTACTTCGGCATCTCCTGTCTTAAAAGAACCCGGCTGATTTTGGTCGGGCTCTAGTAAGTCTAGGATACCGGATACCTCTGGCGAATTAAGTTTTAATTCTGATTCGTTGCCCTCTATCTTCTTAGCAACAACTTCCAGCCGCCGGTGGTGTCGGGTTCCTAGTAATGCAAAGGCTCGGCTTTTGGGGGCTATTGTGTAATCTTTTGTTATCTTTAAATATTCTTGCCTTGTGGGGTTCAATAATTGCGTGGTCGAGGGCTTCCCTTTCCACGCTCTATCGTGTCCTATGTCATAGAGGGTTGGCAGACTTAAACATCGCCCTTCTGTATTGGGGCAGTTTTCGAGGCATTCTGCGATAGGTCGAGTAATACCATCCGGGCATTTGAAATTAGTTAAAGGCATTATCATACCCCCCGTTTTAGTTCTGGGTGCTGGTGTTTATATTCGCATTCAAAACTACCACAGGTTACAGGATGGTAGAGGCTATTTGCCGGATACTTGAATACTAATCCACACTCAACGCATTTAACCTTGATATCTTTTGTTGTGATAATCTCTTTTACCATTGCGTATAATGTCATTACCCCTTACCTCCTATTTCCTCTTCTTAATGAAGTAGTAAAGAAATCCGACTATTACTATTGCCGGTATTGCCCACCCAGGCAGTTGATTAAGGAAATCTAAATTAAAATCCATTTAATTCCTCCTCATATTTAATCGCTCATTTATTGGCAGTTTACTCAACATCATATCGCGGTCCTTTGCTAGAATATCGGCTCTTACCGACCACCAGTAAACATCATCCTCTAGTAGTTCTGTAGTGGCTAGTATATCCAGCATAGCGAATACATACTTGGCTTTACCCGTGAGTTTTAAACTAGGTTTTATTCCTCTAAAAACTACTTCCATTGTTATCTCCTCCTATTTAGATATTTTCTTGTGCTATGCCTGAAGGCGTATCGCTCTATTACTTGCTTACAATAATCCCCTACTGAAGCATTGCCATTTGATGGGTGTTCTAAGGCGACTCTTATTTTGGCGTATGCTTCGTTAGACAGCCTAAAACTCACCATATGTGATTTACTACTCGTTCTGCTCATAAAACCTACCTCATTGATGGTGTAATACACCCATTCTTATTCCTCCTTATGAGTTGATATACTGCCATTACTAGCTCTCTCTTTTGGTTCAGGTAAGATAGACTCCTCACCCCAACACTTCGCACAAGTGGGGCAATTATCACATTCAGTAACACCTAGCACCTTCCAGATATTACACCTATTTATCTCATCCCAATTCACTGCCATTAGATACCCCCTTTATTTACTTAACCTCTTGCTATTGCCTTTATTTCAGATAGATGTATTAAATGTCCTAGTCCGTTTTTAGTGCCTGTGTAACCCGCTCTCTTGCCTCATCATAGAACATATTATAGCGGAGCATTGTCGCCCCTGTTAGTTGTTCGGTATCTGCCCTTAAGCCACTTCCAATGGCGTTTCCTAAAGCTGCCTCTGTTTGAGCCTGTATTTTGTCTTGGTTTCTCATTTCTCTGCCTTGGCTAGTGCTTCATTTGCATGTGCTAGCTCGTTCTGTGTGTATGAAACTCGGCGAGTAACTAAATATAGTGCCTTCAGAGCCTCATACAAATCAGGTATGGCTAGGAACTTACTGACATGGTCGGGATGAACTAGAGCAACAGGCATATTAGTATCTTTCCTAAGTATGTGCGTCCAGCCCCCTGCTGTTCCCCCTTTAATATAGTAAATCATTTCCTTCTCCTTACTTTGTATACATCTTTTCCTGAATGTCTACAAACTGCCGACTTTGTTATTATCCTCTTATGTCCGTTCTTGTCTATGATTTGATAGGGTCTCATTAGAAGCCCCCTATGATGCTTTTACACTTCTGACATTGTAGCCGAGATTTCTTAGTGCGTCTTCTATAGCGTCTTGTATAGCGTATTCATCGCCTTCTTGGAGTTCGTCAGCCACTTCAATTTCTACTGTTATCCCTGCCATTAGATACCCCCTTTATTTACTTAACCTCTGTTCTACTTTATTTCAGCTTATTTTGACTGCGTAGAGCGTTGACCTCATTGATATGCTGTGTGCGAGTTTGGTGGTATTCAAAAACTACCCTATTACACATTGAGTTAGAACAAGAATACCACCCATGTTCCCCTTTAACTGGCTTGCCTTCCATTCCACAGATCGGACATTCCCTTTTCATTATCCCTTTCATTTCATACCCCCTTATAACTCACCTATTTAGTGCCATGGCTTAATCTTGCTTGGTTGCCTTAATTACCTCTTTGCCCAGCAGTTTGGATATATGGTCAGCATCCTCATTGGCTCTTAGTGCGATTGCTAATTCCAGTTCGGTCATAGCAATTTTACATTTTGGACAAATAAAGTAGAGAGAGTTTATAAGTTCTGTATCTTCACAATATGGGCAAATCATTTCACCCCTCCTTGTGTTTAATCCTCTCATTACAGCCCTCAAACGAATTACCTCTATTTAATTAAAAGTGAAAGCATTGTTTAAGGGCTGTTATCAAAGGATTAATGTTTCTCTCCATTGAGGGCAAAGTATCCTATTGAGGTAGCAAACTTTGCTAATACTAGGGCGAAGACAACACTAATTAATACCACCCACCATTGAGGTACAAGAGCGTAACTAATTATTCCAGCTAGAATAGGAGTGAATATCCACGCTATGAATATTTCCAAGAATTTACTAAATTTTTTCATTTCTCGCTCCTTTTTATTTGGCTATGATGAAGTGATTAGCTATTTCCTCCCCTTCTTTTTATTTCCCTGGTCTATAAAAAATGCCGGTAGCCCGATCACACTACAATAAATAAGGGCTATACCGGCTGGGGCGTTTTGCCCGAAGAAGGCTAACAATAATCCAATAGCCAGGCAGGTTATCCATATACTTCTGGCATATTTCTGGTAGTTTACTGATGTTACTTTGATCCCTGTGATTATCTTTGTTACCATTGCTTAACTCCTTTTAGTCTTTTTAAGTAGATTTCACATTCCCTACAAATACCTTCCTGGCATAACAAGCATTTCTTATATGGGCAGAATGTGCCTTTCTTATTTTCCATTATTAACCTCTAGTCGTTTTAGTTGCCTTTTTGCTAGATTACTTGGTCTTTTGCGGCCGGCTTCCCACTCAGCCACAGTAACTTGGTGAACCCCGAGTTTGTCAGCCAGAGCTTGTTGGGTTAGTTTATATTTCTTTCTAAGTTCTTTTATCTCTTTTCCTGTCATTTCTACTCCTCTCACTACTACTCACTATAGTTAAGACTATAAGGTTTGTCAAGTCTTTTCCGGGTTATTTTCAACTATTTTTTAAAATATGATACTTTAGTATCACCGCTATAAAATAAAACTTGACAAAACTTTATATATTATGTTATTATATTTGTTACTTTTATTGGTCGCATTTAGGCTAAACTCAACAGGAGGTCTGTCCAAAATTGGCAAGGCAAAGGTATTACTACAGGAAGCAGGAGGGGAGGAGTACCAAGGTAAGGTGCAAAATGCCTGCTTTGAAATCTAGGTCTAAGAGAGGAAAGTGGGGAACATATGAACAAAGAACGTGGCAGGCAACTAACTCTAAACATCCATTCCACCACGAGGATAAATATAAAAGACCAACTAGTAAAATTTTTTGATTGAGAATGCTATTTTGAAAATATATGCCCGAAAAAGATACTATAAAGGGAGTAGAAGAGGTAAGTCGCCTTCCACATATCGGGTGACACAACCTTGTGGAGTTGGCAGTTCAATACATGGCACTATCTATCTAGCCCCAGTATTAAAAAGGCACAAGGATTTGCGAGCTGGTGTTCTCAAGCACGAACTAGGAGAAATTAGAGCATGGGGAGGTGGAACTACTAATGCTCATACTATTGGAAGTTCCAAAGAGCCAAAGGTAACAAAACGCTTAGGTGGTGTAAAAGGCTTTTGGGAGGAAATAGATAGACGGGAAAGGGCAAAATGAACAGGGAGGTCTGCCAGACAATTCGCAAGAGAAGTAAGGCATCGTACCAGAAGGCCGCGAGGAAAGCGGTTTAGGACCAAACGTAAGAGGTATGGGAAGAATCTCAGGAGAGGTTAATCTTGTGTTTACAATTAATTAATGGAGGTCTAATTTAGGTGGCTAAAATAACTGCAATAATTCTCATCATGGTCGGTTTGGTAATCGGGGCCAATATCATTGAGCCCATTAATAGTGCCGTTTCTCCTTCCCTGATTAGTTTAACCGAAGGTTTCAGTGCCGCGGTGATATCATTGTCAGCATTACTACCTCTACTCTTCATGGTAGTTCTGATGATCTTTGCGGTGAAGGCGATTGGGGACTAATATTAACATAGCAAAATATATTTCGGAGGTCTAAATTAGGTGGCTAAAATAACTGCAATAATTATGGTGATGATAGGATTGGTTATCGGTGCCAATCTTATTGAACCGGTTAGTGATGGGGTTAATACCGCAGTAATCTCCACCGGTGTCTCCAACGCAGTCGGGTCATTGGGTTTAATACTTCCCCTGTTCTTCGTGGTAATGCTGATGGTCTTTGCTGTGAAGGGGATTGGGGACTAATATTAACATAACAAAATATATTTCGGAGGTCTAGATTAAGTGGCTAAAATAACTGCAATAATTTTGGCAATGATCGGGATTGTAATCGGGGTGAACTTGATTACACCGATTAACGATGCGACTGTATTGATTATCACTCCTACCTATAGTGCGGCGGTGGCTTCCTTGGGGGCACTCCTGCCCCTTTTATTCATCGTGGTAATTATGATCTTTGCGGTTAAGGCCATAGACTAACTTTACATAATGTTAGCCAATGAGTCTTAAGGGGAGTAGGGAGTCAAATCTCTACTCCCCTTTGCAAAATAGGGGGGTAATGGTGGGTCATACTTCAGAATCTATAAATAAAATAAGAATATCCCGAATAGGCAAAAAGCATTCTGCTGAGACATTGCTTAAAATGAGTTTATCTCATATAGGGAATAAACACTCCAAGGAAACAAAGGCTAAGATGAGTGAGGCTCGGTCGGGAGAAAATAATCCTATGTATGGCGTGAAAATGTCAGACGAATCCCGAGCCAAGATGAGTCTAGCTCGAGAAGGCATGAAACAATCCCCCGAACACAGAGCTAAGATCGCTAAAAGTTTAATCGGCAATACTCGTAGTGCAGGAACGAGTAATCACAATACACCTCATACCGCAGAAGCGAAAGCCAAAATAGGTCAGGCCAACAGCGTCAAAATGCAAGAAAAATGGGCTGATCCTAATTTCAAAGACCGCCGGGTGATGGCGATAGTCAAAGGGAATAAAATACAACCTAATATTCCCGAATTAAAAGTGAAAGCAATCTTGGATGAATTATATCCAGGTGAATGGGGATATACCGGTGATGGTGAAATAGTTATGGGTGGGCGAAACCCTGATTTTACTAATATCAATGGTCGAAAAGAAGTTATTGAGGTCTACGGCACATATTGGCATCGTGGTCAAAAGCCACAGGAAGTTATAGCCCATTACAAGCAATATGGATTCCGGTGCCTCGTTATATGGGAGGCGGAATTAAATGATATTGACTTAGTAACCAAAAGGATAAAAGAGTGGTGTTGACAATTAGGTTTGTTTACATTAAAATTAGGTTAAAGTAATGGCTCAAACAATAAAAGGTGCAGCAAAGACAAAAAGAATATATGGCCAAGACTGTTTTAAGAAGTGGGGAAAACTTGGGGGAAACCCTATCTTGCTGAAGACTAAAAAGAAAGGTAAGTAGCTTGAGAACTGATAATAATGAAGAGCAACCATCCGTTGATGAAGTAGTTATTACTACTGCTGGCATTGAATCTCAAAAGGAAGCTCAAAAGGCAGTTGATGAAGGCAAAGAGGTTACTTATCTTGGAACGAAGATAGGTACTGTCGGTCCACTTGGCGAAGTATGGACTACTACAGGGTGGCGTAGTTCACCCCCAGAGCCTATTGTGGAGCCAGATATAGAGCCCGAAGTAACCCCTACTGTAGAAATTACTGGCAAGGTAGAAGATACCCAATTATCGGTAGGTGCTCTTGCTGCTAGAGATATTGAAAAGGGAACGCATCCTGAACTTGAAGCCTTGATTGATAGTGGTGCTCCTGCTGCTGAGATTATAGACCTAGCTAGGCGGACTCCAGGTGCTTATGCCTTTGGTATTGTCCAACAGTTATCTTCACAGTTTCAAGCTGCTGCTGACTTAACCGGTGAAGCAAGGGTAGATGCAAGTAAGGAATTACAGATATTACCAGAAGGTTATGACGATTTCCCCAAAGAGTTAAAGGATGCCTATGCTATTAGTGATGAGGTTTTTAATACTGCGGTAGACGAATATAATAAAAGGATTACAACGGAAGCGGAGGCTGCCAGGACAGAACTTGAAGCTACTCATATTCAGGTAACAGGTGGTGAGTGGTATAGCAAAGAGGAACTGGCCAGCTTGAAAGAAACTGACATTGAAGCATACCGGGTTATATTATCTAGCGGTGGTAGTGTTGGATTAAAGGCACTTGAAGCACAAAGGGCAAAGGAAGCAGCAGAAGTAGCAGAGGTAACAGCACAAGATGTAGCAGACTTTGAAGTTGCTAATACTAAACTACCTGATGGCAAGTGGATAAACAACGTCAAGCTAGACGAACTAAAAACTGATTCACCTGAGATTTATACTGCCTTAACCACAGGGGGCTTTGAAGCTGCTGATAAACTAGTAGCGGAACGACAAGCAGCCTTTGATACGCTTGATGGTTATGCTGTATTACTAGCACCAGTAGGAACTGGTATGCCTTTTTCGGTATTGAAAGAGAACTATCCTATAAGCTATGACCTGAAAAGGTATATTACAGACCGCCCAGAAGCAGGAGTGGCCACACTAATAACTGCTGGCTTTACACAAGCTCAAATAGATGAGGCATCGAAGCCACTTGAACCGCTAGGGGCTGAATATGCTGGCTACAAAGCAGGGCAAATACACGCTACGTCATTGGTAGATGAAGATTATATCCCCACACTTGAGGAATATAATGCCCTAAATCCTGATCTGACAGCAGGGCAACTCACAACAAGCTATGAAGATAAGTATGGCGATATTAAAGGTTCTACACAGCCTTTAGGGGTTACAAAGTATCCGGGCGGTGGCTCAAAGTGGGAATATGAGAATATACCAACTTCTTTAGCTACTAAGCAGGAAACAGTAGACCGCCCCGGGGGGCTTGGTGATATTTGGTATGCTGACAGGGCTAAGTTTCTGGTAGCCTATTATGCTGACAAGGATTATGATTTAGCAGGGGATATAATGTCAGACCAAGGGGCAAGGGATAACTATATTGAGGCTACTGCTGCTTGGGATGATTATAGAAAAGAGTTTGCCCCTGCCATATCTCACGATACCTATGTAGCTCAATACTTAATAAGCCTTAAAGAGCAAGGAATTGAGCCTACAGAAGATATGAGAATAGAAGCCAGTAATGCCTATGTTCGGACTTATGGGATAGCTGAAGCTACCAGTTCGCAATTAGCCGGTATGACAGTAAGGGGTGGCTTCCCTGCGGTAAGGGCTACCTATCCTGAATATAAAGTATCAGACATTACGCCTTTAGAATGGGCTTTGACAGGCATCAATGTAGCTTTAGTTACAGCCCCTATCTGGATACCACCAGTTACCAGATTGGCTAGTGGGGCTTTACAACTAACAAAGCCCGGTAGGTGGGTAGCATCAAGGCTTACGCCTTTTGTTACTAACGCAACAGCCACTAAAGCAATCAACTCGGTAGTAAGCTCCTCAGATGATGTGGCTAGAGCTAGACAGGCTCTAACTGGCTTACAACCTGGCACTACTGCTTATAATACAGCACTAAAGAACTTACAAGTTGCTGCCTCAAGGTACCAGATAGCAAGTGCCACGCTAGAAGGTATGATACCTAGAATGTCAATGTCCAGTGCTCAATTAGCACAGCTACAGAGGGTTACTGAGGTTCACGCTACAATGGCAACTCTAGGCAGGCAGTTATCATTTGCAGAAATGGGCAAGGTATTAGGTGAAAGCGGTTATGGTGGTTATATGACAGGGATAGACTCACCTTTTTATGAGATAACAACTTTGGCACCACCACGTTCACCACTATTCCCACAAAAGCCGGTTATACCTCAAGTTGAATATACTGGTATAAATACTTTTGGGAGTGCGACTTTTGGTGAATTTACCCCTCAGATGTTTGGTCCCGGCACACCTAGTTTTACTGTAGTTCAAGCAGCTACAGGTGAGGGTGGCTGGTATCTTAGTTTAGGAACAAAGCTAGGTGTCAGGATACTAATACCATTACCACTAAGCCCCACTATGGCTAGGGAATTAGCTATGGCTGGTATAAAAGTGCCTGAAACTGTAGGATGGGGTGTTGGAAGTGGTGGCGTGCCGGTAGCACCTTCAACAAAGACTATGACCCCTGACCAGTTAGCTAAATTGACAGAAGCAGAGCCACAGATATATCAATGGTATGAAACAGTAGATGACCAACTGTTACCAAGATGGTCAGAAACACCACCACCGGCACTAATTCCTTTAATTCAACCTACGAAGGTATCAATAGAAGCACCTATTATTAATCCTATAAAAACACCTAGTCCTATAACTACCCCTAGCCCTACACCCACACCAACCCCTAGCCCTACACCCACACCAACCCCTAGCCCTACACCCACACCAACGCCCACTCCCACTCCCACTCCCACTCCCACACCTACGCCAACACCAACGCCCACTCCCACTCCCACTCCCACACCTACGCCAACACCCACGCCTATAACTGGTATAACTCCCATTACACCTATTACTCCAATTACACCAGTTACACCACCTATTACACCACCGCCAGAAAAGCCGGGAGTACCGCCAGCTATTATCCCCCCAATACCTTGGCTAGACCAACCTAGTGCTTTTGACGAACCAAAAAAGAAGATAGAGCCAGGAACTATAACATGGCGGCAGGGTATATTCTGGATTATAATGCCGCCGCCTTATACCGAAAGGCAATATAGTAAATCAGCACCAGTCGGGGCTTACAAATTTGCTACTGGTGAGGACTCGGCTTATAAAACAATACAGGTAATCGGCGGTATGCCGACAAAGGATATAAAAGATATCGACATAGGTATTGCCATAGTTAGCATTACAAGGAAAGGGAAAGAATTAGAGATTGACTTTAAGCAGGATGTAGAAGATATCTATACTGGTAAGGAAGCGATGGAGGAGACTAAACATAATCCTGAGTCTGAAGATAAGATAGTTGAGGGGGGGGCGACTAAAGAGCCGAAGGTAGTGTGGGTGAAGAGTTGGAGGGATATCCCCCAAGAGACCAGTGCTACAGTAAAAGCCGCTTACTATGTAGATGTAGATACTATATATGCCATCAAAGGATTAACTACTCCCTCCGAATTGGAACATGAGAAATACCATGCTATAAAAAAACACGGAACAGAGCCAGATAAGCCAGTTGAGTTTTTGAATCAAGAATTAGAAGCAACAAAATATGCTTACGAAAAAACAGGCAAACCTCGAAACATACTGATGATATTGCGTGCTCTTCGTAATGACATTGTAGTAAATATATATGATGTAAAACCAGACGATGCTATGATAATGGTATACAAACAATTAAGGAAAGTAAATCCCCCATCGAGTTGGCTTGATGACTTCGATAAGCTAGGGGCTGAATATGATGAGGAATTTGGTAAGGGGAGAACCGAGAGATTGTTATTACCTATAAAAAAATCTCTCGGTGATGTTTACAAGGGCAAGGTAGTCAAAGAGAAGATAACCACGCTTAAAGCCTCTTCTGCTGGGGTTCCTAGATATACTACGGATGATGATGGTAGAATACAGCTAGAGGAAAAGCCAAAAGTGAAACGCGGTAGACCTCAGCCAATACCATTCTTCTCTGAGGATACCGCTACACATCAAAAGCCTAACAAGAAAGAAGCAGTCGGGGTTTCAGATGATAGGTATTATTTAGGCCACAGGCTCCCAGATTCTAATGTTCGAGTGGATTTATAAAGTGGCAATGAATAAATTATGCAATAAATGTGAGATTGTTAAACCAGTAGATGAATTTCATCGAAAAAATACTAAGCCTATAGGACATCAAAGTATATGCAAAGATTGTAAGGGTAAAGCGGTAAAGGACTGGGCAAGGCGTAACCCTGAGAAAGTTAAAGCGAGAAATGATAAATTTAATATGTTAAATAGAGAAAAAAGACGGCAATTATATTATAGGCATAAAAGGGAATTATTAATTCATTATGGTAATGGGGAATGTTCTTGTGTTCAATGTGGCGAGGATAGATTGCCTTGCCTAACTATCGACCACATAAATGGTTGCGGAGGAGAAGAACGGAAAAGAATAGGTAATGGATTCCTCTTTTATAGATGGTTAAAAAACAAGGGTTATCCTATTGGTTATCAAACATTATGTATGAATTGCCAATTAGTAAAGAGACATGAGAAGGATGAAAATGCCAAGCCCAGAGGAGCACAATCCTCATATCCCTTTGGTTTTAACAAAGAGTTGCAGGAGAAGAGACGAGTTTTTCTGTCAAGTATGTGGTATGCCAGAAATAGAAAACGCCAGAAAATTAACACTCCATCACATTGACTACAATAAACTAAATATACTACACAGCAATCTTGTATCACTATGCAATTCTTGCAATGCGATGGTAAATGGTAATAGAAATTATTGGACTGAGCGTCTTAAAGTAGGGAATAAATTACTAGAGTCTAATGTAAGAGTAGAATTATAAAAGGAGGTAATGGATAATGAAAATGATAGGTTTGTTAGTAAAAGGAATTGGTATATTGTTATGTAGTTCTATAATGTATGAATGGGGGGATAAAATAATCACCCAGCAGAGATTGAATAGTATAGTGCTTATTACCCTTAAGAGGTCTAAAATAATATGATTAGGCCGTATAGATATACTTGGACACTACCAAAAGGAAAGAAACGCTTTGATGGTATTTCGCATGGACATACTTGGAAACAGGCATTAGCTAATATCCATAAATATAACCCAAAGCGGTCAAACATAAGGAGGTCTTGAATAGTGGCAATAACTAGGATATTTAATGGTAAAAGATATAGGCTACATGGCTCTTATGCTAAAAAGTTTGATGCTAAGAGAAAAGCTGTAGGTTTTAGGCTTGGGGGAGAACCGGCTAGGGTAGTATTTGAGAATGGGTATTGGGTTGTCTATGTTAGGTAGGAGGTAATAAGCAATGGCGAAATTAACTAAACAAGACAAGAACAGAATAAAATTGGTTAATAAAATATCAGCGTCATTTAGAAAAGCCTTTCCTGGTCTAAAGAATGACAAGCGATTTCAGCCAATACGGATTAAGGACTTAGAGGCTAGGATGCGAAAAGCTAAGGAATAGGCTTGCTGGTGCCGAAAAGAGTAGCAGGAACTAAAACTGCTCATAGAGGTTATATCGGTAATGGTAGCCCAGGTAATTATCAGCCAGCAAGTACATTCTAAGGAGATAATGGATAATGGCAAAGTTTGAGGACTTTCTTGACCACGGTAAATATCGGTCGATTACAATTAATGTCGGTTTTTTAATATTTGTAGGGCTAATTGTTCTTCTAACTGTTCTTGCAGAAGTAAGCGGTTGCGTTATTAAGTAAGATGATAAAGAGGTTTTTATACTCTACAGCTTTAGTGGTATTACTGGTAATGGTATCAGTTATGCCAGTCTTGGCTATTATTAACCCAGACAGTATAGCCTTTACCAGCAGTGGGGCAGGGCGATATAAAGTCTTTGAAAATGTCCATGAAACAGGTGATATGCTCTTCGCGGCTGAAAGTTACATACCTTACACTGTTACGCCTGATGACTATACAGCCAGAGAAGCCTTTTCATTTCAGGTCCTTAATGTGGCTGGCGATACTGTGCTATTGCAAACAGCCATAACCGATTATGAAGATACGATAATCAGCATTTATCAGACGGCTGCCCAGGTAGTAACTGCTGGCTTGATATCAGACACACTTTATAAATTCAGGATAACGGGGAATCCTTCTATATTTGGAATCACAACTGAAGGTGTTAATATGGCCACTAAACCTTTAACCGCTGCCGATTGGCTAGACCAATCTGAATTTAGTGGGATAGATAGTTGGCTCTATTCATTTCTTATTTCGGTAGTAACTAACATAGAAACTTCAAGCGGGGGAACGCACACTGCTGAAGTAGGTGGGATAACATATCTTGACGCTAGTGGGGCCACATTATTCTTGGCTGGCATTCCAAGCCTTAATGTGTTTTTGCCTGAGATATTTTTGGTTGTGGCTTCACCAATGACGGATACGGACCCGACTAGCACCGGGGTTTACCAAACCACCATCAACCCAGTAGCACAACTAGGTGGGAATATTGGGGCTAGTGTCGCTAATATGTCGGACTTTATGGGGGTTAGCACAACAACTGCTGGGATTATTATAACGGCTCTACTAGGGTTTATCTTTCTACCTGTCATATATTGGAAAACAAAGAATGGTACAATCTCAATGATAGCCGCCGCCTTGTTTACTATTTTCTGTGGGTATTTGGGATTATTCCCATTAGCTATCGCTTTTATCATAGCAGCAGTAATCCTTATATTGACAGGTTTTATATTTTGGGGGAGAATCAGCATATGAAGTTAAGGAAGAAATTTACATCAGTTGCTTTAGCGGTAACAATGGTTCTGGTGCTTGCTCTGCCGGTTGTAGCCCAGACCTGGCTTGCTTATTATCCAACGATTGTTATTGATAGTAGCGGAGCAGACAGAACCGTAGTGCCAGTTATCACAGGCATTGAGGGCCAAGCCTTAGTGGATGGTGGAGTGTTGGACTCTGATGGTTTAGATAGCCGTATGCGTATAGCTGCATCTGATGTGCCTTATATGATATCCACGACTCAAATCCCAGCATATATCAGTAGCCTCCCCGCATTGGGGCAAGTTCAACTTGATCTCTATACAGGTTATTCCGTAGACCAAACTGATTTGGATATTCTAACAGGGCAAGACGGCTATATTACCATAGATGATGATGATACCCTTGAATTAGGCAGTGATTTTGAGATTGAGCAATCAGGATATGTCGATACTACCGAATTAGTATTCGAATATTATACTACTGGTCAGGATGAAGATGAGCAGGTTTGGGGTCCAAACTGGATGGCACAGACATTCACACCGGTTGCAAGTCACGATATCGTGGGTGTTAAGTTATATGTAATGAAGGGTGGTAGCCCAGGAACAATCACAGTTAGTATTAGGGCGACGATTGCTGATGTACCTACGGGCGGAGACTTGGTAGTCAGTACATTTGACGGTGATGCCTTAACCACTACCCTTGCTTGGAAAGAAATACCGTTTAGCAGTCCTTATAGATTATTGGTAGACACTAAGTATGCTATCGTTGTTCGAGCAGCAGATAGTGGGGGTGCAGTAGACCACTTAGCTTGGGGTGTTGATATTACCGGCCCGACATACACTAGAGGTGCTTATTGTTCAAGTGTCAACTCAGGGATTGTTTGGGGGGAAACACTAGCAAATGACTTTATGTTTGAGGAATTGGGAGGCGGGAATTTAGTCTATAAGGAAGATGCCTTTAGCACTTACATTGATGGGGCAACAAATATAACCTCAAACATTTGGAGGGGGGATGTATTCCCTGTAGTAGAAACGGAAAATGGTGGGAATGATGTTGTTGACCAACTAAACCATACAGTAAATTTACCTGCTGGTATTGAAGTAGGGGATTTATTGTTGGCGTTCTTTGCCTCAGATAGTATTCCAGTTATAGCATTCCCTGGTGGTTGGGTAGAATTATTCCAGACTGCGGATGGTGGGGCGGGCATGAAGTTTGGGGCTTGGTATCGCATAGCTGATGGAACTGAAGGTGCTTCTATTGTAGTAACTACTGACGCAATCCAGATGACCGCTCATACTACATACCGCATCACAGGATATTCGGGGGTTCCAGAGTCGGCTGATGTTGTAGGCGGAGACATCAATCCTAATCCGCCCAATTTAACACCGTCTTGGGGAGCAAGGAACACACTATGGTTTGCCTCAAATGGATATGGTTCGGGTACTCAAACTGTAGTAGCTTATCCAGTTAACTATGCAGATGGGCAACGCAATGACCGAGCTAATAATGTCAATGGTGTTGGTGCTGGCGTTGCACACAGAAACTTTAACGCGGTAAGCGAAAACCCAGGGACTTTTACATTATCGTTAGCTAGTGTTTGGGTGGCTGGTACAATAGCAATTGCACCTGCTGATTTGGAAGTTACTGCCACTCCTATAACCAGTGGTGAATATACAGTAAAGACCTATGGGGTAGCCAACGAACCAGCTTGGGCTACAGGGGATGTACTACATTTTACTGGGGCTAATGACTCTAATATTAATGCTGGGGCTATTCACGATGCCTCCGCCAAGTTGTGGATTAGCCTTTGGTTCAGACTAGATAGCAACTTTGCTAGTGGCTCACCAGCAGATATGTATATTTTTGG
>SDBU01002031.1_pt1 | contig 27623 bp, 24 predicted proteins | sample 2277071 | NCBI WGS metagenome assembly SDBU01 (sample SAMN10397929, study PRJNA504765) | marine sediment metagenome | isolation source: marine sediment core GS08_GC12, 126 cmbsf | place: Arctic Ocean: Gakkel Ridge, Loki's castle | collected 2008 | reverse complement strand
CCAGAAAAAACATCCTTTAAGATTAACAGAAATTTAAAATCACCTACAGGGAAGGGAGAAGTTTGAGTGAGTGTATTGGTAATAAACAGGTCGAAATTTTTAGAATGTGAAGTTATATGGTAGTCAAGAAAGTCTTCTTGTTTGAATAAGACATTGTTATTTTTATCTAATATATACATATCTTCTTTAATGTATATTTCGTAAAGATCTTTTTTAATTTCTTTAATGGTATAATTTCTTGCTTCACCATACATAAGGAAAGTTTCACCCTGAGCAAAGATGGCATCTTCTCTTTGGTTATACATACCAAATCCCCAGGCGTCTTCATCAGTAAATGTTATATTAACAAATTCTAAATTAGCTTTACTTCTAACTACCATTAGAGCTTCTTCTAATTCTACCAATGCTTCATTATATTTTTCTTCGTCAATTAATTTTAAGGCCCGGTTAATATAATCTTTTTCTTCACTGGCAAATGAAAACATAGCCATAGCAGTGATAATAAAAATTAAAATTAACCATAAAAATATAAATTTTTTGTTTAAATTCATTCTCATTACCCCTTTTAATTTTAAATTTGGTAAAATTATTTTTTTATACATTTTTAATTATATAATAATCCATAAGGTAATTCAAAAATAAATGAACATACGTCTGCGTCAATAATTTTTTAATAAAAGGATTGAACTGAAATATTTTTCAAATTATAATTGATTTAATATAAAAAGAAGTTAAAGTATCGTAGTATTTTAAAATAAGGGTTATTAAGAATAATTTAATAAAATATGGAGGAAAAACAATGGAATGTAATATCGAAAAAAATAAGAGTAATTGCACCTGTACTTATGAACCCTGCAGTAGAAAGGGCAAGTGTTGTGAATGTATTGCTTATCATCGGAATATGGGGGAGCTTCCCGGATGTCTATTCTCTCCTGAGGTGGAGAAAACTTACGACCGTTCAATCGAAAAGTTTATCGAAACGTATAAAAAACATTGAAAAGAATTATATAATTATACAGAATAAATAACATAAAAGGTAATATCGTATAATTTGTAAATAAAGTAGGTTGAATTAAAACTAGAGAATTTAAAAAATAATATACATTTTTTAAATCGTAGGTAAGACAATTATTGAAGATTTGAGTATTTTAGCAAATACTTTTACAGGATTCTCTTTCCATTAATACAGCATCTAAAGTGATTTGTTTTTTAGGAAGTGTATTTTTTTTAATGCTGTCAATTAAAATTTCTGAAGCGATATATCCCATTTTATATTTTTGTTGAGCCATAGTGGTGAGAGGTGGATTAATTAGAGCAGAGGCAAATACATTGTCAATACTAATTATAGAGAGATCATGTGGAATATTTACTTTATTTTCTTTGCAATATTTATATACCCCAAATGCCATAAAATCACACATAGCAAGAATAGCAGTGGTGTCATTATTGTCAGTAAGTATTTTTCCCGTAGCAGTGTATCCATTTTTAATACTTTCCTTATATTCTTTTATGTAATTTTTATTGTATGGAAGGTTATTAATTTTAAGAGATTGTTTGTATCCTAGTAGTCGATTATGAATAATATGACTTTTGTGAGGTAGGGATATCACACCTATTTTTTTATGTCCTAATTTTATTAAGTAATTAGTTGCATCGTATGCTGCTTTAAAATTATTAGTTGATACATATGAACAATTTATATCTGAAATATACCTATCTATTAGAACCATAGGAATTTTTCTATTTATTATTATATCATTTATAATTTTTTTATCGTCGTTTCTCCCAGAGGGTATATTGAGCATCCCATCTATTTTTCTCTCGAAAAGCATCTCTAAGGCTATGACCTGGTTTTTATAAATATCTTCTGTGTTTACAATGATAACACCATAATGATGTTTTCTGCAATAATCATCAACGCCTTTTACTATTTCAGGAAAAAATGGGTTAATGATATTGGGCAGGACCAAGCCGATAGTATTTGTTTTGTTAGTTCTCATGCTTTTTGCGATTAAATTTGGTTTGTAGTTAAGATCATTGCTAATTTTAATTATTTTTTCTTTTGTTTTTTTACTGACTAATTTTGGGTAATTAAAAACCCTTGATACAGTCATATGAGATACATTAGCTTTATTGGCGACATCATACATATTTGTAATTTTAGATTTTTTTTTCATTTTTACTAAATTAATTATACTCCTAAAATTAATTAAAAACATTGATTAAAAAATAGAGTTACATTTTAATAATATTTTTCAATTAACATTTCTTTTATTATATAGTGTAACCCTAGTTTATATAAATTTCAAGGATTAAAAAATAAATTAAAAAATAAATTTGACAAGTCGTAATTTTTTATGTTATCGTAATTATGTTAACGATAACACTTCATTGTATCCAAACACATAAACATAAGCACCAAAATTAAAGAATAGAAATTAATTCAGTAAATTGTTAGTATAAATGTTATCGATAACATTTTCATTAATAATAAACTTAAATATTTAAAAAAAATGATAAATACGTATCCTACTTTAATTCCTATTAGTAAAAAATATTTATTATAGAAATGATAAATAAAAACAAACAAGGAGAGAAGTTGTATGTCAGGAAAAGAAATTAGAGTCGCAATTGTCGGAGTTGGTTGTTGCACCAGCCATTTAGTACAAGGGATTTACAAATACCACGATGTAGAAGAAAATAAAACCTGGATCCCGGGTCTTATGCATCCAGTATTGGGAGATTATAAGATTAGAGATATTAAATATGTAGCTGCCTTTGATATTGACCGCAATAAAGTTGGGAAAGATCTGTCTGAAGCTATCTTTGCTAAACCAAATAATATGACTAAATTTGCAGAAGTACCCAAGCAAGATGTTGAAGTCAAAATGGGTCCCACATTAGACGGTGCCCCCAAACATCTGAGAGAATTTTTTGATGTAGCCGATGATTATGAACCCTGTGATGTAGTAAAAGAATTAAAAGATTCAAAAGCAGATGTTCTTGTAAACTTCATTCCTACAGGATCAGAAAAGGCTGCTAAGTTTTACGCAGATTGTGCGATTGAAGCAGGCTGTGCCTTCATAAACTGTATGCCTGAATTTATTTCAAGTAACAAGGAATATGTAGAAAAAGCCAAAAAAGCAGGAGTGCCCTTGATAGGTGATGATATTAAATCCCAAATTGGTGCTACCATTCTTCATCGAGTATTAGCCCAACTTTGTGTTGATAGAGGAATTAAGATAAATAAAACATCTCAATTAAATTTTGCTGGAAATACTGATTTTGTAAATTTAGTAAAAAGAGGAGAGACTAAAGAATTTTCCAAGAAAGCATCTGTAGAAAATGTAATTCCCTATAAAACCGAGGTATCTGTAGGATTTGGATATATCGGATTACAAAATGATAATAAAATCTGTCGCCTCTATTTTGAGGGAGAAAATTTTGGTGGAAATCCAGTAACAATAAATCTGGAGTGCTCCATAGAAGATTCGGCAAATGCCGCAGGATGTATTATCGATGCCATAAGATATGCAAAAATTGCACTTGATAGAAAAGTAGGCGGTCCCCTATATTCAGTTTCTTCGTATTTAATGAAACATCCCCCCAGGTATTACCAGGATGAAGAAGCAAAAGAAAATTGTGAAAAATTTATTAAAGGTGAAATAGACTGGTAAGAGATGGATAGATTAGAAATTGTTGTATTAGGCCACATGTTAAATGAAAAAATAATATTTCCAGATAGAGAAATATATCCAGTATTGGGTAGTCCGGTAGCTTATTCTTCGGCATGCATGGCTTCTCTGGGAGTAGAAGTTGGCATAGTAACTAAAATTGGAAAAGATTTCCCCAAAGATTTACTTAAAGTTTTTAATCAGTTAGGAATTGGCCAAGAGGGAATAGTAATGGGAAAAAATTCTACAAACAATGAACTTATTTACGATAAACAGGGGAATAAAACTGTAAATTTCATCACCAAGGCGGAAGATATATTTTTTGAAGATATTCCCAGCTCTTATCTTGATGCCAAAATATTTTATATATGTCCTATGGATTATGAGATCAACATTAAAACAATAAAAAAAATTTATGATCTCGGGAAAATAATGGCTGTTGATATAGGGGGATACGGAGGGGGTACTTCAGATACTCACCCCAAAGAAAAGAGTGGATATGAAATAAAAGAATTATGTCCTTTTTTTGACATTGTTAAAGGATCAATTGAAGATTATTACCATATCTTTGGGGTAGGTGTTGGCGATGAACAGGAAGTATCCAGAAAAATAATTCAGTGGGGAGCAAAGATTAGCCTTATAACCCTTGGGGAGAAAGGTTCCTTTATAAAAATAAAAGACAAAGAATATTATGTCCCGGCTTTTCCTACTCCTCTAAGTGAAATTATCGACCGTACTGGTGCTGGAGATTGTTTTTCTGCCGGATTTTTAACCCATTTTATCCATAATAGAGACCCTTATACTTCCACAGTCTATGCTTCTGCTACTACCTCTTATGTGATTGAACGAAGTGGGGGAGTAGTAGTTGAGAGGATGCCAAAAAAGAGGGAAATAGAACAGAGAATCAAGATTATTAATAATATAGCAAAAGACTAAAGCAAGATAAATTATTATATTCTAAGCAAGATATTTAATAAGGAGTATTAAATTATGAATGATAAACAAAGGTTAGTAGGCATTGGGGTAATAGGTTGTGGTAGTATTGCTGAAATTGCTCATTTTCCCTCAATCCAGCAGGTTGAAGAAGCTGAACTAATTGCTGGTTCAGATCCGGTTGAAGAGTATAGGATACGGGCAGAAAAAAAATGGAAAGCAAAAGCTTCCTACAAAGATTACCAAGATATGCTAAAAAGAGATGACATTGATTTAGTGATTATTGCATCTCCCAATCTTTATCATCACGAACAGGCCATTGCCTGTATTCAAGCAGGTAAACATATCATTATTGAAAAACCTTTTGCCTGTACTAATTATGAAGCATGGGATATTGTCAATACAGCAAAAAAATACAATGTTAAAGTAATGGTTGGTTGTAATTACCGTTTTTGGGAACAACATCTAATTGCCAAAAAGTTAATAGAACAAAATATAATTGGAGAACTCAAAATGGGAAGTTCGAAATCTCATGAATCATGGGATCTTTATCATGAATTAATTTCCTATACAAAATTTAGGAGTGACTCTAAGCTAGCCGCTGCCGGCGCTCTTTTTGATCTGGGATCTCATATGGTCGATTTATTACTGTGGTTTATGGGAAAAGAGGTAAAAAGAGTATGTGGGATTGCCAAAAATATAACCAGACCAGATTCTTATACTGTTTTAGATGACTGTGTTTACATCCAAATAGAGTTTGCTGATAATTCGTTCGGAATAGTGGATTTGAATAGATTCTCTCCTGTAGTAACTCAAGGTTGTGAATTACTGGGTACGGAAGGGACAATTTTAACCAGTTCGGAATCCCAAAATCCTTATCAGTCAGCTCCTTTAGCAATTTATACAGATAAAGACTACGATTGGGAAAATTTACCGGAAATAATCAAGGATTATCGATATCCACAAGTGTTTTGGGCTACAGACAATGTAACCAAACCTGTATCTAAAAGATGGGTTTCTATTTATCCTCCCAGAGGATGGGCATATAAAAAGATGATCAAACATTTTATTAGTTGTATTGCCTACAACGAAGAACCGATAATAAAGATGGAAGACGGAGCAAAGGATATGGAAGTACTTTGTGCAGTATTCAAATCCATGGAAGAAGATGGATGGGTAGATCTTCCTCTAAAAGAAGAGGTAATTCCTCCTCACTTTAAGAAAGGTAAATAGGGAGAAATTTTAATGGATAATAGTAAAATACTTGAAATTGGCAGAAAAGTTATAAAAGATGAGAGAGAAGTGTTGGAAAAATTAGAGAAAAACTTACAGGAGAATTTTATCCTAGCTGCCAAGTTAATAAGTGAATTAAAGGGTCGGTTGATTGTAACAGGCATAGGGAAAAATGGGCATATTGGTAAAAAGTTGGCAACAACTTTTGCCAGTGTAGGAATTCCTTCTTTTTTCATCCATTCCACAGAAGCTGTTCATGGAGATCTGGGGATGCTAAAGTCAGAAGATATGGTAATTGCTGTTTCAAATAGTGGAGAAACTCAAGAAGTGATTATCTTATTACCTATTTTAAAAAGCAGAGGAATCAAAGTAATCTCATTAACCAGCAAGGTTAATTCGACCTTAAGGAAAAATAGTGATATTACTCTCGGTTTTTCTTGCGATAAAGAGGCATGTCCGTTTAATTTAGTTCCTACTAGCAGTTCTACCGCAATATTGGTACTTGGAGATGCCTTAGCACTTACCGCTTCTCGAATCAAGGGTTTTACCAAAGAAGAATGTGCGCTTAACCATCCGGGAGGAAGCTTAGGGAAAAAATTGAGAAAAATGGTTAAATAATTATAATGGTCTAAAAATATTTTGGATAAGCTAATTTATTTATACATACATTTTATTTTTACGTTTTTAGCTAATTTTTTAGAAATAGAATATATTTATCCATAAAAAAAATGATTTTTATGAAAACTAAAAAACGAAATATAGGTAAATTAGGTTGGGCGGTATTTAGCCCTTGTAATGATGTTGTTCCAGGCTCCAAGGGTTCATGGAAGATCAGATATACTATCGAGTCAAGAGCAATAGGAGTAGGTGGGGTTATTAAAATAGGACTTTAGATTTTATATTAAACAACAAGGAATTAATTTAGAAGGAAGAAGCAATCCAGCTAAATGTAGTAAAAATAATTGTTTAAATCTCTATTGTGGAGACATTCGTGGACATACTAATCTTTCTGATGGGGCTGCACCAGTAGACTTTTATTATAAGGTTGCTAGAGATATAACGTGTTTTTATTTTTCATCAGTAACGGATTACGAGTATCAAGGACCGAATAAATTTTTTGAATAAGAGATTAGAGTAAAATTAACTCATAATGAGAAGAAAAAGGTCTTTAAGATAATGTTGAAATTATAATTTAATGGAGGGTAATTACTATGAAAAATAATATTAATAAAGCTAAAAGTATTAAAGCAGCAGTATTGTTAGGACCTAAAGATATTCAAATTAAGGAGTTTCCTTATCCAAAACCAGAAGAAGGCTCTCTGCTAATTCGAATGGAAATGTCTGGGGTATGTGGTACAGACAAGCACGGTTATAAAGGCGAGTCTATTCAATATGCAGGTACTGAAGCTGAAATATATGGTCCCTATCCTGCTATCCCGGGGCATGAGAATGTAGGTTTTATTGAAGAAATAAATAATAGTAATAAACCATTTTTAGATTACTCAGGACAGGAACTAAGGGTGGGAGATAGAGTGGCAATAAATCCAGATATTCAATGTGGGAAATGCTATGATTGCCGAAATAACTTTGGATATACCTGGTGTGATAATATAAAAAGCTACGGCCACTTAGCATGTGATACCCCTCCATATTTAACTGGTGGATGGGCAGAATATATGTACGTATTTCCAGGAAGTTATATATATAAAGTGCCTGATGAACTTCCCGCCGAATTAGCTGTTTTGGCTGAACCAATGGCTGTAACGTATGCTTTGGATATAGCAAAAGGATGGTCTGCCTTACCCAATCAAGGCTTTATGAGCGGTGATAGTATAGTGGTTTATGGGGTTGGACCATTAGGGCTTATGCATTTGATAAAAGCACAATTGCTTGGTGCAGGTTTTATAATTGCTATTGATATATCAGATTTTAGACTTAATATGGCAAAAGAATTTGGTGCCGATGTTTTAATTAATCCAAAAAAAATTAATGAGAAGGAACGAATAAAAGTAGTAAAAAGTTATACTGGCGGAAGGGGTGCAGATGTAGTTATTGAATGTGTTGGAAAGCCTCAGATAGTAATAGAAGGAATAGAGATGTTGAGAAAGGGAGGAACGTTTTTAGAAGTTGGTAATTTTGTAGATATGGGTGATGTTTCTATAAATCCTCATCGTCATCTTAATTCAAAAGGTATTAAACTTTTAGGAATGGCAAACCTTGCGCATGTTGGTTATGTTCCGAGTATGAAACTTTTTGCACGTCACAGTAAATATTATAATTTTAAGCAGATAATAACTCATAAATATCCATTTACAAGGGCAGAAGATGCATTAAAGAAATCGATGGAAGAGGATTCTATGAAAGTTGTAATAACTTCTCATTAATGCTAAGAGTCTAAACTTGTATTAATAAAATCTATAATGAAAGTTTTCACACTGACCAGTAAAGAACAATAAATTTATTAAAATAATACAATTTAAATAAATTTTATTAGTTGAAATCTATGTTGATTATCTGTTGTATAGATTGAAAAAATTTAGCATGTATATTTTTGGAGGAGAGAACTAGGCTAAATAAATGATAAAGCAATCCTTGATATGGAAAAATATCCAAGCATTTTCCTGGAGTACAGGCTTTAGACAAGGTAATTTTCGAGATTAGAAGAGGAGAGGTTCATGTATTAGTATGTAAAAATGGAGCAGGCAAGTTAATTTTAATTTGGTAATATTATTCTAAAAAATATGATTAAGAAGCAGATATTTGGAATACTGGAAGAAGCTGTCAGGTTAATATAATATTTCAGGAATTAAATGGGAATCCTAAAAAGGATTAGACATTGTGTCACTAAGTTAAAAATTAATTAGAGAGGAACAATATGTCTCATAAATATTTATTAGGGATAGATGTAGGAACGAGCAGCTTAAAAACCACGATAGTTACTTCCGAAGGAGAAGTAAAAGGTGCTGCTTCTAAAGAGTACCCTACTTATTATGCTAAACCAGGGTGGGCGGAACAAAATCCTGAAGATTGGTATTCCGCTTTCAAGGTTACTCTGGTTAAAGCAATAAAGCAAGCTCATATTTCTGGCAACAATATTTACGCTATTGGCGTAACTGGTCAGATGATTGGACTTACCTGCCTGGATAAACAAAAAAATGTTCTCAGGCCTGCTATTCTTTGGATGGATCAAAGGAATATTGCTCAGGTCAACTGGCTAAAAGAAAACTTTGGGGACATGATTAGTACTATCACTTATACTCCCTTGAATACAGCTTTCACTCTTCCAAAAATTCTGTGGGTAAAAAAGTATGAACCCGAGATCTGGAGAAAAATATATAAAATCCAACTTCCGAAAGATTACATAAGACTAAAACTAACTGATGTCTGGGCAACAGACTATAATGATGCTTCGGGAACTTTACTTTTTGAAGTACTAAATCGAAAGTGGTCCGAGGAAATTTCGAAACATACAGGAGTCTCTATGGACAAATTACCTAGAGTTTTTCCCTCTACTGAAGTGGTTGGTTATATTACTGAACAAGCATCCAAGGAGACGGGACTAGCTGCCGGTACGCCGGTTGTAGCAGGCGCAGGTGATCTTGCTACTGAAAATTTCGCGGCTGGCGTAATAGAAACAAATCAGCGATTAATAAGATTAGGTACCTCGGCAGTTATTTCTACTGCAGTTAGTAAACCAATTCTTGACCCCAATGAAAAATGTCCTTGTTATGTTCACTGTATTCCCAATAAATGGTCAATAGAAGCAAGTACACAGTCTTTTGGTTTATCAGAAAGATGGTTCAGGGATATCTTTTGTTACGAAGAAATTGCTAAAGCTCAGAAATTACATAAGAGTGCATATGTGCTTATTGATGAAATTGCAGAAAAGGTCTCTCCTGGAGCCGATGGTCTTTTTTTTCATCCTTTTATAACAGGTGCTCCCTATTGGGATCCTTATTTAAGAGGAGCTTTCATTGGTATAACTCTTCAACATAACAAAGGGCATTTTGCAAGAGCAGTTTTAGAAGGATCTGTTTACTCGTTGAAGGACTCTTTAAAGTCATTAGAAAGCTTAATAGAAAATGGGGTAACAGATTATGTGGTAGTTGGGGGAGGTTCTAAGAGTAGATTATGGTGCCAGATTGTTAGTGATATAATAGGAGTTGATGTGTTTTTACCAGAAACTTCGGATGCCTCTATAGGAGCTGCTATGCTTGCGGGTGTAGGAATCTTGGTTTTCAAGGATTTCGGAGATGCGATTAGAAAATATAGAAAAAAGGGAACAAAATTACAGTGCAATAAAGAGAATCACAAGAAATATAATTCTCTGTTCGAAGTCTATAAAGAAATTCATAGGAATCTTACGGGTACTTGCAAAACAATACATAGAGTTGTAAAAAGTTTAATCTAGTGGGAGCTCCCCACCTGCAAAGGTGGGGATGAGAGCATTTTCCCGTTTCTTCCGTTCGTTTTTTGTTATAATAAAAATATCAACTATATAAAGCATCTCATAAAATATATAAAACTAAAATATCAATATCGTCTAGATAGCCCGATACCAAAGTATGATTTTAGTAATCGGAGTAAAGAGTTATATAAAAATAATAACTTCAAGAAATAAAAAAATATCATCCTGTTATAATAAATTTAAATAATAAAGACTATGGGAGGAGGTAATAGACAAAATAAAAGAAAAAAAAAATAATAAAGGAGGTAATATAGTATTAAAAAAAATTTTTGTTTACTATTTTTTTAATTTGTTTAAAAAAAGGAGAAAAAAAATGAAAAAGATGTTATTTTGGATACTAGTGTTAACAATGTGTGTATCGATAGCAGCAGAAGTAATAGCACAAGAACCTGCAACAATCAATGTACCAAAAGTATTGGGATGGGTGACCACAAATGGCCTATTCCCTGCAATAACTGAAAGATTAGCTGATAAAAATATAACAGTTGTTCCAATTGAAAGTGATAATATGACTTTAAGGGAAAAACAACTGATGGCTGCAGCTAATAAAACTGGAGAAATTGATGTTTATATTGCATGGGAAGCATTTCAACCATTAATGAAAGATTATGTCGAACCTTTAGATGATTATTTGGTTAAAGCAGGCATAGACTTAGAAGAGTTTAAGAATAAATGGTATCCGTCAGTTTTAGATCAAATAACTATAGATGGTAAAATTTGTTGGATTCCAATTCATGTGAATCACCAGCTTGGATATGCAAGAACGGATTTGTTTACAGATCCTAAAGAACAAGAGAATTTTAAAGCTGAATATGGTTACGACATGCCTATTCCTGATAAGACTGGTACAATAATATTTAAAGACAAAGAACAGTTTGTAGATGTTGCTAAATTTTTTACAAGAGATACAGATAATGATGGCGAAATTGATATCTGGGGTTATGCTCCACCTGGTAAATGGGATCATGGTGCTTGCGTATTTGAAGAGATCTTGTTAAGGTCAGGCTTAGAATATTTTGATCCAGAAGGTCATTCAATGTGGGGGCCCGCTAACCCTGAAAATCAACAAGTAGTACAGGATTTAGTACAATGGATGCAAGATTTAGTGCTTAAAGATAAGGTTGTTTCGCCCGGAACAGTAGGAATGGAAATGACTGAAGTTAACCAATTGTTTAAAGAAGGAAAAGCGGCGATGTCCTTTACCTGGAACGTAGATTTCTGGGGAGAAAATACTAAGCCTGAAGTAATGGAAGCTTGGGGCGACACAATACCTAGTTCTTGGTCTATTGATTTTGTGAATATTTCACCGGAATACAAAGGTATAATGTCAATCTGGGGTTTTGCACTTAACAAGGATAGTAAAAATAAGGATGCAGCTGTTGAATTTCTTTTAGCAGCTGCTGACAGTGAACTACGGAAAGAAGTTCATTCGACTGTAGGACTTCCTTGTGGAAACGGCGAAGTTGAATTGACAGAATGGTTAGTAGAAAACAACTATGCTCCAGGAGCAGTTGTAGCTGGTATACAATCTGTTGGATCATTCTGGCCAATAAGTAAAACCCCGTGGGAAGAAACAGAATCAGTTAGAGATGTATGTAGGGAAAACTTAGAAAAACTTTTAAGTGGTACTCTGTCACCCTCTGAGTTTGTTAAAGTAACAGGTGAAAAAATTGAAGGAATTATGAAAGATGCAGGACATTTTTAGAGATTAGTTCACCACACACGTGTTACATAAGGTGAGGCTTACTCACCTTATGTAACTTATTTATTAACCCGAAGGGCAGAATACCACAGGCTTGCCCGTATCCTAAATCCTGGCCTACGGAGGTACTTAAGGAAACTTTTTCCCAAAAATCTAAGAAGTCTACCCGGTTGTGAGATCATCGAATACAATATCCAAATAGATTATATATATGGTGATGATAATACCACCCAAATATAAAGTTTCCGAAGTAATAAGTAGAATAAAAGCTCAAACAACAAGTAGATTAAGGAAAAAGTTTTCCTGGCTATCCAAGGTATATTGGAAAGAGAACATCGTCTAGCCACCAGGATACTTTGTCTCTACCATAGGCCTAGATGAAAAGAGCATATTAGAATAGGTCAAATGGCAAAAACCCAGGATTCAGGTCAAGCGAAGCTTGAATTGTTTTAAAGTGTCACGGCTTTGCTCGTGGGTATCTACAAGGAAAAATCATGAAAAATTATCAACAAAAAATAGCAATTTATTTAACAATACCATCTATTGTTGTTACTATAGTTCTCTTAGCTATCCCAATAGCCTATGGGTTTTTTTTAAGTTTTACAAATCTGGATCTTATTAAACGTACAAATGATTTTATTGGACTAAAAAATTACTTAAAAGCTTTTAACGATACTGCTTTATATATGTCAATATTTAGAAATATTATCTATGTTGTAATTGTTGTTATATTTAATTTTCTAATTGGATTTTTTATGGCATTTATATGTTATCAAAAATTTATTGGTAATAGAGTTCTGAGATTCATTATAATTCTTCCAATGTTGTTAATTCCTACAGCTGCAGCTGTGCTTTGGAGATTTTTATATAATTATGATATTGGTTTAATTAACAGCTTGCTTACAACAATGAACTTATCCAGGATTGGATGGCTGATTAGTCCCAAATTTGCACTTTTATCAGTAATTTTAACTGATATTTGGGCATGGACACCATGGATGTTTTTAATACTATTGGCTGGTATGGAAAATTTAGATACACAAGTTCTGGAAGCTGCTAATATTGACGGTGCTAGTCAATTTCAAGTTATTAAAAATATAATGTTACCAATAATGTCTCCAATTATTATAATTGCAATTTCTCTAAAAGCTATTGAAACTTTTAGAACATTTGATTATGTTTGGGTAATGACTAGTGGTGGACCTGGAGGTTCTAGTGATATTACAAGCACTTTTATATATAAGCAAGCATTTAAACATTTGCAGTATGGGTATTCTTCTGCTTTAAGTTTTATTGTAATGGCAATATTAGTTATTCTAACTATTTTTATAGTTAAAAATCTGATTGTTAAAGAGGGAAATTTATGAAAAAAATTTTTCTCTGGATATCAATAATTTTAATATTATTATGGACATTAGTTCCATTTTATTCTTTGATTGTAACATCAATAGCAAGTTCTGGCTCCATTAGTGAATTTTTTCCAAAAAAAGTAACTTTTGAATATTATAAAACTATATTAGTTGGAGATGAAAGTAGTGGTAAAAATATATGGAGTTATATGTTAAATAGTGTAATAATTTGTAGCATTTCTACATTTATTGTTCTTTTACTTTCTGTTCCTGGTGCATATGGATTCTCCAAATGGAAATCAAAAACAAGTACTTCTATTTATCTAAGTTATTTTGTTTTAAGAATGTTACCACCAATAGCATTAGTAGTCCCAAGGATGGTTATATTGGGTCGCTTGGGCTTAATGGACAGTTTTTTAGGTCTAGCTCTAGTTTATATTCCAACACAGATTCCATTAGGTATATGGTTGATGAAAGGTTTTTTTGATACCACTCCAAAAGAAATAGAAGAATGTGCTTGGATTGAGGGAGCAACTGTTTTTCAAACATTTTGGAAAATTGTCCTTCCAATAAATAGTAACGGTGTTACTGTAACAGCAGTTTTTGTATTTATTTGTTGTTATATTGAATTTCTTTATGCGTCATTAATATCTAGAAGTCATATAATAACATTACCACCGTACATAGCAGGCTTTGCAACTCCCTGGGAAATAAGATTTCAATTGATGCTGGCAGCAGCTTTAATTAGTATTTTACCAATGGTAATATTATTTGCTTTTATTCAGCGCTTTATGGTAAAAGGAATTACCGGTGGAGCATTAAAATAATAAATAAAGTTGTTTATAATTTAATTAGTTTATTGTAATAATATTAAAAAAAGGAGAAGGAGTGAGATGAAAAGAATAAGAGTTGGTATGATTGGGGCGGGTGTACATTCTACAAATATGCTTTATCCCTGTTTTAACCATCTTCCGGGTATTTATGAAAAAGTAGCTGTTTGTGATTTAAATGAGGAAAAGGCAAAATTTGCAGCAAAAGAATTTGGGTTTGACAAAACCTATACTAATTATAAAGAAATGATAGATAGAGAAGGTTTAAACGGGGTTATTATAAGTATAAATGCTAAAGAACATCCAAATATTATAATTAATTGCTTGAATATGGGTGTCGATGTTTTGGTTGAAAAACCAATAGCTGTAACTGTGGAGGAAGCTTTAAAGATTGAAGAAGCGGTTGAAAAAACAAAAAAAATTGTTATAGTTGATCACCAAAAAAGATACTCTATTGCATATACTAAAGCAATGGCTTTATTAAAAAATCCTGAATTTGGCAAATTAGTTATGATAGAAAGCAAGATGCATGGAAGACCATATGCTACCATGTTTAATGGTTTTATAGAGTGGCAGATTCATAATATTGATATAATCAGAGCTTTTGCTGGTGAGGTTAAAAATGTTATTGCTAGGCAAAATATGATTTCTGATAATCGTGCAGCAATAGCGGTAATGTTAGAATTTGAAAACGGGATAGTAGGTACCACACATTGGGGGACTGAAGGTGGTTTTGGCCGATATTGCGAGAGATTAGAGCTAGTTTGTGACAATTGGAAAGGGATTATAGTTGAAAACGCGAGAGATGTAATAGTATATGAACACAATCAAGGAAAAGTTTGGAGGCCTGATTGGCAGCCAATTCATAATAATTTTACTCATACATTGGATGGATATGTAGGGATGATTAAAAAGTTTGCGGAATGTATTGCTACTCGAGAGAATGGCAAGCCAAATGCGACAGATGAAAGAAAGAACTTGGAAATTATTCACGAAATAAGAAAACAGTTAAATATACCTTTTGAATGGAAGTATACATCAAGTGAATTTTAATCTAGCGGGAACTCCCCACCTGTAAAGGTGGTGATGAGAGCATTTTCCCGTTTCTTCCGTCGTTCTTTGTTATGATAAAAATATCAAACTATATAAAGCATCTCATATAATATATAAAATTAAAATATCAATATTGTCTGGATAGCCCGATACCAAAGTATGATTTTAGTAATCGGAGTAAAAAGTAATATAAAAATAACAACTTCTTATTACAAGAAAGGAGAAAAAAATGGGATATAAAGATAGATTATTTTGTTTTGAATTAGAAGACATTGTTGGAACTGAAAATGTTAGTAATGATTTGGTTGATTTAGACGTTGTAAGCACAGATGTTTGTGCAATTAGCAGATTTTGGATTGACAAAGGACAAGAACCTGTAAAGCCTGATTATATAGTTTATCCCAAAAATACTGAACAGGTTTCAAAAGTTATAAAGTTAGCTAAGAATCATAAAATTCCTATTACGCCCAGGGGAGGTGGGGCCGGAGATACATGTGGATCTTTAGCAATATATGGTGGAATTATACTCAATATATCCAAAATGGATAAAATAATAAAAATAGATGAGAATAATTTAACTGTAGAGGTTGAAACAGGTATTTTACAGTGTGATCTTGAAGAAGGATTAAATAAAAAGGGATATACCTTAAATTTTTTTCCAGCTTCACACTACTGCTCTAGCCTGGGGGGTTTTCTAGCAAATAGAGGTTCAGGAACATTATCTTCAAAATATGGTAAGATTGACAATTTAGTGGTTTCTATGGAAGCTGTTTTGCCAAATGGGAATATCATAAGAACTGCATCATTGCCGGATCATTCAAGTGGCCCAGATATGAACAGGTTATTTCTTGGTTCGGAAGGAACTTTAGGGATTATAACAAAAGCAACTCTGAAAATGTTTTATATTCCAGAAGAACGAAGGTTTAATGCTTTTCTCTTCGATAATTTAGAAGATGCAATTAATAGTGGAAGAAAACTTATGATTAATAGAGTTGGAGCAAGCGTCATAAGAGTTTATGATGAAAAAGATACAGCGGTAATGGTAAAGAAAGTTTTGGGAATTGATAAAATAGGAAATTATATGATAGTAGGTTTTGATGGCTTTAGAGAAATGGTAGATGTGCAGGAAAAAATTGCATTTAAGATCCTAAAAGAAGCTGGCGGTAAAGATATTGGGAGAGAGGCAGGAAATAATTGGTGGGAAAATAGATTTAAATTTTACTATCCGCCTTTTAACTTAGAATCAGAGACAGTATTGCATGGAGTTATTGATACAGTAGCAACTTTTGAAAATATTTTAAAAATATATTATGAACAAAAAAAAGAAGTTGAATCTAATTTTAAAGAATGGGACATCACTTATTTTGGGCACTTCTCCCATTGGTATGAATGTGGGACGATATTATATCCAACATTTATAGTAAAAAAATTACCTAAAGATATAGATGGTTTGTTAAAATTAAATCATGAAATATGGAAATTAGGTATAAAAATAGCATTAAAAAATGGTGGGACTGTAAACGAGCATCATGGTATCGGACTAAGACTAGGAAGATACTTAAAAGATATGTATGGAGATGGTTTTGAAATGCTTCAAGATATTAAAAATGCAATAGACCCATATAATATTATGAACCCAGGGAAAATGGGTTTTGAAAGGAGATAAACTAATGTATATTGATAAACATGAAAAAACTATTTTTGAGTGGAGATTTACTCCAATGGCAAATTATATATGTCCGACCTTTAAAGTTACTAGAAGCGAATCTAATACCCCAAGAGGCTTAGCTTTAATTTTATTTTTGATTAGGAATAAAAAAAGAAATTTTAATTCGGTAAGTGTTGAAAAATTATATCAATGTAGTACATGCTATCTATGTTCTAGTTTAAGCTATGATGAAAGTGATCCTGCATCGTTATTTATTGCTGCTAGAGCAGATATAGTGGATAAAGGATTAGCTCCAGGGGCCGTTAATGATTTAAAAAATAAAATTATTAATTTTAATTCCGATAATATAATCAACTTTGAGATTTTTAAGAAAAAGTCAGATATGGGTCTATTTATTGATCCTCTCACTTTAGAAGATAGTAATGATGATTTAGAAGCAAATTTAAAATTACTGGAAAAGGCTAAAGTTGATTTTACAGTTTTTGGTACAAAAAAAGGTAGTGGCGCACAGTTATTCGAAATTGGCTTCAGGGATTGTGCTAAAGAAATTGCAGATATGAATCTTAAAGAAATAATATTGTCTGAGATAAAAAAGTTAATCTTTTTATCTCCTTATGATTTTAGAGCTTTTTCTCAATGGTACAAAGAAATGGGTATAAAAGTTCCGGAAAATATTGAATTAATACCTTATCCCAAATTTATTTTAAATTTAATCAAAGAGAATAAACTTAAATTCAGAGATGAAAAAAATGAAACAGTCACATACCATGATTCTGGTAATTATTCAAGAATTGAAAATGGGTTTTTAGAAATAAATGAGATATTAAGTCATATTCCAAATATTCAATATATTCCTATGTTAAAATCAGGTGTAAAAGCTGGTTGTGATAGTGGAGATTTTTTACATTATATTTATCCAGATATTCAATCTTCCATAACAAGAAAAAGACTGGATGAAGCTATTGAGACAGGGGCTAAAATATTATTAACTTCATGTTTTTATGCAAAAAATAATTTTACTAGAGAATTAAAATCAAATTTAGATGTGGCCAATTTGGAAGTAATTGATTTAGGTAAATTTTTATTAAAACATTTAATACAGTAAGAGGTAAAAATGAATGAATATTTAATTGGCATAGATATTGGTACTAGCAGTTGCAAGACTATCGTATTGGATTCATCAGGTGAAATTCTTGACTCTTCAATAAATGAATATAAAATATTAAAACCAAAAAACGGTTGGGCTGAGCAAAATCCAGAAGATTGGTATAGAGCATTTAAAAACGGTTTGAAAAACATTTTTGAAAGAAACCCAAAAATAAAAAGAAATATAGCAGCCATAGGACTAACGGGACAAATGGCTGGATTAGTATTAGCTGATAAAAATAGAGATATTCTGTTGCCAGCTATTATATGGATGGACCAGAGAAGTATGGAACAGGTTGATTATCTAAGTGAAAATTTTAAAGAAGACATAAATCGTATTACATTTAATCCAATAAATTCATCAAATACATTAGTTAAAATTATGTGGATTATGAAATATTATAAGGATGTTTGGAAAAGGGTTTATAAGATTCAATTACCAAAAGATTACATTAGGTTAAAATTAACGAATGAATGGTATACTGATTATAATGATGCATCAGCCACATTGTTATTTGATGTAGAAAAGTTATGCTGGTCACAAGATATAAGGAAACTTGTCAAAATAGATAAATCAAAATTACCTGAGCTTTTACCCTGTACTGAAATAGCTGGTTTCGTTTCAAAAGAAGCTGCAAAGGAATTAGAGATTACATCTGGCATACCTGTTGTTACTGGTTCAGGAGATTTGGCTGCTGAGAATTTTATGGCTGGAATTTTGGAAAATGATCAACGATTAACACGATTAGGTACTGCTGCAAGTACTTCAACAGTTATTAGTAAACCTTTGCATGACAAAAACGAAGTTGCCAGATGTTATGCTTATTGTGTCCCAAATAAATGGTTAATAGAAGTCACTAGTCAGTCATTCGGCCTGTGTGAAAAATGGTATCGTGATACATTTTTTAGTGAAGAACATATTAAGGCTGTTTCAAATAATAAAAACATATACAAATTGATGGATGAAATGGCAGAAGAGGTACCAATTGGTTCAAACGGCTTATTTTTTCATCCGTTTAATACAGGGGAGCCTTATTGGAACCCAAGTCTTAGAGGAACATTTTATGGTATAAGTTTGGAGCATAATAAAAAACATTTTACCAGGGCAGTTTTAGAAGGGTGCGCTTTTTGTTTGAAAGATGCTATCGGCTGTTTAGATTCTATTGTTGGCAAGTATATAAAGCAGTATACATTTGTTGGTGGTGGTTCCAAAAGTAAAATTTGGGTACAAATTATTTGCGATATTTTAGAAAAGGATGTTTTTGTTTTAAAAATAACAGATGCTGCTTTAGGCGCCGCAATGATGGCTGGTGTAGGTGCTTCTGTTTTTAACAATTTTCAAGAAGCGATTTCCATTTGTTTAAAAAGAGAAACAAAAATTAATTTTATTGAAAGGAATGTTAAAAAATATAACAGGTTTTATCGAACATATAAAAAAATACACAATGATCTAATGGAAAAAGACATTTAATGCATGAAACTAATTAATTTATAAATACCATATAAATAGTATATGAATTTGAATAAAGAAAATAATGTAATTAGAAGTAATAATTTTAAAGTTTTCAGTAAATTAGGGGGTGTGTGTATGAATGGTCGTGAAAGGGTAATATGTGCTTTAAATCATAAAGAGGCTGATAAAATCCCTTTTGATTTTGGAAGTTCGACGGCTACTAGCATACATATTAATGCTTACAAAAATTTGCTTTCTTTTCTAAATATTGCAAAAGATTCATTTACAATTAAAGATAATGCGGAACAGATAGTATGTATTCATGAAGATATTTTAGATAAATTCGCTGTAGATACCCGTGGAATGTCTCCAAAAAATCCTTCAAATTGGAAATCAACAATAAAAAATGATGAAAATGGGAATAAGTATTTTGTTGGGCAGTATGGAATTGAATGGAAGATGCCCAAAGGGGGCTACTATTTTGATATTTGTAATTCGCCATTATCTGAATACTCTATAGATGAGTTGTCAAACTATACTTTCCCTAATCCAAAAGATAAAAAACGTTTGGATGGTTTAAAAAAAGAAATTATTAATTATTATAATAAAGGTTATTTTATATTTTTTAATTCTATTGGCGGCGGTTTTCTAGAGATAAGTACATGGTTAAGGGGATTTGAGAACTTTTATTGTGATTTGATTAGTAATCCAAAGTTTGCATGTAAATTAATGGATAAATTACTTGAAATTGAGATGAGCTTTTGGGATTTAGTTCTTTCAGAATTAGGTAACTATATAAATATGGTTTATACAGGAAATGATTTGGGATCTCAAAATAACTTATTGATTTCGCCTTCTGTTTATAGAAAATATATAAAACCTAGACAAAAAAAATTAAATTTGCTAATTAAAGAAAAAAAACCAGATATATTTATTTTTTATCATAGTTGTGGATCAATCTATGAGATAATTCCGGATCTAATAGAAATTGGAGTTGATGCTTTAAACCCGGTTCAGGTTTCAGCGGCTAATATGGATACTAAAAGGTTAAAGAAAGAATTTGGAAAAGAAATTACTTTTTGGGGAGGAGGCATAGATACTCAGAGAGTATTACCGTTTGGTACACCTCATGATGTAAAGGAAGAAGTAAGAAAAAGAATAGATGATCTCGCACCAGGAGGAGGGTTTGTTTTTGCCACAGTTCATAATATTCAGGCAGATGTTTCTCCTCAAAATATAATGGCTATGTGGGATGTATTACAGGAATATAGTAAATATTGAAATGTTTAGAAATGTATAGAAACTACTATATGGAAAAAGTAAATGAATAATTAAAATAATTAGTCTGATAAATAATGAATATAAAAAAGGATTAATTATGATGTATAAAATTATTATATAGAGCCAATGGATGCCTTTTTAAATATTATAGGACCCTATATTCACGTAATAGAAATGGCAGATGATTGAAGTTTAAGTAGCTGGAATAACTTACTAATATCCCCAGAATTATACAAAGAAATAATATTACCAAATTATAAATTGCAAATAATATTAAAAAACTAAAAGAGAGGTAAAACAATGGGAAAAATAAGATTAGCTATGATTGGCGCCGGAACTCATTCGACAAATGCTTTATATCCAAGTCTTAATTTTATTAATAATATTGAAAGGGTTGCGGTATGTGATATAAAAGAAGGATTAGCAAAAGAAATTGCAATTAAATTTGGATTTTCAAAAAACTATACTGACTATAGAAAGATGTTAGAAACAGAAAATATTAATGGAGTTATTATTTGTATTAATGCTAAAAAACACCCCGCAATAACTAAAGAGTGCCTGCAACATGGTATTGACGTATTTGTTGAAAAACCCGCAGCTATTTCTCCTGCAGAATGTAAAGACATTGTGGACTTATCAAAGAAAACAGGTAAATACGTAATGGTTGATCACCAAAAAAGGAGAGCCACTGCATACTTAAAAATGAAGGAAATTATAAGTAAAAAAGAATTTGGGGATGTCGTAATGATCGAAAGCAAGCAGCACGGGTATTCATATACTTCATTATTTAATTGTTTAATTGAATTACAAATCCACAATATCGATATATTAAGAGCATTTGGTGGAGAAGTTAAAAAAATACACGCTTTTCAAAAAAGGATTGCAGTTAATAGATCTGCGATAGTCCTGGTTCTAGAGTTTGAAAATGGTATTATTGGAACGACTCATATTGGGACCGAAGGGAATAGAGGGGTTTATTGCGAAAGATTAGAACTGGTAGGATCAGAAGGACAAGGTGTTTTTGTAGAGAATGTAAGAAAAGTAACGCATTATAATGAGAATGACTCTTATACATGGGAACCAGATTGGATGCCACATTTACGAAATTCTTCATTAACCCTTGATGGATATATCGGAAATTTAAATCACTTCTTCGATTGTATTATTAATAGAAAAGAACCTTTTCCCAGTATTTATGATGAAATGAAAGCCTTGGAAATTATCTTTGAAACATGTAAGCAATTAGGTATTAGTACAGATTGGAATATGGTAATTGGTGAAAAGTAAATAAAAAAATGAAAGGTAAATTATAATGCATGGGTTTATAAATGACAGAATTCGTATTGAGTTGATAAATATTGTTGGAGAAAAAAATATATATGAATCAAATTTTGATAAGGATGCATATTCAGTAGATGTGTGGAGCGTATCCAGAAATTGGGTTGATTCCGGATTAATAAAAGAATTACCAAATTTTGTTGTACTACCTGAAAACACGGAACAGATTTCAAAAATTTTAAAATTATCTAACATTTATTCTATTCCTATTACTCCAAGAAGGGCAGGAGCTGGTGCACTTGGCTGAGGCATTCCCTTTTTTGGAGGTATTTTTTAGATATTAAAAAATTAGATAAAATTATTAACCTAAGTGAAAAGTCATTGAATATCAAGGTGCAAACCGGGATTATGCAAATAGATTTGGAAAGATATTTAAACAATAAAGGATATACACTAAACCATTTACCTGCTTCAATTTATTGCTAAACACTGGGAGGTTTTTTATCTACAAGGGGATCAGGAGTCCTTTCCAGCAAATATGGAAAGATTGAAGATATGGTACTTAGTTTGGAAGTAATTTTACCAACTGGAGAAATAATAAATACATTGCCAGTGCCAAAACATTCAGCCGGGCCAGGAATAGAAAATATTTTTATTAGGGCTGAAGGCACGCTGGGGATAATAACAAGTGCAACTTTACAAATATATTATCTGCCAGAAGAAAGATATTTTAGCGGTTTTTTATTTGATAACTTGCACTCAGCACTGGAAGCAAGCAGAGAAGTTATGATTAACAGGTTAAAACCAAGTTTTCTAAGAGTTTATGATGAAGGTGATACCAGAGATGTAGTAAAAAAGGAATTAAGCATAAATATTGAAAATGGTTCATACGTAGTAATTAGTTTTGATAGTTTTAAAGATATTGCATCAGCCCAAAAGAGAAGAGCAGAGGAAATTTTTGATAAGTATAAAGCTAAAAATTTAGGAGAAGAATTAGGTAAAAAGTGGTGGGATAATAGGTATGACCCATATTATCCACCACATACATTAGAATCTAAAAAAGATTTATATGGAGTTATAGATACTATTGCTACTTATGATAACATTGAAAAATTATATTTATCATTGAAAAGTGAATTAGAAAGTAAATTTAGCAAATCGGACATTGTGTTTACTGCCCATTTTTCCCATTGGTATGAGTGGGGTGCATCGGTATATCCAAGATTTATTATTAATAAACCTCCAAAAAACTCTCATGATTTTTTGAAGTTAAATAATTTTATATGGGATACAGCAGCAAAGATTATTCTTAAAAATAATGGAGTATTAAGTGAACATCATGGGATAGGATTTCAATTGTCTCCATATATGCGAGCTCAATATAAAGAGGGATATAAGGTGCTTGAAATTTTGAAAAAAGGTTTAGATCCCAAAAATATTATGAATCCCACAATACTTGGGTTTAATTTATAAAAAGGAAAGGAATATTAATGCAGATAAATAACTATTTAAATACTATTAATAAGTGGAAAAATTGTCCAATGGCTAATTATGTATGTCCTGTTGCAAAATATTCTAAATTAGAAACTAATACTCCAAGGGGAAAGGCATTTATCTTATCGCTTATTGTAAATAATATAGAGAAATTAGACGAAGTTGCAGTTGAGAGAATTTATCAGTGCGATTTATGTAGAGCTTGTGAAGCAATAAGTAGAGATGATTCAAGCATTCCAGCACTAATTTTAGCGCCAGAAGAGATATAATGAATTTGAATATAATACCGGGAAAAGTTGAAAAAGTTAAAGAAGGCATTGTTAATAATACTAATTTAATGTATTCTAATTGGATAGAGGATAAAGTTCTAGAATTAAAATCAAGTTCAAATACAATAATAATTGTAAGTTACGAATCAGAAAATGCTAAAAAAACATATTTAAAAATAAAGCATTTGTTAGAAGGGCAAAATATTAATTGTGTCGAATTAAATATTGGAAAATATCCATCACCTATTTCGATGTTTAATGAGTTAGGTTATTATGAGATATCTCAAAAGGCTTTAAAAAATTTAATTTATTTACTTCAAAAAATAGAAATTGAGAAAATTGTTTTTTTAGCTCCATATGATTTAGAATTTTTAATAAGAAATGAAAAAAATTTTAAAGAATCTAATAAACTTATTCATGCATTTGAACTTCTTAAAGAATTTATTGAAACTGCCAGAATAAAGATAAAAGAACAAAAAGAAGAAATGATTTATTTTGACGCAGGTTGCTATAGAGATTCCACTAAGTTTTATGATGATCCCAGAGATATATTAGAGATGGTTCCAGGATTAAAACTAAGAGAAATGATTTGGATTGGTAAAGAATCTATTTCTTGTGGTGGGTTAACTTTACCTTACATATACCCAGAAATTTTTAATGGAATAATAAATGTGATTTTAGAAGAGGTAAAAAATTATAATTTAAATAAAATAATAACCCCTTGCCCTCATTGCATTGATAACTTTAATGCTAATAGCGATATTAAGGAAAATTATAAAGTTTTAGATTTATGGGATGTAGTTGTTTAAGCAATTGAATTAATAAAATTTAAATAAATATAAAGGATTATGGAAAAAAATTATTATTTAGGTACTGATATTGGTACAAGTTCATGTAAAACAGTCATAATTGATTCTGATGGGAAGGTATTGAGTGAAGCCTCTAAGGAGTATTGGCCAACATATACTGATGATATAATGGCTGAAATAGACCCTGAAGTATGGTTTAAATCTTTTTTAGAAACGTTAAAAGTTTCATGCAGTAAGGTTAATATTAATCCAGCAGATATTAGCGGAATTGGTGTAACTGGCCAGATGGTAACCTTAGTTTGTTTGGATAAAAATGGAGATTCCTTAAGGCCAGCAATACTCTGGTATGATAAAAGAGGTTCACAATATTTAGAAGAATTAAATTTAAACGTTAGGCAAAGCATAAAGAAAATAACTTCTAATCCTATTAATTCCACTTTTACATTACCAAAGTTATTATGGGTAAAATACAATGAACCTGATATATATAAAAAAATTTATAAAATATTATGGGCAAGCGATTATATAAGAATGAAACTTACAGATACATTTTGCACTGACGCGACCAATGCTTCAAGCAGCCTAATGTATGATTTAAATTCGAACGAATGGTCTAAAAAAATATCGGATTTATTCAATATATCCGGGGAAATTTTACCTGATGTACTACCTGCAAGTGAAGTAGCAGGAAGAGTTAATCCAAAAATCTCAGAAATTTCAGGGCTTAAAGCTGGCACTCCAGTTATTGTTGGAACAGGAGATATAGGGGCTGATAACATTTCGGCTGGAATAATAGATGTTGGCCAAGGAATAATAAGATTTGGTACATGTGCGACTATATCAATTTGTACCAATACACCCTTACTAGATAATGATGATAAATGTCCCTGCAGCTTTCATTCTATACCGGGTTTATATCTTATCCAGGGGACAAGTGCTTCATTTGGTGATAGCATTAGATGGCTCAAAAATACATTTTATCCAGATATAGATGTTTATGATTTAATTGATAAGGACGTTTCAGAAGTAAATCCATTTTCTAGTAGTCTTTTTTTTCACTCATTTACAAAATCTGCTCCGTACTGGATAAATAATATAAAAGGTCAATTTATCGGTATAGATAGCAACCATAGAAGAGGGGACTTTGCAAGGGCTTTATTCGAGGGTATTTCCTTTGACCTCAAAGAAGCACTGGTTAATTTAAAAAAAATTAAAGGAATTAAAATTCCTGATACTTTTTTTGCATTAGGCGGCGGAACTAAAAGCGAGGTGCTTTGTAATATTGTAAGTAACATATTAGAATGTAATATGGTTTTAGTTAATCAGGTTAATGCTTCTATAGGCGCAGCCATACTGGCTTTTATCGGAGTTAATAATATAAAAGATTATAAAAAATATATTACTAATTTCATAAAATATTCAGGTAAAGTTTCTACTGATAATGAATTACTAAATTTTTATAAAGAAAGATTTGTTTTATTTCGTAAGATACATAATAATTTAAAGGAAATGTCCGATAAAATATTTTAATGCAAATATTTAATAATATAAGTCAAAGATAAAATATAGTCTAATATAGTTATTAGCATAACTCGAAGTAAAAATTCTATTTAATAAAAATAATTTAGGAAGTAAAATGCAACACATTACCGTAAAAGTAAAAAATCTTAATCAAAAATATTTTAGTCAATATGGAAAAGTTTTAGGTCCTCAAGATGGTGTACCCTCTTCTTCCAATGAATTATTTGATATTTGGGTAGGGTTCGATGAAATCATATCAAGGGTCGGAGTGCCAAAACTAAGTTGGTTTAATGTAAAACCGAAGAGGGATTTTATTTGTAATAAGATTGAAAGACATTTAGAAAGCAGTGAAACTATTATTCCTATGCATGAATAGTCTATAATGACAGTTGGTTTATCAAAAAACAGTAATCCTAAAAAACAATTAGACCTCAGTACAATAAATGCTTTTTATCTTGACGGAACGAGGGGCATAAATCTTAAACCAGGTGTTTGGCATTAGATACCATATCCGCTATCAGATGAGGCAAGCTTTATTTTAGTTCGTGGAGATGAAATAAATAAAAAAGATTGTGAAATAATTGATTTAAAAGAAAAAATGAATTTAGAATTAAATATAGTTCTATAATTAATATATTTTTTTACCCGAAGGGCAGAATAACACAGGCTTGCCCGTGGATGAATGGTTATTCTGTCCCGGATTATCTGGTATGACAATTCATCTTTACTAAAATTTACCCGGATAAGTTCATCTGTTACCACAGTTAAAAAAAGATATCCTGGCACCAAGGAAGGTCTGGTAGAAAGGGATGATCTATAGATATAGCTCATTACTTAAAAATTTTAAAATTAAAACCAAGTGCCCTGAAGCGAAGCAGCGCTTTTGCTAAAGCTTAAACCAAGACTAAAGGGTATATGCCATAAGTATTACCAGGGCAAGGAGAAGAGTTTTATAGAGCTGCTCTTTACCCATCTACTCCTTCGAGTAGAAAGAAGATCTACTATCATTACTACCAATCTCTTCTTTGAGAGATGAGATGAAATCTTCCTCAGAATGGCTGGCAAAGCAAGATTAATTACCGAGAGTTTATTTAGACAATTTAAGGGTAGAAAGACGGGAAATATAGTCTACATTATTGATTTTTTTTATAAAAAGTGGTGTACTTTTTGACCGAAATATGGGGTACTTTTCAGTTGAAATATGCAACTATTTAGTTGAGTCATCTTTATTTACCTCCCTAATGATTTTGGTATTTGTTTTTTATTATGGAGATTTTTGATGGCCCTTTCAAGTTCTTTAAGGTAATTTTTACAGAAAATATAACACAGAATCACGAGCCTTGCAGCCGAAAGGGGAAGTGCTGTGAATGTATTGCTTATCATCGGAATATGGGTGAGCTTCCCGGATGTCTATTCCCTTCCGAAGTTGAAAGAACTTACGACCGTTCAATTGAAAAGTTT
>SDBU01002030.1_pt1 | contig 27633 bp, 24 predicted proteins | sample 2277071 | NCBI WGS metagenome assembly SDBU01 (sample SAMN10397929, study PRJNA504765) | marine sediment metagenome | isolation source: marine sediment core GS08_GC12, 126 cmbsf | place: Arctic Ocean: Gakkel Ridge, Loki's castle | collected 2008 | reverse complement strand
CCGACGTGCCCCGGGTGGACTACGCCCGGCGGATAAAGACCAAAAGAATCGATTTTGACGATCGCTGGCATTTTACTATATTGTATGCCTTCTGACGGGTTGGCCGTCAGCGAACGGAACAAACCACTTCACGTTCCCACGCGCGATGAATGATGTTTTGACCAGGAGATGTTAGATGGAGCCTATTTACCTTGATCACAATGCCACCACGCCGGTTGATCCGGCCGTGACAGAGACCATGTTGCCCTATTTGAGCGCAAAGTTTGGAAACGCCAGTTCGGTTCATCAATTCGGACGTGATGCCAAAGTGGCGCTGGAAAACGCCCGCGAGCAAATCGCGGCTTTCATAAACTGCCAACCGGCGGAACTCTACTTCACTTCCGGAGGCACCGAGTCGGACAACCTGGCCGTCTTAGGCGTCGGTTACCACATGCGCGGTCGTCGGGATCACCTGGTGGTCGGGACGACCGAGCATCATGCCGTTTTGGAACCGGCCGAACACCTGCATCAACATGATGATTTCGCCCTGGACTTCCTGCCCGTTGACCGGGAAGGATTCGTCGTGCCCGACCGCCTGCAGGCGCTGGTGTCGGAAAGGACGGCGTTGGTTTCGGTGATGCAGGCCAACAACGAAACCGGCACCATCCAGGACATTGCCGCCCTGGCCGGGGTTGCTCATGAACAGGGTGCCCTGTTTCATACCGATGCCGTACAGGCGGTGGGCAAGATCAAAGTTGACGTGACGCAACTGGGGGTTGACCTGCTGTCGTTGACCGGACACAAGATATACGGTCCCAAAGGCACCGGGGCGTTATTTATTCGCCAGGGCATCAAGATTGCCCCTCTGTTTTATGGTGGGTCACACGAGAAAAAACGCCGTCCGGGTACTGAGAACGTGGCTGGTGCCGTGGGACTGGCCAAAGCGCTGGAAGTCGCCGGTGGGCGTCTCGACCGGGACTTTCAGCAGTTGAGTCAGTTAGCTGATTACTTCATTGATGCCGTACTGCAGAAGATTCCCGATGTCAATATCAACGGACCCCGCACCAACCGGGTGCCACCGACCGTAAACCTTTCGTTTAAGGGAGTCGAGGGGGAGTCGGTGGTGCTGGCGCTCGATTTGGAACATATTGCCGTTTCCTCCGGTTCCGCGTGCACGTCGGGTGCGACCGAGCCGTCGCGAGTGTTGACGGCTATGGGCATTCCGGCCGAACTGGCCCAGGGCTCTATCCGCTTCTCGCTGGGACGTTCCACGACCAGAGAACAGTTGGACTACGTGCTTAAGAAACTGCCGCCGGTTATCGAGCGACTGCGCGCCATGTCACCAACCTATCGACAGTCCGAATCGTGAGGTAAGCACCGTCCGCTTTTACGGGAGTTGTTCATGCCGAGCAGAGTATTGGTAGCATTATCGGGCGGCGTGGATTCGTCGGTAGCGGCCCGGCTGCTTCAGGAACAGGGATACGATGTTGTCGGCGCCCACATGAAGCTGTGGGATTATGTCGACGTCGGCGGCGATATTTATCGGGACGGTCGTTGTTGCAGCCTTGACGCCGTCAATGACTGCCGGCAAATCTGCGACGAAATGGCGGCGCCATTCTACGTACTGAACATGTCGGCACCGTTTCGGGAGCAGGTCATCGAGGACTTCGTGTCGGAATACCGCCTCGGCCGCACCCCCAATCCCTGCGTGCGCTGCAACACCGAAATAAAGTGGGCGTCTTTTCTGGATAAGGCTCGCGCCGTCGGTTGTGACTACATCGCTACCGGCCACTACGCCTCGGTTGGGCAAGGAGACAACGGCCGCTGGTATGTTCGTCGGGGAGTCGACGCCACCCGGGATCAGTCGTACGTCCTGTGGGGGCTGTCGCAGGATGCTCTGGCCATGACCCTGATGCCGCTGGGCAATTTGCACAAAACGGAAGTGCGCCGGTTGGCTCGCAAGTACCAATTACGCACCGCCGAGAAAAAGGAATCGCGCGAGATTTGTTTTGTGCCCGACGATGATTATCGGCGCTTTGTGCGGGAATGGGAAGAAAAGAGGGGTCACCGTTTTGAGCCGGGTGATATTATGCTGGTTGACGGCACCGTGGTCGGTCGACATGACGGCACCACTGGTTTCACCATCGGCCAGCGCCGGGGTCTGGGTGTGGCTCACCCGACACCGCTTTACGTGCAGCGCCTGGACGTAGAAAACAACCGGGTGATTGTGGGAGACAACGACGCCCTGTTCCAATCAGAACTGGTTGCTGAAAACATCAACTGGATGGCGATGAAACCGTGCGACCAGCCGTTTAAGGCTGACGTTAAAATACGCTACCAGCACCCGGCCGCACCGGCCACCGTGATCTGTCTGTCGGATACCAGCGTGCGGGTAGTATTCAAAGAGAAGCAACGGGCGATCACCCCCGGTCAGTCGGTGGTATTCTACGACGGTGACAGAGTTCTCGGTGGCGGTATTATTGAGTCAAAGCGGTAGTAACAACAAGTCTTGATTCTTCGCTGGATTGTTGTATATTTAATTAATGACATCACTCGACGGCTCAGGACAGTATGAATAGTGTCCACACATCACAGATTGCGCAGGAACTGGCGCTGAAGCCGAACCAGGTGACGGCTACGGTGACTCTTCTGGATGATGACGCCACGGTGCCGTTTATTGCCCGCTATCGCAAGGAGGCAACCGGCAGCCTCGACGAAGTCAACATCACAACCATTCGAGATCGCATCATACAGTTGCGCGAATTGGACAAACGGCGGGAAGCGATTCTTAAATCTCTGACGGAGCGTGATCTGCTCACCGATGAACTGAAGCAGCAACTTGACGCTGCCGAGTCGATGGCGGTGCTGGAAGATATCTACCTGCCGTTTCGTCCCAAGCGTCGCACTCGTGCCACTATCCCCAGAGAACGCGGCTTGGAGCAGCTGGCGGAGATGCTGTTTGAACAGAACGATATTGACCCGCTGCATGAGGCCGAGGACTTTGTCGATGCCGAAAAGGATATAGCCTCGGCTGAAGATGCGCTGACCGGGGCGCGCGACATCGTTGCCGAATGGGTCAGTGAGGACGTAGGGATTCGGGCGCGTCTGCGTCAACTGTTCTTTAAGAGCGGTACTATCAATTCGAAAGTTGTTTCCGGAAAGGAAACCGAGGGCGCCCGGTTCAAAGATTATTTTGACTGGCAGGAAGCTGTTGCCGATGTTCCCTCGCATCGGTTTCTGGCGATGATGCGTGGTGAATCCGAATCAGTCGTCAGATTGTCTATTGCCCCACCGGAAGAAGAAGCGATGACCATTCTGGAAAACGTTTTCTTGATGGCTGACAACGCTGCTTCCGAGCAGGTGCGGTTGGCCGTGCACGATAGCTACAAGCGTCTGCTGGCGCCTGCCATGGAAACGGAAATCCGAGCCGAGCTCAAGCAACGTTCCGACCGGGAGGCCATCCGCGTATTCTCTGAAAATTTGCGTGAACTGCTGATGGCGCCGCCGTTAGGACAGAAAAACGTTCTGGCCGTCGACCCCGGTTTTCGCACCGGTTGCAAAGTGGTTTGTCTCGATAAGGGGGGCAAGTTGCTGCACAACACGACCATCTATCCGCACGGTTCGGACGCCCAGAAGCGGCAGGCGGCTACGGAAATCGAACAGCTGTGCCGGAAGTACGCCATCGACGTAGTAGCGATCGGCAACGGCACCGCCGGGAGGGAGTCGGAGACATTTGTGCGCGGTCTTGAATTACCCTCGGAAGTGTCGATTGAGATGGTCAGCGAATCCGGAGCGTCGGTGTACTCGGCATCGGATGTCGCGCGTGAGGAGTTCCCCGATTACGATATTACCGTGCGCGGGGCGGTGTCGATCGGGCGTCGTCAGATGGATCCCCTGGCGGAACTGGTCAAGATCGATCCCAAGGCGATCGGCGTCGGGCAGTACCAGCACGATGTCGACCAGACGGCATTGAAACAAGGGCTGGACGACACCGTGATGAGTTGTGTCAACGCCGTCGGCGTGGAGTTGAATACGTCCAGTCGGCAACTGCTGACCTATGTTTCCGGCCTGGGACCACATCTGGCGCATCGCATTGTCGAGTACCGTGAGGAGCACGGGCCGTTTGAATCCCGCGAAGACCTGATGGAAGTCCCGCGACTGGGTCCCAAAGCGTTTGAGCAGGCGGCCGGATTCCTGCGCATTCATGATGCCGCCAACCCGCTTGATCGCAGCGCCGTTCATCCGGAAAGTTACCCGGTTGTCAACCGTATGGCGGCCAGGCTGGACTGCACTGTTGATGACCTGGTTCAGCAGGAATCGCTGCGCAGCAGAATCGTCCTGGGCGATTATGTTTCCGACCGCGTTGGCCTGCCGACGTTGCAGGACATCATGGAAGAACTGTCACGCCCGGGACGTGATCCGCGCCGGGGGTATGTGGCCTTCCGTTTCGATGATTCGGTGCAGAAGATCGAAGACGTCAAGGTCGGTATGAAACTGCCCGGTATTGTCACCAACGTCACCGCTTTCGGGGCGTTTGTCGATATCGGTGTGCATCAGGACGGGCTGGTGCATATCAGCGAACTGGCCGACCGTTTCGTGAAGGACCCGGCAGAGGTTGTGAAGGTACAGCAGCGGGTGACGGTCACGGTGCTCGATATTGACCTCGACCGCGCACGCATTTCCCTTTCTATGCGCGAGAAGCGACCGGAATAGCGGTTCGGTCGCCATTGCGAACAGGCCATCTACTTCCTTTTTATAACGTACCAGGGGCAGATGTGGACATCTGCCGCCCACGAGTAGCAGGGACGAATCGGTGGGGGTCTTACTTAAAGTACAGTGAAGGTGCGTACCGTGTCATCCCCGCGCAGGCGGGGATCCAGTTTTAACGGAATCGCCGATGACAGGGGATGGATTCCCGCTTTCGCGGGAATGACAGTATTCGCGGGTTTAGTTCAAAGTGTTCCCTACTCAGCCAGTGGGTTCGCTACTTCTTCATTTCGTTGAGGATTATCTCGCGCAGTTCGATGGCAGGGCTATGATCTGGAGCGTACTTGAGAGCGCTGTCAACACTGGTCAGAGCCTCCGCGAGTCGGCCAAGTATAAACAGGTTCACGGCACGGTTGTACCACGCCTTCTGTTTATCCTGCTTGTATGCCAGAGCGCTGTCGAGGCTGGCAATGGCATCCTCGTAACGTCCAAGTTTGTAAAGAGAGTAACTCCTGTTGTACCATGCTTCGTGCAGATCATGCTTGTATTCCAGGGCACTGTCGTTGCTGGCCACTGCTTCCTCATGGAGATCTATCCGAGCAAGAGCGTTACCCCGATTGTACCACGACACGTGGTCGTCATGCTTGTATGCCAGGGTGCTGTCGTTACTGGATACCGCCAGCTTGAATAGTGCTTTAGAGCTGTCGGTATTACCGGAAGTACTGAGTTCAACTGCCCACAGGCCATACGCCGCGCCGCAGTAGAAATAGGCTTCAGCTTTCGATGAATCATTCTGTGCTGCCAGCACGGCGTAGTGAAGATGTGTAAGTGCCTCAGAGTATCTGCCCAGCCCGATTGCTACCAGGCCAGAATCCATCGCAGTCTCAGCAAACTGAGCAAGCCATTCTGCGAGCGTCCTGAGTGAATCCCGAATTGTGTTATCTTCTATATCTGAGGCAACTCGTTCTTGGATCATGTTTTCCAGTGACTTAAAACCAGAATCTACTCGTTCTTCCAAGTTAACAATCCCTTGGGCTATGGGAATGGTTGCTTCTTCGACAACTTTCTGGACCACTAGGTTAGTTGCATCCTCGGTCAGAGGGGGTGGAGGTTCGTCCCCAAGGAAATTGACAGACGCAATGATAACTCCAATTGTTCCCACTAATACACTGATATGCCAGCTCCAACGTTTCAGCCACTTGATCTGGTCGCTTAGCTTCTTTATTAGGGTGGCAATAGCGCCTATAAGAACCATGAACGCTATGAATTTTTCCGTACTCATCCTCCCCCTTTCACACCTCAAACACCTTCCCCGGATTCAAGAGATTGTCCGGGTCAAAGAGGCGTTTGAAGCGTTTCATATACTCCAGCGTGGTGGAGTCGAACTCCAAGTGCAAATAGCGGCTCTTGGCCAGGCCGATGCCGTGCTCGCCGGTCAGCGTGCCGCCCAGTTCGATGACCTTCCGCAGTACCTTTACGATGCCCGTCTCGATCAGCCGCATCTCGTCCGGTGTGCCGGTCTGGGATAGAAAACTGACATGGATGTTGCCATCGCCGGCGTGGCCGAACGTATTGATGCGCAGGGGAGAGGTGCGGTTCATCTCGGCCACGAAATCGACCAGGGCCGGTATCTGCGTGTTGGGCACCACCGTGTCCTCCGATATCTTGGTCAGGGCCGCTTCTTTGATCGCTTTGGAGACGTTGCGGCGCACCTGCCACAAACCCTCCGCGCAGGCCGGGTCGTTTTCCACCCGGAGGACGGAACAACGGTTGTTTTTGCAGAATGCCCTGATCGATGTGATCTGTTCGTCAACGTTCTCGCCGGAGGTTTCAATCAGCAGGGCGGCCATACCTTTCTGGAGATAATCCGAGTTTTCGTACTCAATGGAACAGGCGACGGCGTCGGCATCGATGAACTCCATGACGGTGGGAATAATCCCCGCGCCGGTGATGTCGGAGACGGTTTGAGCGGCATCGTGGGCGTTATCGAACGCCGCCAGGATAGTCGCGCCGACTGACGGCGTGTCGATCAGGGCGACTGTAATCTCGGTGATAACCGCCAGCGTCCCTTCCGATCCGATAAGGATGACGCCCAGCAGGAATCCCCGATGGTCGTTATAACAGCCGGTTTTGAGTACTTCACCATCGACCGTTACCGCTCGCAAACCGAGCACATAGTCCTTGGTGACACCGAACCTGCGACAGCGCAAACCACCGGCGCATTCGGCGACGTTGCCGCCAAGCGTGCACTCCTCGTAGCTGGCCGGGTCGGGAGGATAAGTCAGACCGTGTTTTTCGGCGGCGTCCTTGACATCTTTGGTGATAACGCCCGGACCACAGATAGCGATCTTCGATTTGGAATCGATTGTCAGATGGTTGATCCGCTCGGTCGACAGCACCAGCCCGCCCTCAACCGGTACGCATCCTCCGGAGAGGCCGGTCCCGGCTCCACGGGCGATAATCGGCAGGCGATGCTTACGGCAGAAGCGCACAGTCGCGATAACATCGTTTTCCGATTGCGCCAATACGATGGCTCGTGGGACAACTGATTGCTCGGTGGCGTCATGGAAATACTCGTCCCGGTCGGTGAGGTCCGTTATCAGCGACGCCGGATCTTCAAGCTGCGGGGCCAGGTCTTCCAGAGTGGTGTTGTTCATGTCCTAATAAATGCCACCGAGTCATGCCCTGTCAAGGGGGGGGTAAGATGGTAAGGCGTCATGCCGCTAATATCTCAGGTGTCCTACCCGTTCTTCTTATCTGATTTCTTTGAATCGGAGGTTTTGGACTTATCGGACGAAGGGTTGGACACGGCGCTTTTCTCTTTAGCGGCATCAGCCTTGTAGGCGGAACTGCGATAGTCGGTGATATAGAAACCGGAGCCTTTGAAAATGAACCCGGCGCCGCCGGAGATAATGCGCTCCACTCGACCGTTGCATTTTGGGCAATTCTCAACCGGCTTTTCACTAATCATCTGGAAAGCTTCGAATTCATGCCGACAGACCTGACAGCGATATTCATAAGTAGGCATACTAAATCAACATCTCCCTTAGATGCAAACCCCGGAAGCGGCCGCGCTGCCAATAAACAACTTTAAGCGACCGCCACTAACTTCTTGATATGACGAGTGTTGCAACACTTCAACCGGGTGCCGACACATCCCGTCTGACAGGTCCGGCCTCGGCAACTTCCTGTGGAGTGCCGGACTTGAACTTCTTGAAGTTTTCGATAAACAGCGAAGCCAACTGCTGATATTTCTCCTGGTAGGCAGCCGGATCGCCCCAGGTGTCGGCCGGGTTGAGTACTTTTTCCGGGACATCCTGGCAAGATTTCGGTACCTGGAAGCCGAAAATCGGATCGGTGCGATATTCTACCTCGAGCAGCTTGCCGTCTAGGGCGGCATTCAGTAACGTGCGGGTGTGTTGGATGCTCATGCGCTTGCCGATGCCATAAGGTCCGCCGGTCCAGCCGGTGTTGACCAGCCAGCAATTAACGTCGTGTTTAAGTATCTTGTTCTTCAGCAGTTCGGCATAGTAGTACGGATGATGCACCATAAAGGGCGCCCCGAAACAGGCACTGAAAGTGATCTCCGGTTCTTTGCCGAGGTCGACCTCGGTGCCGCTCACTTTTGAAGTGTACCCGGAGATAAAGTGATACATTGCCTGCTGGGGTGTCAGCCTGGCGATGGGCGGCATGACGCCGGAGGCATCGCAGGTGAGCATAATGATATTCTTCGGGTGTCCGCCCCGCATTTCCGGAACCGCGTTATCGATATAGTGCAGGGGATAGGCGGCGCGGGTGTTTACGGTCAGGCGGTCGTCGTCGAGGTCAAGCAGTCGCGTAACCGGGTCGTAGATGACGTTTTCCAGGATTGTGCCGAACTTATGCGTGCAGGCATATATCTGCGGCTCCGCCGTCGGCGAGAGAGCTATCACCTTGGCGTCGCAGCCACCCTCGAAATTGAAAACTCCCTCATCACTCCAACCATGCTCGTCGTCTCCGATCAAGTTGCGCCTGGGGTCAGCCGACAGGGTGGTTTTCCCGGTTCCGGACAGACCAAAAAACAGGGCGGCGTCGCCATCTTTGCCGATGTTGGCCGAGCAGTGCATGGTCAGGATGCCCTGGAGGGGGAGCAGGAAGTTCAGCACCGTAAAGACTGATTTCTTGATCTCGCCGCCGTAACCGGAGTTGCCGATGAGGCAGAGTTTCTGTTCGAAATCAAGCAGGATGAAAGTCTTGGAGAGAGTGCCGTCGATCAGCGGCATACCCTGGAAGGAAGGGATGGACATTATCGTGAACTCGGGTACGAACTTTCGCAACTCGTCGTTGGTCTCCGGCTGAATGAGCATATTGCGCGCAAACAGGCTGTGCCAGGCGTATTCACTGATGATCCTGACGGGCACACGGTAGTTGGGATCGGCCCCGGCGTAACAGTCCTGTACAAACAGGTCGCGTCCCTGGAGAAACCCCTGCAGGCGGTTGAAAACAGCATTGAACTTATCGACACTGAAGGGGCGGTTGTACTGTCCCCACCAGATTTTGTCGGCGGTGGTATCTTCTTTGACAACGAATTTATCGTTGGCGGAACGGGCAGTGTGTTTGCCGGTATCGACGACGACCGGTCCCATGTGGGAAACTTTTCCCTCCGAACGGAAGATGATTTCCTCGTAAAGGGCCTCGGTGGGCAGGTTCCAGTAGACGTTGTTGAGATTGGTCAGGCCGTGGTTTTTCAGGCCATATTCGCTTCGCGTGGCGTCTTTTTCCATCTGTGCGGGGGTCTTGACATCTATGATATACTGGCTCATTTCCAGTCTCTCCTCATCTTGCGGTCACCGATGTAAATCTCGTTGGGGGATTCCGGGTCCAGGGCCCACTTGATTCGGGCAACTCCTTCTATGATCTCTTTAACGGTTCCGCAGAAGCTCAGACGAAGGTGACCCTCGACGCCGAATTCTTTGCCGGGTACCGTCACGACCAGCGCCTTTTTAAGCAGGAACTTCGACAGCGTCACAGAATCAGTGGTATAGGCCGAGAAATCAGGCAGGCAGTAGAAGGTTCCGTCGGGTTTGGTGACCTTGACGTCGCTGAACGATTCCAGTTCGCTCATCATTATTTCGCAGTTGTTTTCCAACATCAAGCGCAAGTTCTCCACGCCGCTTTGAATGCCGTTAAGGGCTCCAACTGCTGCCGCCTGCATTACCACCGAAGGGCAGGAAGTGTTCTGGGCGGCGACTTTTACCATCGCGGCGGTTACCTTGCGGTTGGCTATTGTCCAGCCGATCCTGAACCCGGTCATGGCATACGTTTTGGAGACACCGTTGACCACTATCAGCCGGGAGGAATCGGAATCGTCTTTGGCGAACTTGTAGCAGGGTACCCAGCTGTGACCGCCGAAGACCAGCTTGTGGTAGATGTCATCCATGATCAGGTAGATGCTCTTTTTCTCGCAGTAGGCGACCAGTTCGCCGATCAGGTCCTCAGGATACATGATTCCCGACGGGTTGTTGGGGCTGTTGATGACGACAGCCCTGGTGTAGGAACTGACCGATTGAGTGATATCCTGCATCCGCGGCACGTAGCGGCCGTCTTCCGGTGTAACGACCACCGGCACACCATAGACCATCTTGACGATCTCCGGATAACTGACCCAGTACGGGGTGCACAGGATCACTTCGTCCTGGGGATTGACGATTGACATCATCAGGTTGTAGAAAGCCTGCTTGGCACCGGCCGAGACGATAACGTTCTCGGGGCCGATGACCTTGTTGTAGTTATCCTCGTGATACCGAATAATGGCTTTCAACAGGGAGGGGATGCCCTCGGTGGGGGTGTAGCGGATTTCGCCGGTGGTTAACCTGGCGGCACTGTTGAGAATTGCGTCGAGCGGTACTTTGCTCTTGGGTTCACCGGCTCCAAGATGGATGACCGCTTCGCCTTTTTCCTTCAGCAGGCGAGCCTGCTCGTTCATCTTCAGTGTTGGAGATTCCTTGATCTCCCGGGCAAGTTGACTTATGCTCATATGGCTATCCTTTCATCAGCATGGCAATGGCGGTGACGTCTACGATGTCGTCGACGGAACATCCTCGCGAGAGGTCGTTGGCCGGCTTGGCCAGTCCCTGTATGATCGGGCCGGTAGCGGTGGCTCCGGCCAGTCGTTCGGTTAGTTTGTACGCTATGTTACCGGCGTCCAGATCCGGGAAAATGAGCACGTTGGCGTCACCGGCAATGGGAGAGTCCGGAGCCTTTCTCTGAGCAATTTCCGGGACGATGGCGGTATCGACCTGAAACTCACCATCCGCCTTGAGGTCCGGGTGATCTCTCTTTAATATCTCCAGTGCCTGTAGCACTTTGTCGACATCTTTGTGTTTGGCGGATCCTTTGGTCGAGAAACTCAGCAGGGCCACTCGCGGCTCTTCCCCCAGCAGGTTTCTCATGCTGTCGGCCGTGGAAGCTGCGATTGAGGCCAACTGTTCCGCGTTCGGGTTCGGGACTACGGCACAGTCGGCAAAGAAGAACGGTTTGTCCAGTTCGTCACGGTATTTGGGAATCGTCATAATGAAGAAGCTGGACACCACCTTGATTCCCTCCTTCAGTCCCAGTGTATGGATGCCGGCTCGCAGGACGTTGCCGGTAGTATTAACTGATCCGGCCACCGAAGCATCAGCCTTGTCATGACGCACCAGCATGGCGCCGAAATAGAGTGGGTCGGCCATGGCTGTCCGGGCCTGCTCCTCGGTGATTCCTTTGGCTTTTCGCAGTTGGATGAATTCGGAGACGAAGCTGTTGTAGTCCGCCGAGTGGGCCGGGTTGATTACCTCGACCTGGCTCAGATTTAGTCCGTGCTCAGCGGCCAGTTTCTTGATTTCCGTTTCATCGCCCAGCAAGATTACAGCGGCGATCTCATCTGAGATAATCTTTCTGGTGGCCTGGATCATCCGAGGTTCGGTGCCTTCCGGAAGCACCACGGTTCTCTTTTTGGCCCTGGCCTTGTCCTTTATTCTTGATAATGCATTCATAACTGATTTTCCACTACGAGTTCTGTTCGACGTTCGGTTGCTTCACCCGACTCAGGTTATCGTTAAGATTGGGGTCTTCCAGATAGGCATTGATGAACCGATCGAGGTTGCCGTCCATGACACCCTGGGTGTCGCCGGTTTCGACCAACGTCCGGTGATCTTTGACCATGTTGTAGGGATGGAAAACATACGACCTGATCTGGGAACCCCATTCAATCTTTTTCTTGGTTTTCTCAAACTTCTCCATTTTTTTGGCTTCTTCTTCGCGCTTAAACTGGTACAATCGAGCGCGTAGCACGGTCATGGCGGCGTCTTTATTACGGTGCTGGCTGCGCTCTGATTGACAACTGACCACTATCCCGGTAGGGGCATGGGTAATGCGCACCGCCGACGAAGTCTTATTGACGTGCTGGCCGCCTGCTCCCGAAGCCCGGAAGGTGTCGATACGAATATCATCATCCTTGATATCGATGTCCAGATTACCCTCCACCACCGGGTAGACATGAACCGAGGCAAATGACGTGTGACGTCGGGAATTGGCATCAAACGGTGAGATTCGCACCAGCCGGTGAACTCCTGATTCGGCCTTGAGGAAGCCGTAAGCATAATCCCCCTTCACCTTCAGCGTGGCCGATTTCAGACCGGCTTCGTCGCCGGGCTGGTAGTCCATCAGGTCGGATGCAAAACCGCGCCGCTCCACCCAGCGGCTGTACATGCGAAACAGCATATCGGCCCAGTCCTGCGATTCAGTACCCCCGGCACCCGGATGAATAGTCACAATGGCCTGGCGTTGATCATCGGGCCCGGAAAGAAGGGCCGAGAACTCAAATTTACCAAGTTGCTCCGCCAGTTCGTCCAGGGCTTGCAGGAGTTCCTCAGTGTCACGGTCGTTAACGTCGGTCTCGGCTTCAGTCATCTCCAGCAATTCGCGGAGATCATCCAGATCGCCGGTCAGTTGCGAACGCCCATCAATCCATTTTTTGTGGGCGGTAATTTCCTGGAGAATCGCCTGGGCAGCCTGGTTGTCATTCCAGAAACCGGGTCTGGCTACGACTTTTTCCAACTCAACAACCTTCTCTGACCTGTGGTCGAGGTCAAAGATACCTCGCTAACTTATCAAGTCGACTGCCAAGCTTGGAGACTCTGTTTTTCATTTCGGTCATCTTCATACCATCATCCTCCGCTAAGGGACTACTATTATACGCTTTTGGCATATAGGCGTCAAACTGATTCGGAGGTAGAGTGTTATTTTTTTCACAAGCTCGGACCCCGATAAAGTCGCCTGGCAGGAGTTGACAGAACGGTAAATAGCTCTATCTTGCCTCACTATTATGAAGCTGCAAACATTATTAGTAGGCCCATTCGAGGTAAATTGCTACCTGTACCTTGATGAGGCTTCCGGGGATGCCGTACTGATCGACCCCGGTGGAGACGAAGCGTCTATTCTTCGGACGGTCAGTTCATCCGGTGCCCGCGTTCGAGCCATATTGCTGACTCACGGTCACGGTGACCATATCGCTGCCGTAGGGGCAGTCAAGGAAGAGTTGAAAGTACCTCTGTATGTGGCCCAGCCCGATGGTGATATGCTTACCAAACCATCCGAGCTCGTCACAATGTTTTACGGACGGGAGGTAACCTCACCACCGGCGGATCATTTCGTCAGTGATGAGCAACTGTTGGCGATCGGATCAATCTCCCTGCGGGTGTTATCCACACCCGGCCACACGCTCGGCGGCGTCTGCTACCTTGATGAGCGCGAGGGACTTTTGTTTACCGGGGATACCTTGTTTTGTGGCTCGATTGGCCGGACTGACTTCCCCGGTGGTTCCTTCGATCAATTAATTGAATCAATCCGGATCAAGATTCTGTCCCTCCCCGACGAAATAGTCTGCCTCCCCGGGCATGGGCCAAAGACCACCATCGGCGCCGAACGAACGAGCAACCCTTTCCTGACAGGTGGCTATGCCGTCTGATTATACGGAATTGACACCACTGACTCAGATCGGTCTGGCCGATTATCATTGCCACTGCGACTACTCGATCGATGCGATAGGCAGTATCGATGATTACTGCCGGGCTGCCCTGCAACTGGGCCTGGTGGAGATATGCTTCACTACTCACTTCGACACCAATCCGGTCGCGGGGTCGGGTGACTGCTTCATCCGCATCGATGGTGAAAAGAGACCGGCGACACCGGATAACTTTGAGGTATACGTCGATCATGTTCACCGGGCTCACGAGGAATTCTACCCGATGGGCTTGTCGGTCAAGCTGGGTGTGGAAATCGGGTGGTGGCCGGGTTGTGTTGGGTCGACCGGGGAACTGCTGGACCGCTTCGATCTTGATCACGTTCTGTGCGGTATCCACGAAATCGACGACAAGTGTATCTGTTTTGACCGGTTCGCTCAGACCTTTGCCCATCTGACGGTCGACCAGTTTTGCCGGGAGTATTTCCACCAGGTGAAGACAGCGGTCCACTCAGGCCTGTTTGACGCCATTGCGCACCTTGACTACTACGTTCGCTTCGGTCACAAGCATTACGGACCGGTCATCTACGAAGCTCACGCACCTTATCTGAAGGAGTTGTTTGACTTGCTGAAGACAACCAACACGACGCTGGAGATCAATACCTCGGCCATCCGGCACGGGTTTCACCAGTATTACCCGAGCATGGCCATTCTCAATTCGGCGAGGAGAGCCGGCGTAGCGTTTAGGTTTCTGGGTTCTGACGCTCACCGACCGGAACAGGTCGGCCTTGATTTTGACGCTGCCGCCATTCTGATTCCGGACAGGATCGTGTCGCGCGAAGGTTGAAACAGGATAACACCGGCCACCATGTCTGCTCGAAATCACAAGTTATCTCGATCTTTCTATAGTCGTCCAACCCTGGCGGTGGCGGCCGATCTGGTGGGCAAGTTCCTGGTCTACCATTCGCCGACCGGCCGCTTGTCGGCCAGGATCGTCGAGGTGGAAGCGTATATCGGTCGTGACGACCCGGCCTGCCACGCCGCCCGGGGTATGACGGATCGCAATGCCGTGATGTTCGGCCTGCCCGGGTTTGCCTATATCTACTTTATCTACGGTATGTACCACTGTTTGAATTTCGTCACCGAACCCGAAGGTTCTCCGGCAGCGGTGCTGCTGCGGGCGGCTGAGCCGCAAGAGGGGCAGGACATTATGACCCGGCTGTCTCCCGGTAAGAGTGGCGATCAGTTGCTGAACGGACCGGGGAAACTGTGCCGATCTTTCGGCCTGACCAGGGACCAGAACGGTATTGATTTAACCGGTGAGGAAATGTATCTTGAAGACCGGGCGGCGACGGTGCGCCATGTCGGCCGCTCCCGACGGATCGGTGTCAAGGAAGGTGCCGATCGTCAGTGGCGCTTTTATGATAAGGATTCCAGAGCCGTTTCAAGAATAAATCACCTGTAAACTTGTCAAGAGGACATAAGAAGATGGCCAAGGCCTTGACACGCAAAAGCGGGACGACAACCAGGCCCAAACGGAAACGACATCCGCGGAGTATTGCCCAACGAAAAAACATCACCATCCCGATCTCGGTGTTCGGCAATGTCATGAAGCAGTTCGACGCGGCGGCCCGCAAACTCAAGATCGATCCCTCATTGCGGGACATCATGAAGGCTCCGCGACGCAGCACCATTGTCAACCTGCCGGTGCAGATGGATGACGGCTCCTACCGATTATTCATTGCCTACCGGGTCCAGCATTCGATCGCCCGTGGTCCGGCCAAGGGAGGCATTCGTTATCACCCTGACGTTACCCTGGACGAAGTGCAGGCGCTGGCGTCGTGGATGACTTTCAAAAGCGCAGTTGTGAATATCCCCTTCGGTGGCGGCAAGGGCGGTATCGTCTGCGATCCGCACAAGTTGTCCGAGAGTGAACTGGAACGTCTGACACGTCGCTACGTAGCCGACATGATGCACCTGTTCGGTCCCGAACGGGACGTCCCGGCGCCCGATGTCGGCACCGGACCGCGTGTGATGGGCTGGTTTATGGATACCTACTCGATGCGCGAGGGTCATTCGGTACCGGGTGTGGTCACCGGTAAACCGATCAGTCTGGGGGGCTCGCTGGGGCGAGTCGAGGCGACCGGGCGAGGTGTCATGCTCAATACTCGTGAAGCTGCCAGGCATATCGGGTTGTCTTTGAAGGGAGCTACCGCCTCGGTGCAGGGATTCGGCAACGTCGGCTCGGTAACGGCCCGACTCCTGCACGAGCTGGGCGTCAAGTTTCTCTATGTCTCCGACGTTAATGGAGCTTTACACAATCCTAATGGTATCGGTATTCCCGACCTGGTAACCTATGTTGAAAAAGAGGGTACCGTTGTCGGTTTCCCTGGTGCCAGGAAAGCCCGGCCGGAAAATGTGCTCTATGCCGAAGTGGATATCATGATTCCGGCCGCACTGGAAAACCAGATAACCGATAAAAACGCCCACAAGATCAACTGCCGTATCCTGGCCGAGGGCGCCAACGGTCCCACCACCCCGGAAGCCGACGCTATCCTGGACAAGAAGGGAGTGCTGGTAATCCCCGATATCTTGTGCAACGCCGGTGGTGTGACGGTGTCGTACTTTGAATGGGTACAGGACCGTATCGGCTATTTCTGGTTGGAAGAGGAAGTCAACCGTCGCCTCGAAGAGAAGTTAGTAGCTGCTTTCAACGACGTGTTGGTCGTATCGTTGGAGCACAAGGTTAATATGCGCATTGCCGCTTTCATGCTGGCCATCACCCGCTTACTGGAGGTGGTGCAGTTGCGGGGTATCTATGCGTAGCGATGTCGCTGTTGCTCATGGTAACGTAATCTTGGAAGTGTCAGTTTATGTTCAGTGAGGATTTCCTGCAGCGGGCGATTATTGCCGCCCCGGCTATCCTGTTTGCCCTGACGGTACATGAGTACTTTCATGCCTGGACGGCCCTCAAGTTCGGCGACACCACCGCCCGTGATGCCGGACGTCTGACCCTGAACCCGCTGGCCCACCTGGATTTCTTCGGCACCCTGATGATGTTCATGTCCGGGTTTCGTTTCGGCTGGGCCAAGCCGGTGCCGGTGAACCCCTTTAATCTGCGCAATCCGCGCGTGGCCGATTTCTGGATATCGGCGGCCGGTCCACTGTCGAATCTCGGTCTGGGGTTCATCTTCGGTATGGTGTTTCGCCTCACTACCAGCATGTCCTTCCAGTTGCCCGAGGCGGTATACATGCTTCTATATTTCTCTGTTATGATCAACGTTTCCCTGGGTTTTTTCAACCTCATCCCACTGTATCCGCTTGATGGTTCCCATATTCTGCGCAGCCTGTTGCCCCCTGAAATGGAACCGACCCTGCAGAAGCTGAACCGGATCGCCCCCCTGATATTGATAGCAATGATTGTCATGGGCGGCTTCTGGATGATCCTGGGACCCTTTATCACTTTCTTTGTATATCTGTTCGCCGGTGTTGGTTTCTGATCGTTATATACCGGACCGTACGACGTTCGTCGCTGCCGTCGCGGTGGCGCTTTCGTTGTTGGTTGGTTGCGGTGCCGGTTATGACCAGGCCGTTGTCGGTGAGAGTAGTTCCGCTTTAGATCGGCACAAGCTGACCGCTGAAGCTTTCCTGTTCGATACCCGACTGAAACGCAAAGGGAAACCGACCTCTTTCCGGCTGGAGGTTTTCCGTACCGACTCGGTGGTAGCTCTGGGCGGTCGCGCCTACCTCGGCAAGGGGGCGCTAAAGGGTCGTCTGACCGCCGACTCGCTGGAAGTATATTTCCCATCCTCAAAGGAATATGTCTACGAGTCGATTGCCGATCTCTTTTCACGAGCAATGTGCCCGGCTGTTTCGGGAGGCTTGGATTTCCTGAAGTTGCTGGTGGCTTTGCCCGACTCAACGGCTACTCCCAACGGACTGAATATCGTTGCCGACTATACCAGGCCAAAACGTCCCTCGTTTCAGATTTCAGCACCCGGTTGTTCCTGGCAATTGCATCTTACTTACGATCGACAGTCTACCGGATGGCGGTTGAGCGATTTTCATTTCGATGACGGCGGTGATGTTACTCTCAAAGGTAAACGACGCCGCTACAAGGCCGCCGCACGAGTGCCGGCCGGCAAGTTCCGGGTTACTATCCCGGATGGCGCCGTTCGGGTAGCTCCTTGATCCCACGTGACTTGCCTGAGTTGACTTAACACCCTGAATTGATGATATTATCTACTTGTAGTTAAACGGGATATCTGATGTGAACTTGTACCGCCGCACATTTTCGGTTCTGACACCGTATTGGAAGCAATTGATCACCGCCTCGCTGTCGGCGGCTCTGCACGCCCTGCTGTCGGGTCTGCTGGTGTGGATGGTGGGACCGCTGATGATGACCCTTTTTCAAGGGGTGGAACTGCCGCTGATTTCCAGTGAAACAACCCAGGTCCAGTCCGGCGCACCCGATGCCGGTGACCCGACCGATAACGGTAGCGGCGCCGTCGATGAGCTTTCTTCGACGGTGAGCGGTATGAAACATTCCATGAAAAGCTTAATCGACGGCCTGGTGACCACCGGAAACCGTCAGGATACATTGCTCAATTTTTGCTGGCTGATTTTGATTGTGGTGATTGCCAAGAACCTGTTTCTCTATCTGCAGGGATTCTTCATGGCTTTTGTGCAGCAATCGGTGGTCAGGTATTTTCGGGATCGTTTGTTTGAGAAATACCAGCGTCTGTCGCTGGACTATTTCCACCGCCGCCGCACCGGTGAGGTTATCTCGCGGGTTACCAATGACGTCGTCGTGCTCAACGAGTCGATTGATATCGGCTTCAACCGCCTGGTGACCGACTCGATAATGGTCGTCGTATTCGCCACCTTTCTGTTCATCCTGAGTTGGAAACTGACGCTGATGTCGATGCTGATTATGCCGGTGGTATTCGGCTTCATCTGGCTGACCGGCAAGAAGCTGCGCCGCTACTCCGAACGGGCGCAAAACAGGATGGCCGACGTCAACTCGGTTCTGGAAGAAGCCGTCAACAACGTACGAATTGTCAAAGCTTTCTCCATGGAGAAGTTTGAAATCAGCAAGTTCTTCCGCGCCACGATGGAATACTTCGGTTCTCTACTGCGCATGACCCGGATTCGGCACCTGGCCTCACCGATCAATGACATTCTGGCAACGATAGCCGGGGTGGCGATTCTACTGTATGCCGGCTCTCGAATTATTGACGGGACGGGCGAACTTGACGCCGGCGATTTTATGACTTTCGTGCTGGCCATGTTTTCGATGATCAAGCCGGTCAAATCCCTCAGCCAGGTGCATATCAAACTGCAGGAAGGGATGGCCGCCGCCGAGCGAATTTTCGGGGTGCTCGATACCAGGGAGCGGATCACAGATCCGGTCGAAGCCCACCCTCTCGACGGTTTCAAACACAGCCTGAGATACGATCACGTTTCCTTCAGTTACACCGGTGATGAGAATGTCCTTGAGGATATCTCTTTTGAGGTGCAACGCGGAGAGGTGGTGGCGCTGGTGGGACCTTCCGGGGGCGGTAAATCGACACTGTTAGACCTGCTGCCCCGTTTCTACGATCCCCGGCAGGGAGCGATCCTGATTGATGGTGTCGATATACGTCGCCTGACACTGAAATCACTGCGGACCCTGATGGGCATTGTCACCCAAGAGACATTTCTGTTTAATGACACTATCCGCAACAATATTGCCTATGGCCTCAACGGTATCGCTGAAAAATCTATTGTCGAAGCGGCCACTATGGCCAACGCGCACCAATTCATCCTGGAACAACCCTCAGGTTACGACACGGTAGTCGGCAACCGGGGGGTGATGCTCTCCGGAGGCCAGCGGCAGCGCCTGGCTATCGCCCGGGCTCTGTTAAAGAACCCGCCGATTCTGATCTTTGACGAAGCCACCTCGGCCCTCGACACGGAGTCGGAGAAACTGGTGCAGGAGGCGATCGATCGCCTGATGGCCGATCGCACCACCCTGGTGGTGGCCCATCGACTGTCCACTATTCAGAATGCCGATCGGATTCTGGTCATTGACCAGGGTCGTATCATCCAGAGCGGACGCCACGATCAACTGATGCAACAGGGGGGACTCTACCGGCGACTGTATCAGATGCAGTTCGGAGAAAAGGCATGAACGTCCTCTTTCTGGACTCCATCGAAAAAGACACATACGGTGGCATGGAAGAGTGGATCAGGTTGACGGCGGCCGGGTTATCTGGGCGCGGTTACACCGTAACGGTGGCCGGTCGCCGAGGATCGGAGTACCTGCGGCGGGTGGCAGTGGAAAATTCCGGCGTCACGGCTCTTGCACTTGATATTTCCGGAGACTTCAATCCCCGGACCATATCAAAGATCAAAAATTTCCTGGCTGCGGACAAGACCGACGTGGTCGTTGTTAATTTCAACAAGGATGTCCGGCTGGCCGGGCTGGCGGCCCGTTGGCAGGGTGGTCCCAGGGTGGCCTGGTCGGTGGGCCTGGATATCACTAAAGATACGGCGGTTCACCGTTACCTGACTCCGAAGCTGATCGATGGCGTGATGGTGCCGTCAGAAGCCCTCAAGCGGCAGATTACCAGGCACGGTTATGTTGACCCGGAGATCGTGAAAGTCATCCCCATCGGGATCGAAGACGAGCGTCTCGCGCCGGTTGACCGCGACGCGGCGGCTGATCTCAGGGGCCGGTATCGGTTGCCTCAAGATTCGATCGTGGCTGTCACCGTGGGCAGGTTTGTGCCGCAGAAAGGACACGTCCATCTGATTGACGCCGCCGTGGAGTTGGTTCACCGACATGACAATCTCTTTTTCCTGCTGTTAGGTGATGGGCCGCTGCGGGAGGAATTGCAGTTACAAATCAGACAGTTGAATCTCGAAGAGCGTTTTGTGTTCGTCGGCATGGTCGACAACGTGGCATCACTACTGTCCGGGGCTGATTTGATGATCCACCCCTCGATCGAAGAACCCTTCGGTATAGCTCTGCTGGAGGGGATGCGGGCCGGACTGCCGGTGGTTGCCACCGAGGTGGGGGGGATCCCCGAAGTTGTGACGGTCGACCGGACGGCGCTGCTGGTTTCTCCTGCCGACGCCGCTTCGCTCTCGACGGCAATTGACATGATGCTGATTTCCAAAGCCCGGATGAAAGCTTTCGGTCAGGCCGGACGACAGAGATGGCGGGATGAGTTTCAGGTTGACACTATGGTCGACCGGATTGAACGTTATCTTATTCAACTCACAAAACCGGCTGGTTGCTCATGTTCTCGCTGAAGCCGATCGAGCATAAGATTAAGGCGGCGTTTTTTGGTCTGTTTAAGCGTTTCCTGAAGAGGAAGCGCGGTAAATTTACTCCTCTGGATGGTTCCCGGCTGAAGAAAGTGTTGTTTCTCCGGCCGGAGAAGATCGGGGATATGGTTATCTCGCTGCCGGTATTTGACGGTCTCAAGGGACATTTCCCGCAAATTAAAATATCCGTCCTGGCCTCGCCTCGTAACGATGCCATAATCACACGTGATCCCCGGTTCGACAGGATATACCTCTATCGCAAGAACCTCTTCAAGGACATCAGGGAGATGCTGGCTATTCGTCGCGAACGGTTCGACTGTGTGGTGGACATGATCTGCGATGATTCGGTGACGGCCCTGTTTCTGTCTCAGTTGGCGGCGCCGGGCAAGCCGCGGGTCGGTGTCGGCAAAGTGAAGTTCCGCGAGTACTATGATTTCAACTACGATCACCGTCTGGGTAATACCGGTCATATCATCGAAAACACTCTCAGACTTCTGGAGGCGTTCGGGATCGACAGTACCGCCGTTAGCGGTTACGCGCCGCCTTTTATCGATGACTCCGCCCGCCAGAGAGCCGATCGGGTCGTGAGTGCCATGTCGTGCGGTGACGGCGAACTTCGGATCGGCTACAACCTATCGGCCGGTGCCCAAACCCGTATTTGGGCCGAAAACAAGTCGCGACAACTCATCAGCGGTCTTCTGGCTCACGGCGATACGGTTAACGTCATTCTGTTTGCAGTCGGTGACGACCGTATTCGTGCAGCGCGGCTGCGGGATCACTTCCGGCAACGCGTACAACTGGTGCCGCCCGGTCTGAGTCTGATGGAAGCTACGGCGATTATCGCCAGGACCCATCTGCTGATCAGTCCGGACACGTCCCTGGTGCACATTGCCCGGGCTTTGCGCGTCCCGGTGGTCGGTTTGTACAGTCGCTTCATGAAAAACTTCCTGCTGTGGCGACCCTACGATCAGGAGGTGGGGGCGGTGGTGTCCGGCAACGACGACAACATATTCGACATTACTGTCAGCGACGTGCTGACTGCATTTGAGCAGGTAATCAATCGGATGGTAGCGGTGAGACCATGATGGAACTGTCGATTGTAATAATTACCCGCAACGAGGAAGAGAATATCGGGCGCTGCCTTAAATCCGTCAGTTGGGCCGATGAAGTCATCCTGGTTGACAGCCAGTCCACCGACCGCACCCGGGAAATCGCCGGTCAGTTGGGGGCCATAATCTTTTCGCCTCCCTGGCGCGGCTTTGGACACGCCAAGCGCGAAGCCGTCAAACAGGCACGAGGGAAATGGATTCTCTCCATTGATGCCGATGAAGTCGTGTCGTCTGAATTGGCCAGGGAGATTAAAGACGTGATGCGTGATGCTTCCGGCCTGGCCGGGTTCTACATTCCGCGGCGAACGAATTTCCTGGGGCGGTGGATTCGGCATAGCGGTTGGTATCCCGATCGGGTGCTGCGGCTGTTTCTCAAAAGTCAGGGCGATTTCGACGAGGCCACAGTGCATGAAAAAGTGATTCTGGACGGGCCGGTAGGCAACCTTACCGGCGAACTGCTGCACTATAGCTATCCCAGCCTCGAACATTACTTTATCAAGTTCAACCACTACACCACGCTGGGGGCAGAAGAAGCCTACCGCCGGGGACACCTGGCCGGGTGGCCGGATATAGTGCTGCGGCCGCCAGTGGCTTTCGTTAAACATTATATTTCTCGACAGGGCTTTCGCGACGGCCTGGAAGGCTTTATTATCTCAGTCATGTCGTCTATAGCCGTATTGGTCAAGTATGCCAAACTGCGTCACCTTGGGAAAAAAGGCGCCGCCACGGAAGGTGATCCGGAGTGAGCAAGATCATCGATCTCAAGCCGGGTGATCGCATTCTCATCAGCCGCAGTGACCGGCTGGGCGATTTGATTCTGGCCCTGCCTTTTGTGGAGACGATGAAGGCTCGCTACCCGGAATGCCGGATTGAAGTTATGGCGTCATTATACGCCTCACCTATCCTGGAATACAATGACAACATTGATCATATCTTCCGCGTGCAGAACGACCAGTTGGCTATCGACAAACCCTACAAGAAGGACCTTCTGCGCCGACTTTCTCAGCGCGGTTACCGGGCGGTGGTGGCACTATACCCCGAACGCCGTATCTGTCAGTTGTTCCATCGGGCCGGGATAGACATTCGTATAGGTACGGCCGGTCGCTTTCACTCGGTTTTTTTCAGTCACCATCTTTTTCACAGCCGCAAATCCAATTTGAAACATGAGTACCAATATAACCTCGACTTCCTGAAGTTCTTCCGCGCCGGTCCCACTATCAGAGAGCCGCATGTTTGTCTGCAGCAGAAAGAAATTGATTTTGCTCACCGGATTCTGAAAAAAGCCGGGATTGAAAGCAGTTTTGTAGTTCTCCATCCCGGTTCCGGCGGCTCTGCTGAGCGCTGGTCGATCCAACGATTTATCCACCTCTACCAGGCATTGACCGAAGCCGGGTTGAGCGTGGTGGTTTCGGGATCAGAGTCGGAGAAGGCTACAATTGATGAGATCAGCAGCCGGCTTGATATTCGGATGAAGAACATTATGGGCGAAACCGACCTGCGCACATTGGCGGCGGTGCTGTCGCTGGCCACCGTCGTGGTGGCTAATTCCACCGGCCCCCTGCATGTCGCGGCCGCTGTGGATACCCCGGTAGTGGGTCTGTACCCCGGCAAGGCGGTGATGTCGCCGCGACGATGGGGTCCGCTGGGGGTCAATCATCGGGTTCTTCAGCCCTCCGCAGTGGAGTGTCACTGTCCCCCCAAACAGTGTCATTGCATGGAGACGATCTCCGTCCAGCAGGTCGCTCAACAGGTTATCTCTCTATTTCGCAGAGTCAGCAGCGACCGGGAGCGGCCATGAACCTGGCTGAGTTTATCATACGCATCGAATCGTACAACGCCAATGTCGATATACCTTTGATCCGTCGCGCCTACGAGTTTTCCGATCGCGCCCATGCCGGCCAGAAACGCCAGTCGGGGGAACCTTTTATCGAACACTGTCTCGAGGTGGCCTTTGTCCTGGCTGAGCAGCATATGGATTCCACTACCATCGCAGCCGGGCTGATACACGATGTGGTCGAGGATACACCGATGACACTGAAAGGTGTGCGTGAGCAGTTTGGGGATGAGATTACCGAACTGGTGGACGGAGTCACCAAATTGGGAGCGGTGCGCTTCTCCTCGCGTGAGGACCAACAGGCCGAGTACTTCCGTAAAATGTTGCTGACCATGGCCCGCGATATCCGGGTAATTCTCATCAAGCTGGCCGATCGCCTCCACAATATGAGAACTTTGGAACATCTGCCTCTTGAAAAACGAACTCGTATCGCCAATGAAACCCGGGATGTATACTGCCCGCTGGCACACAGGTTCGGTCTCAATCGAATCAAGATGGAACTGGAGGATTTGTCGCTGAAGTACCTGGAGCCGGAAGTGTTTGTCGATCTGACCAAACTCATCAGTGAAAAAAGGGAGGAACGGGAGCAGTACATCAAGGAATTGGTGCAGCCCATCCGGGAGACGCTGGGCGAGAGTGGTATTAAATCCGATGTCTATGGTCGGGCCAAGCATCTGGATTCCGTCTATCGCAAAATAAGGGTCCGCAATGTTCCCTTCGAGGAGATTTACGATCTGATTGCTGTTCGGATTATTGTAGGGACCGAGGGTGAGTGCTATCACACCATGGGCATTCTACACGCCATGTGGAAACCGGTAGCTGATCGTTTTCATGATTACATCGCCAACCCCAAGCCAAACGGCTACCGATCGTTGCACACTACCGTTCTTGGTCCCCGCAATCGAATGGTTGAAATACAGATCAGAACCCACGAAATGCATAATATCGCCGAGAACGGCATCGCCGCTCACTGGCTCTACAAGGAAGGCCGGCAGCAGATGGACAAGTCGGATCGTCAGATGATCTGGCTGCGTGATGTCCTGGAGTGGCAAAAGGATATGACCAATCCGTCCGATTTTCTGGAATACCTCAAGATCGATCTGTATTCCGAAGACATCTTCGTTTTTACGCCCCGGGCCAAATTGATCCATCTGCCCAAAGGTTCGACCCCCCTTGATTTTGCCTTTCAGATTCACACCGAGATCGGTATCCACTGTGCCGGAGCCCGCATCAACAACCGGTTGCAGCCGTTGTCGTCCGAACTCCGCACCGGTGACACCGTGGAAATCATAACCAATGCCAACCGCACACCTTCACACGACTGGCTGAAACTGGTCAGAACGTCGGCCGCGCGAGCCAAAATACGGCGCTGGCTTAAGCAGGCCGGGTTTGAGCAGGCGGTGGCTTTGGGTCGGGAAATAATGGAGCGCAAGCTTCGTGAGAAACACCTCAAACTGCCCGGAGAAGACAACCTGCAGGGGTACGCCGAACAGCTTAACAAGAAGTCGGTGGAGGATCTTTTTGCCGGTATCGGTAACGGCGATCTCTCGGCGCGCTCCCTGGTGATGCTGATCGCTCCCATGGAGGAAAAGCCAACCACCGGTCTGGTCAGCAAAGTTATCGATCGTATCCGGCGCTCCAAGGGAATCAGGGTGCACGGCATGGGCGATATGATGTTCCGCTATGCCGGATGTTGCCAGCCTATTCCCGGCGAGGATATTATCGGCTTCATAACCCGGGGGAGAGGGGTCACCGTTCACCGAGCCGACTGTCAGGTGGCGCTTGATCTGCAGACCCAGTCGCCTGAACGGAAGATCGACGTTAGCTGGGATACGCCCAAGGGACAGGCTTTTGTGGTTCAACTGGAGATGGTGGTTGAGGATCGCAAGAATATGCTGCGCGACCTTACCCAGGCTATCGCGGACGCCGACACCAACGTGCGGGCGGCTGAGATGTACGCCCGCGATACTACCGCCGTGGGCAGATTCGTGGTGGAAGTCTCCAGCCTGTCGCACTTGAATCGAATTATTGATAAAGTGCGCAAGGTCAGGGGGGTAATTTCCGCAGACAGGGCCAAAGGCAAGAATATCGAGGATGAGCCGCAAAGGGAACGGATGTGAATCTCACCCCCCCCCACCCGCCCCAAAACAGGGATCGAAAATCCTTGTAGAAGTAGTACTCAATTGTTATTCTAAGTGAGAGTATATGGTATGTAAACACCTGATCTGCTGTAACTCGGCTGTCAGCAGCCGGTTGTTGAGATCGATCAATCCGCGGGAAGGGGAACCCGGTGACAGGTTCCAATGTTGTTAAAAATATAGTAAGGCTCGTCAGGCGGGCGGCACCGACCAGGGATGCCTGCTATGACTGATCGCAAGGTCGACATGGGTAAGAAGCGCCAGAGCTTTGAGGTTGAAGCTCTGCCCCATATGGAGGCGCTCTATCGCAGTGCCTTGCGGATGACACGAAATAAGAGCGATGCTGAAGACTTGGTACAGGAGGCACTTATAAAGGCCTATCGATTCTGGGATAAGTTTGAGCCGGGTTCGAATTGTCGGGCCTGGTTGTTCAAAATCATGACCAATATCTTCATCAATGAGTACCGATCCAAGTCACGCTCACCCATGCTGGTAAACGTTGATGAGTTGGACGACAATTTTCTGTACGGCCAGTTGGCCACCGGAAAGAGTGTGCCCAACCCCGAGCAACAACTCTTCTCCCGGATACTCGACGACGATGTCAAGCGGGCTATTGAAGCCCTGCCGGAGGACTTCCGTGTGGTCGTTGTTCTGTCTTTTATTGAGGGATTTTCCTACCAGGAGATTGCCGATATTACGGACCTGCAGTTAGGCACGGTCAAGTCGCGGTTGCATCGCGGCCGGAAACTTCTTCAGAAAGCTTTGTTCGATTACGCTGTTTCTAACGGATACATCAAGGATAACACCAAATGAACTGTCAGGAAGCGCTGAGTCGTCTGTATGAGATGATTGACAGGGAAGTTTCTGAAATCGACGAAAAGGAAATCAAGCGGCATATTGAGCACTGCCATCACTGTTTTGAACTGTATAGGATGGAAAACGCTATCCAGGATTTCATCGGTCGTGGATTAGCTAACTGCCATCCGACCGACAACCTGGATGGTCTTAAGACACTGATTCGCTCAAAACTGGACGAAGTCGATGGTCAGCAGGCTGTCGGTGAGGGCAACGAGTGTCCCTGAGCGGGGCCATCTCAGTATACTATTATGATCCGCTGCCGGACGGCGTCGTTCTAATACAGTGTCCACAGCAAACCCACCTGAATGTACCTGATACTCTTTGCGGTCATCGGTACTGCCCCGTTTTCATCAGTTGACAGTTAAATCTTGTCGCCCACCAGGGGGGAGTTTTCATTCACATTACCCGGCGGATCAGTCGTGGGTGTGCGCAGTCCGTGCATCTCGACAGCCGCAGTTGAGTTGAAAGCGGAAGGTATTGTTCAGTTTCGAGAAATCAGTCCTCACGGTGATTGCTGTCGTTGCGGTAATCGTTGCCGGTGCCGGCCCGGCCCGGGCGGACGGCTATCTCGACAGTTCCCGAACTGATAACATCCGCCACCTTCAATATGCGTTGTGCAATGACGATTTCGCGATCGCCGATTCGCTAACCCGGGAAATGATCGAACAGCATCCGGAGGATCCGTCCGGCTATCTGTTTCGGGCAGTGCTGTTG
>SDBU01002029.1_pt1 | contig 27645 bp, 27 predicted proteins | sample 2277071 | NCBI WGS metagenome assembly SDBU01 (sample SAMN10397929, study PRJNA504765) | marine sediment metagenome | isolation source: marine sediment core GS08_GC12, 126 cmbsf | place: Arctic Ocean: Gakkel Ridge, Loki's castle | collected 2008 | reverse complement strand
CTGTTGTGAGTTTGTCCTCTTCCCAAAGTATTGTTCTGTATTGGTTTAGGTCAAAGTGAATTCGTCTACGAGAACATGTATCCTTTCTACATGTTTGAATAACCGGTTTGCCCATACCATAAGCCATACCAGCTTCCCAATATACTCCTCCACGTACACCACCAGTAACTTCGGAGTGATTAGCATTAACAGTTTCGGATATACAGGTCAGGTCTGCTATTAAGAAACGTGCCTGACGAATTGATGTAATGACTTCATTCATTATGAAATCGTTAAATACAGTATCATCAATAATTATTGGATGATATCCGCAAGCAGTAACTGCCTCTTTTGCAGCTTCTCGGTAATTATCCATTTGGGGGTCAAACCACATTGCTATAAATACAGAATCACTGCTGGAGATTGTTGTATTTAAGTCGGCAATATGCTGCCAACCCTTTCCATTTAACCTAACTTTGTATAACTCATCAAAGGTTTCCAAGTAATCAAGGTCTTCAAGTAACCGATTCAATCCTCTAACTTCGTCTAAATTTTTAGCTGCAATATCTGAAACCAATTCAGGTTTATTAGCAACCCAAATAATAGCGAGGTAATTATCCTTAACTATATCAGCGTATGCTTTTAGTAAACCATCTAGTTTTTCATTAACTGTTTGAGGAAAACCCATATTGTGTAAATTATTAAACCAATGTTCCTCATTGAAGTCGTCTGTAATAAAGAAATGGTGATTTCCACGCTTGTTTTGGAGTCTTATCCATGCACTGATAAGCTGCTTAGAATTGATAAACTTTTCGTCTTGCTTTGCTAACCCTCCTAGTACGTATCCCCCACATTGAGGGCAGTCATAGATTGCAGCGTCATAACGCTCGTGAGTTTTAGGAGTTTCCCTTAGCTCACTTGCACATACAGGGCATTGATTATTAGGCATGATATCTTTTCTCCTTTTTAGGGAACAGGGACATTACCTAAGTAGTGCTATTTTCTTTTATGGATAACCCTGTTCATTTTACCATCGAAATGGAAGGTGTCAACAGGATAGGAGTAATAACTATTGACTAGAATGAGAGCTTGGGTGCAATATAGTCATATCAAATATAGTTAGAATATGGTCAATAATGTTTTGGAATAAAAAATCTAAGACACATAAGACAAAGTTAACCTCTGTAGGTTGTGATATACCAGATGACTTTCCTTCTGAGTGGCACGAGGAAATAAAAACCCTACTTGTTAAATATAAAGATACCAATCTGCCTGAATGGAAATCATTTTCTGTTGGGTGGAATGGGCTAGTTTATCGATACCGAGCTATGACTGAATATGATGATATATTTACTGCATCCATAAGTAAATTCGGCAGTTCTCCATGTCCTGAAGAAAGATATCAGCAAGGTAAAGCTCTATTTGGCTTCTTTGTGAATGCTGTTTCTATTATTGAATGTTTCTTCTATGCCGTTTTTTGGATTAGCACTATCATAAAGCCAAGCTTGTCTCCCATTAGTGCTAAGAACCTTAAGTCTTTATATTCTACCAATATTACTGAAAAATATGAGCATGAGTTTCCTAAAGAAACACTCACAAAGAAATTGAGAGCAGTTATTGGATGCCCTCAATATAAAGATATGAAGGACATGCGTGATGTACTCAGTCATCGTGGTATGTTGCCAAGAAATTTCTATGCAGGTGGTGAGCGTGATGGAAAAACAACTATGCCAAATAATCCAAAAGATTTGAGTAGCAAATGGGTGTACGATAATTATATAGATAAGGAAACTACTGCCAAACTTCGTGAATTTCTATCTACCGAACTCGAATCTTTGACTTCTGAGACAGTGAAGTTCTGTAAACTAATGCTATGACATATCTCCTTACCAAAAATAATGGAATATACATTTGAAGTTGAAAATACCTCGTACTTTCGAAAGAGGTCGTTGCAGACAGGATAGGTAGGGGTGTTTTCGTGATAATGGGCATATACCCTAGCCTCTTGTGAACAACCAGATGCATATTGCGAACTGTTAGCTTTGGCTACCTCCCTATGAATCATATTTTAATTACCTAATATGTTAACAATAAAAAGTCGAGTATTTGCTAGGATAATAACAAACTCAAGGTATATAATAATTTAATGGTTAAATTTTTAAATACCTCCGCAGCCTATGCACAAATCGAAGATATAATAGATAAGGCAAACATCGAAATTGTATTGATATCCCCCTATATCAGCTTTCCCCAAACATTACTTGAACGACTTGTATATAAGGATAAACAGGGCATAAAGACAATTGTAGTATGCAGAGAAAAAGATTCAGGTAAAAACTTAGGGAATAAAGTAAAAGCTGACCTTAAAGAACTAAGTAACCTAGAGATTCGTTTTGATGTCGGATTACATGCTAAGTGTTTTTACAACGAAAAATCCATGGTAATCACCTCCTTAAATCTCTATGAATATTCACAACATCATAATAGAGAAATGGGGGTTTTACTTGACATTGAAGAGGATGCTGACGTTTTTAATACGGCTCTCAACGAAGCTAAATTCATAGTAACGAACGCAAAAGAAGATACTTTGGATGTAAAAGAAAATCGACCCAGGAGAGCAACATCAAAGTTTAATGAAACAGAAGTACAAAAAAGGAAGTCTACGCTCAATAATAAGAGAGTTGATAGCAGTATACTAGGCAATGTTGTTCGTGAAGTAAAAGGTATTATCAAAGAAGTAAATACAGAGCTGAAATCTACTTCAAAAAACAAAACTGGAACAGAAAAGGTAAGAGCAAAAACTAAGACAAATGGGCATTGTATTAGATGTGATAAAAGCATAGCATTTAAAATAAATGCCCCTTATTGCCGTAGCTGTTTTAAAATATGGGATAAACACAAAAATAAGGACTACAAAGAAAAATACTGCCACATGTGTGGAAAGCCTAATGAGTCGATATCTCTAAATAAACCCTTGTGCTATTCCTGCTACAGTGAAGCACATACTTGATAGTGGGTTTCTCTATTTCCAGCATTAATTTTTTGATATAGTACCAGAGCATTATTAAACCTAAGCTTTTAGAATATTTTTCCACCATAGCAAGTGTATTCTAACCACCTAGAGATTGAATTACTTAATTACTTAGTCTCGATTTGACATTATGGACACAGAAACCACGCCTGAAGCTATGAGCGTTTCACTTCATTTCTTGAGTCTGAGTCTGAATTCTATATAACGAAAACTCGCCATGACATTACCTATGGATTTGAAACAGTAGTCATTGTAATAGTGAGAGTAGCAGAGGCTATTTAATCTTGAACGACTTGAGTATTAGCTGTAGAGATATCGCTATCAGCCAAACTAGCCGGCAGGATTAGTAACAGTAGGAGAACCAGTAAGAGAAGAGTTGCTTTGAATACTTTCACAGGCACAATATAGCATAATATCTACGGGAAATAAGTTATGAGGTCCTCTACTTCACAAGAGCAAAGTAAATAGTTATTGGCTCTAGTATAAGGCATTGATTGAGGAATGAAGCGAGTATAAAATACACGTTATGGTCAAATAATATATTCATGGTTGTGTAGCAAATAGAACATTCCAGTTGCCAAATGAATAGGGAGATGCTTACTACAATGCAATACATAATAAATGGTGTTATTAATTTTTCGGGCACACTGAAATTTAAACTGGAAAAAGAGGTTAGTTTCAGCACAGTATCCAAAATACCTACAAAACTGGGTTCTAGTAACGATAATAATTTAATAGTGACAATGGATGTGGAGGATGATGAGCTTTCTTTAGCTAAAGAAAGGGCAACGATAGAATTGAATAGGATTTGTAATATGCTTAGTTATTTTCAAAATATTCCGATATCAAATTGCCGAACAACTGGAGCAGCATCCCATGTTAGTAATAAAGAAGGTAAACACATTGTTACAATGGAAGAGATAATAACTCTTGATGATGTATTATTATTAGTACGTGGTCTTGGACCAGTAGCCACTGACCAATTAGTCGATAATTTAGTAAAAGTATACTCTACGGAGTTTGAGGACATATTATCCATGTGGAGACAAGCAATTAGTGAGGAATCTCCAGTTACGAAATATTTGCTTCTATACAGAGTAATGGAATCTCTATTTAAGAACAATACTCAAAACTTAACAGGTTGGATTATGACTATGGAGACTGAAGTACCGATGTTTCTAGTCAGAGGAAAACATAAAGTAACATTGTATACCCACCTAAGACATAGCATTCATCCACAACGGAGTTTATTTCCAACTAAAGAAATACGTGACTTATTACCAAGATTTCAAGATTTGGTCAAAAAAGCAATAAGCGATAAATTTGGCAACGTTTGACTGTTTATTCGTATGATTTGCTAGTTTGTTCCAGTTTGTCATGTCTTTTGACAGGTATCCTTTTTAAGACTATCCTGATTACGGTATACAGTTGATGTATAAGAGTCTGAACTTATCACATAAGTTGTATGAGAGTGTTTTGCTCTCACAAAAAGGAGGTTTGAGATAATAGAAACAATAATAACAATTTGGAAAAATACTATTGAAAGATAGCTTTTCTAGTACATAAGATTAGTTGACGTATAATTTTCTCAGAGTATGGAGTAACAAATGAAACGTGATATGGATTTAATACGTACAATGCTAATGGAAGTTGAGTCATTTCAACATGGCTTTGTAACCGGGAATGAGATAAAGGTTGATGGATATCTGGAAGAGGAAATTGCTTATCACGCATTTTTACTTAAGGAAGCAGGTTTGGCCTACGCCATTGACGTAACAGCTCATGGTAGCCTAAGTCCGGAAGCTAAAATAACTCATCTTACTTGGGCAGGACATGAGTTCTTAGATTCTGCACGAAACCAAACGAGATGGAATCAAGCTAAAAGATTGATTAAAGACGCAGGCGGAGCATCTATTCAAGTTTGGATAACATTGCTTATTAATTTAGCTAAACAGAATCTTGGAATCTAAGGCTTAAATAATAAGAGCTATGCGAAAGTCACTATAAGAAATCATAAGTACTTTATTCTCTTTGATATTTTGAAAAAAGACCCAGCACACAAGCACTGAGCCTTCCTTCTTTGGGAGATTAGAGGAGCGAAGCTCTGCTAATCAATGTCAGTATAGCACCACAAATAGTGTTTTTGGCGTATTTCCTAAAACTACAGGGACTTGTCAGTATTACCCTTCTTGGTAGCTGAATTTTTGTTTTTTTGAGTTGTACTTAGACGGCGGGCTTTATAATCCAATTCGTAAAGATAATTGAGAAGGTCTTCGCATATTTCAATTGCCATTCTTAAGTCATCTGTTGTGGGAGCATTTAACTCATGAGCAGCTTCGTTTCCAATAAACCTTATGCTGTGCAAACTAATTACTATGCTTTTCGGAAGTATAGCTACCATGTTATCGACTTTTTCTTTTAAATTACTACCTGATATAGATTTATCTGCACAAATTCCTTCAAGCAGGGAACGTATACCTACGGCACAGAGTATTACCAGGTTGTTGTTAAAAGCACTTAGTGTTTCTTTGTAAATCGAGGTGAGTTTCTTAGGTAATTGCTTGAAGTTTTTAGCTTTGGTATAGAATTGAGTTCGTTCGGGAGTATAGTTTTCTTGCATTCGCTTTTTATATTCTTCATCTGTAGCATCAAATAAATAGTAATCTCCTAAGGTCCCAGTCTCACATCCTTCACAAATCCATAATCGATATCCTAGTCGCTCTACAAAGGCTATAGTACCGTTATCATTATAATTTGGATAATCTCTATAGTGCTCACCTTCGCACCGGTGATTAGTTTCACAGCCACAATTGTTACAGAATATATACTTTTTCATAGTTGATACACCCGTGGTCATTTTACCATCTATAGAGTTTACGCCACAACGGATTGAGGTTGCATCTCTTGGTGGTCTGCCACAGACATAACCATTGAATTACTGAGCTAAAATCCTCTCTGGAAAATAACAATTTCTGTGCTGTTGCTGTATTTCAACTAATAAAATGATTGAAGTATTAGCTCTCAACGAATTTCAGACATGCATGTAACTCAACTTAGGCTTCTTCTTTTGAAGGGTTAGAACCCGTTTAGGCATGGCAATTACTGATGGTCATATAATGACATATAACAGCTTATGAGGGGTTAAAGATTGCAAGGGCTTCGCCCTCACAATCCCCCAAAGGGAGAGCCCAGAGCTTGCCCCTGGATTTTCTCATAAAAATACAATTCCTTACTTGTAATTTAGTTTATATTTCTTTTTAGAGGGCATGCCTAAAAACTTGCATATTCTGCAAATATGTTTTATATTATGCACAGAGGTAAAAGTATAGTGAATACGAAGAGAAAAGTTTATAAAAATAGGACAAATAGGCAGAATATATATCTATGGCAGTGTGGCCATTGCTACAGAAAATTCACTCGTAAACTGAGCTTAATGTATCATTTGAATAGTTACCATCCTGACCAGAAGCATTGGATGCTGATTAAGCTACAGAATGAAAGCCACTATTCAACTCAACAAAAGGCAAAGCAGGATAAGGGGTCAGATGAACTTGCGAGGCACCAAATTAATAATAGAGAGACTCCAAGGCAGAAGCTTTCGAAGTGAAGATACATTTAATATCACAACTTTTAGAATCCACAAATAGCGTGTCAGAGGCATACCCTGCAACATATAATGCCAGCAACGTGTTTACGAGTTCACGACTGAGCGACTGCAGACAGCGGAGGGTATGCCTCTGCTGCGGTCAGAATCAAAGATTAGCCAAGCTTCGCCTGCCTAATCACGAGTTTTATCTCCTGCTACAGCAAGAAGGGATTGAAAAACAAGGAGGGTTAAGATGAATACACTAAAAACAATGGAGGCAACTCATTATCAGGAGCTAGCAGATGTTGCACTACAATTTACAGAATATTGGAAGCGGTACAATGATTGTTCGGTGACAGATAGCTATGGCAATATTGTGGAAGGCAATGAGTTTGAATTGTTCGACGGTTATCTTGCTGAATGCCTATTATCTCACCTCAAAGATGAGTTTATTGAATTTGCCGATATAGGGGTTTGGCATGATTTACTGAATATCAACAAAGTCACTCCTGCACTAACTCAGAAGTTTCATTTTGTAGGGCACAGGAGAACTTTTACAGGCATGTGTCCTCTATGTAGTAGCTATGAATTAACTCTTCCTAAAATTAAAACTACAGACGTTATCGGTAAATATTTCGATGTAAACGGTCTTGGATGGTCGCAAAATACAGTGAAAAATTACAGAAGCACCTTAAATCAATTTGCCAAATTATTTGAATTGCTACCGCAAACGACAACGGAAATAAATAAGTTCATCGAAAAATTCAACGGGGATTCTACGAGGAGAAGTTACTTCAAGACACTAGAGTGGTTTTACAAATTCGCAGAGAATGAATTCGGGGATATCAATATCATGGCAAAATTATCAAGACCAAAAGTAAAAAGAAAGGAGCCTGAGTATCTGGATGATATCGAAGCAAAAAGGCTATTTGCTGTAGAACATAGTGACAGGGATTTAGCAGCCTTATTGGTAATGTATAGTTCGGGAGCAAGGGTCGGTGAGGTTAGTAGGCTAAAATTTAAACACATTCAAAATGAGTATCTTGTAATACCACATAAAGGGAAGACTGGAAGTAGGTCTGTTCCTCTGATGCCACAAACAAAGTTAGCGTTGTTAGTGTTGAGGAATGGGCATGGTGATGACGATAACATTTTCTGGGGAGAACATCCTCACGCTCCTTTAGGAGTAGCCGGACTTGAAGGATTGGTCAAAAAAGCATTTGCTAAAGCAGGGTTGCCAGCCTATAAAGCTCACCCTCATGCATTTAGACATAGTACATCAGGAGCCTATGAAAGTCGTGGTTTAACTACTTCTACGATTCAGAAAATGTTTGGGCACGCGAGTATACAAACAACGCAGGGTTACATGCATACCAAAGACAATGACATGATTAAACGAAGTTTAGAAGCAAATCCGTTGAATGATATATTACCGGCTGACCATAAATTATCACAACCTGACCATAAATTATCAGAGCAAGACCCTGCATTTTCATTGTGGTATACTAGCGTCAAGAGGATAAACTCATAAACAAGGAAAACAGCATACAGGAATGTGGGTATTTCAATTAACTGGCGAACATTGGCTGTCAGTTGAAATAATGTGAACATAGCAATTACCTCTATACTCTTACTGCATATAATTTAAGCACTGGCAGTAGAGAATATCCTAAATTACTAATAGTTTTCATACCACGTTTAGCTTCTAAACCCATTGTATATTTCTACAGTAAATGGACAGAAAATGGATATTTCAAGAGAGATTGTTATTAGAGGCGCAGAGATCCTCAGAGGAGGAGGAATAATTGCATTTCCTACCGATACTGTTTATGGATTAGGGGCTGACATGTCCAATTGTAAAGCTGTAAATAGAATTTACGAAGTAAAAAACAGACCTAAAGATATGTCTTTTCCATTACTTATTAGCAATATATCACAGCTTAAAAAGCTAACTGAAGAGATACCTGAAATGGCCTTAATTATGGCAAAATATTTCTGGCCTGGAGGTCTGACTCTCATTATGCGGAAGGCTAATACTCTACCTGAATACATTTCCAGTCAGTCCACAGTAGCGGTGCGAATACCAAGACATCCAACCCCCTTAGCTCTTATTAAATACCTCGGTAAGCCAATAATTGGCACAAGTGCAAATATAAGCGGAGGGCAAAGTGCACTTACTGCGGATGAGGTGCGAAGGCAATTGGGAAATAAAGTTGATCTTATCCTTGATGGAGGTGAAACACCTGGCGGCAACGAGTCTACGATAATAGATATTACTGGAATTGAACCTGTCGTCTTACGTCAAGGAATAATCCCCCAGGGAGATATTGAGCGAGTTATTAAGGATTATCGCCAAAAGACGAAAATATTATGAATGTTGCTATAGGTTGTGATCACCGTGGTTTGTTTTTAAAGCAAAAAGTAATGGATTTTTTGCACGATTCAGGTTATGTCTGCCATGACTGTGGTTGTTATAACACTGATTCGGTAGACTACCCTGATATTGCCAAGGATGTATCAGAAAGTGTTAGTTCAGGTAGTTCTGAAAAAGGTATTTTAATATGTGGAACTGGTATTGGAATGAGTATAGCTGCCAATAAACTGAAAGGCATAAGAGCAGCCTTATGTTATGATGCCCTTGCAGCAAGTAGAGCTAGAAAACATAACGACGCGAATATACTCTGTCTCAAAGGTGAGAACATAGAAATCAGTACTGCGTCGGATATTGTAAGAACATTTCTATCTTCAAGCTTCGAGGGAGGCAGACACATACAGAGGATTAACAAAATCACTACACTTGAAAGCAGTTGATTGTACGTGCTAGAGTCTACACTTTAATTATGAGGAGGAAACATTGAGAAGCGACGCAATTAAAAAAGGCATTGAACGTGCACCCCATAGGTCTTTGTTGTATGCAAGAGGTTGCTCAACTGATGACTGGGACAAGCCCTTTATAGGAATAATCAGCAGCAGTAATGATATAGTTCCTGGACATGCTCATCTGGAATCCATCGTGCAGGCGGTTAAGGAAGGAATCAGGGATAAAGGAGGAGTTCCTTTCGTGGGCAACACCACTGCTGTATGTGATGGTATTGCTATGAACCATGAAGGTATGAAATATAGCTTACCAAGCCGTGAGGTTATAGCAGATACCTGCGAAGTTTTTGCTATGGCTCATGCGTTTGATGCCCTGGTATTTATTCCAAATTGTGACAAAATAGTACCTGGTATGCTGATGGCCGCGGCAAGATTAAATCTGCCTTGTATATTTGTGAGTGGCGGACCTATGATGGCAGGTAAGATATATGATAATAATAGGCTTAGGTCAATTGATTTAATCAGCGTTTATGAAGCTGTTGGTGAGACTATCAAAGGTGATATTACCGAGGCAAGGTTGACGGAAATGGAAAAGGTCGCTTGTCCTGGTTGTGGTAGTTGCTCGGGCTTGTATACCGCGAATACCATGAACTGTATATGTGAGGCATTAGGGATTGCGCTACCTGGTAATGGAACTATACCGGCGGTGCAGGCACGACGAATTCAACTGGCTTATGCCGCAGGACAGCAAGTTATGCAGGTCCTATCTGAAAATATCAGACCTGAAGATTTAATCACAAATGATAGCATTCATAATGCTTTCGCTGTAGACATGGCATTGGGGGGTAGTAGCAATACTGTCTTGCATCTTACAGCAATAGCCCATGAGGCAGGGATAAAATTCCCTTTGTCATGGATAAACGAAGTGGGTGATAGTGTTTCCCATATATGTAAACTGTCTCCGGCGAGTGAGCAGCATATCGAAGATCTGGATGTTGCTGGCGGTGTACAGGCGGTGATGCAGGAAATATCGAAGTCATTGAAGCTGGATGCCATGACAGTGCTGGGAAAACCAATTGGTGAGCTAATAAAAAATGCCAAAGTAATGGATAGAAACGTGATTCATTCTTTATCCAGTCCATATAATCATAAAGGAGGACTCAGTATACTGTTTGGTAATTTAGCTCCAGACGGAGCAGTTGTGAAAAGCGGAGCAGTTGATCAGACAATGTTGAGTCATAAGGGTCCGGCTAGAGTTTTCGATAGCGAGGAAGACGCTACCAAGGCTATAATGGGAAGGAAGTTTAAATCTGGCGATATCTTGGTGATTCGTTATGAGGGGCCAAAAGGAGGTCCCGGTATGCGCGAAATGTTAACACCAACATCGCTTTTAAGTGGAATGGGTATGGATAAGGAAATTGCATTAATTACAGACGGTCGTTTTTCGGGAGGTTCTCGTGGGGCTGCCATAGGACATGTTTCACCGGAAGCTGCAATGAAAGGTCCCATAGCCGCTATAAAAGATGGTGATATTATCGCAATAGATATTCCAAATCATAAATTGGAAATTGAACTTACAGATGAAGAGATGGAACAAAGGTTAAGTGCTTTACCGACGTTCGAATCTAAAATAAATAAAGGTTATTTAAAACGCTACGCAGATATGGTCACATCGGCCAGTTCAGGTGCGGTTTTTGTTGATTAAATGAGAGTGTTATGAAAAAGACAGGCGCTCAAATACTATGTGAGACTTTAGTTAAGGAAGGGGTTGAAGTGGTCTTTGGAATTCCTGGGGGAACAACGCTTCCTATATATGATGCACTTCCCCAGTACCCACAGCTTAGACATGTACTATTCAGGCATGAGCAGGGTGCGGCACATGCTGCAGATGGGTACGCGCGGGTCACGCACAAAGCAGGCGTATGTTTGGCAACTTCAGGGCCAGGAGCAACCAATTTAGTAACTGGCATCGCCAATGCATATATGGATTCATCCCCGGTGATAGGTATAACTGGCCAAGTTGGTCGGTCTTTTATTGGGAAGGATGCCTTCCAGGAAACGGATATTAGCGCCATTACTCTGCCTATAACCAAGAATAATTATCTTGTTACTGAAACAGAGGAGCTTTCAACAACAATAAGGGAGGCGTTTCATATTGCACAAACAGGTAGGCCTGGCCCGGTCATAATAGATATCCCTAAGGATGTGCAGCAGGAAGAGATAGAATTTAACTATCCCGAGAAAATTAGTATGCCTGGTTATAAAGTTGTATCACGGATACACATGGTTCAAATAAAAAAGGCAGTAAAGCTTATTCTTGAAGCTCGAAAGCCCGTTATTATTGCGGGCAGGGGAGTAGTTATCTCCGAAGCGTATGATGAGCTTAAGGAATTCGCAGAAAAGGCACAAATACCAGTAATTACCACTCTACTTGGCCTTGGTTCCTTTCCACAAAAACATATACTTAATTTTGGGTGGCTAGGTATGCATGGCATGGTTCATGCTAATATGGGAGTGCAGAATGCTGACGTCATTATCGCTATTGGTATGAGATTCGATGATAGAGCCACAGCCGATACCAGGAAATTCGCTCAGCATGCCAAGATCATCCATATAGATATTGATCCAGCAGAGATAGGCAAAAATGTGCCAGTAGATGTTCCAATAGTAGGTGATGTCAAGAATGTTCTAAGGGCTATGAGCAAGGAATTAGAGCCTCAGGAGCATGTGGACTGGATTTCATTGATAGGTAAATGGTGTTCTGAACACCCATCACTCGAGATTGGGGAAGCTGAAAGCCTGCTTCCTCAGTATGTCATTCAGCAGATTTATAAGGAAACTAAGGGGAATGCCATGGTTGTTACTGGAGTGGGGCAGCACCAAATGTGGGTAGCGCAACATTGTCTTTACACTAAGCCAAACACTCTTGTCATGTCAGGCGGTCTGGGCACTATGGGATTCGAGCTACCGGCGGCTATAGGAGTTAAAATCGGCTGTCCTGACGATGAAGTATGGTGTATTACTGGTGATGGTTGTATCCAGATGACAATACAAGAATTGGCTACTATAAGACAGGAGAATCTCCCAGTAAAGATTGCTATTATTAATAATGGGTACCTTGGTCTGGTACGTCAATGGCAAGAGCTTTTTTATAATCGAGCTTATGTTGGAGTGAAACTCTGGAATCCAGACTTCATTAAAATTGCAAGCGCCTACGATATACCTGGTATAAAAGTAACACGTAGTGAGGATGTTGTGCCTGCTATACAAAAAGCAAGAGATGCTACTGGTCCATTCCTTATCGATTTCGTAGTTGAACCAGAAGCGAATGTTTATCCTATTATCCCTCCAGGGAAAACACTTAACCATAGTTTGGAAATGCCGCAAGTAAAAATAACAAATAAAAAACAGGGTTAGGTCTTATGGATAAAGATGCAATTGATAAAAAACATATATTAGTTGCCTTGGTGGAAGATAAACCTGGCGTGTTGGCAAGAGTAGCAAGTTTGTTTCGTCGTAGAGGTTATAACATACAAAGTCTTGCTGTAGGTTATAGTGAGGATCCTCAGCTATCTCGTATGACAATTGTTGCCAAAGGCAAACTTATTGAGATAGAGCAGATAAGGAAACAACTAGACAAGCTGATTAACGTAGTACGTGTAACTGACATAACTGATAAAGACATCGTAGCCAGAGAATTAGCATTAATAAAAGTAAATGCTACCACATCGACAAGGAGTGAGATCATACAAATTGTTGATATCTTCAGGGCGAATATTGTTGACGTGTCCATAAATACATTGACAGTTGAGGCTACAGGAGATGAAAATAAACTAGAATCCTTACTGGACCTTCTCCGGCGTTTCGGAATTAAAGAAATATCCAGAACTGGTAAGATTGCCATGGCTCGTCAACAATCTGTGCAATCAATAAAACAATAAAGATGGAGGAGATATATTCATGTCTAAGATTTATTACGAAAAAGATTCAGACCTGGGACTAATTAGTGGAAAGACGATCGGTATTATTGGTTATGGGAGCCAGGGCCACGCTCATGCACAAAACTTACGAGATAGCGGGTGTAGAGTACTTGTTGCCAGTAAGCCAAATGGCAATGGGTGGAAAGCAGCTAAAAGCGATGGTTTTGAAGTAGCCAACGCCGCCGAAGTAGCAAAAACAGCTGACATAATAATGATGCTGGCTCCTGATACTCTACAGTCACAGATTTACCATGAATCCATCGAAGCATCAATGTGTAGCGGTAAAACATTAATGTTTGCTCATGGATTTAATATTCATTACGCACAGATTATGCCTCATGAAGACATAGACGTAAGTATGATAGCACCGAAGTGCCCAGGACATATATTACGGAAAATCTATACAGAAGGATCCGGAGTTCCTTCTCTTATTGCTATCTATCAAAATGCATCTGGTAAGGCTAAGGAGATTGCATTGGCTTATGCGAAAGGTATTGGTAGCACCAAGGCAGGTGTTTTGGAAACAACATTTAGAGAGGAAACTGAAACAGACCTCTTTGGTGAGCAAACTATATTATGTGGTGGTGTTTCGGCCCTGGTAAAAGCTGGTTTTGAAACATTGGTAGAAGCTGGGTATCAGCCAGAAAACGCTTACTTCGAATGTTTTCATGAACTTAAGCTCATCGTTGACCTCATGTACCAGGGTGGATTGAACTATATGCGTTACTCCGTAAGCGATACTGCTGAATATGGAGATTATACACGCGGACCTCGAGTTATAAATGATTCAGTGAAGCAGGCGATGAAACAAATATTAACTGAGATTCAGGACGGCACGTTCGCCAAAGAGTGGATATTAGAAAATAAAGCTGGACGACCTAGCTACAATGCTATGAAACGAAAAGATGAGGAACATCTAATAGAATCGGTAGGGAAAGAACTAAGGAACATGATGTCCTAGTAGAATTATGAATAGAATTATAATATTTGATACCACTTTACGGGATGGTGAACAAGCAGCAGGGTCAAGCTTAGATTTCCAGGAGAAACTGGAGATAGCCCGGCAGTTAGAAAGGCTTGGTGTCGATGTAATAGAGGCTGGTTTTCCTATTAGTTCAGCTGGAGAATTTAGGGCTGTACAGCTTATCAGCAAAGAAGTACGACGACCCGTAATTTGTGCTCTGTCTCATGCCAACGTTGAGGCTATAGACTGCGCATGGGAAGCGATTAAAGAGGCTGCTCATCCCCGAATCCATGTCTTTTTATCAGCGTCAGATATACATCTTATATACCAATTGAATAAGAGTCGCGAGGAAGTGCTGGAAAAAACGAAGAATATGGTAGCACATGCGAAGAGCTATACTGACGATATTGAATTTTCACCCATGGATGCCAGTCGTGCTGACCCGAGCTATCTTCATCATATTATTGAGGTTTCCATTGATGCAGGTGCAACGACAGTGAATATACCTGATACTGTTGGATATTCAACTCCGACAGAATTTGGCGAATTGATTCAGGGTATTGTTGCCAACGTACCTAATATTCACCAGGCAATAATTAGTGTTCATTGTCATAATGATTTGGGACTGGCGGTAGCCAATAGCCTCGCTGCGTTATGCAATGGGGCAAGGCAGGTTGAGTGCACAGTCAATGGTATCGGAGAACGAGCAGGTAACGCTGCCCTGGAAGAAATTGTAATGATTTTGAAGACACGTTACGATTTGCTGCGCTTTACTTCAGATGTTGATTCAACACAGATTTATAAAACAAGCCGTCTTGTTAGTGATATGATTGGATTCCCGATTCAACCAAATAAGGCTGTTGTTGGAGCGAATGCCTTCAGCCACCAGTCTGGAATTCATCAGGATGGTTTAATTAAAAAAGCAATAACCTACGAAATAATGGACCCTAAGTCGATTGGACTCTCTTCGAGCAATATTGTACTGGGAAAATCAAGTGGAAGGCATGCATTTAAGGAAAGGTTGGCTGAATTAGGTTATACACTGAGTGAGACTGAGTTGAAACATGCTTTTCAAAGCTTTAAAGATATAGCCGACAAGAAAAAAGAGATAACTGATCGTGATATTGAGTCATTAATAGCCGAAGATCTTAGAACCACAACTGGAACATATCATCTTGACCATGTTGAAGTAATTTGTGGCGACCATAGCCTACCTACAGCTACAGTAAGACTTATTGGACCAGATGGAAAATACTTGGCTGATGCTGCTTTGGGCACAGGCCCAGTAGATGCTATCTATAAGGCTATCAATCGCATAGTAGGCATACCTAATAAACTCACTGAATTTACTATTAAGTCCGTAACAGAGGGCATTGATGCAATTGGAGAGGTATTAATAAAAATTGAGAGTGATGGAGTTTCTTATACCGGTCGTGGCGCTTCTACTGACATAATTGTAGCCACGGCCAAAGCATACATGAATGCTCTAAACCGGTTGCTGAGTAAGAAAATCACGAACATGGAGGACGCTAGTTGAGTCCAACTCTGGAAATGGCGCTGCGCTTATTACTGGCAACAGCTTTAGGAGCTGCTATAGGTTTTGAGCGTGAGCGATTTGGCAAAGTTGCCGGTATACGCACGCATATAATAATTACCATGGGCGCAGCACTATACAATATAATCTCAATTTATGGTTATGAGGGTAATGCTTTTGACGCATCGCGAATTGCCGCAGGAGTGGTTGCTGGAATTGGTTTTATAGGGGCAGGGGTCATATTCCGTGATATACGTAATAATGGGGTAGCGGGTATAACCAGCGCAGCATGTATTTGGATTTCCGCAGCGATAGGTTTGGCGGTAGGGTCGGGCATGTACTTGCTTTCTGTGCTGGCTACGTTTATTACTGTGATTGTATTACTTCTTCCAAGAACACGTTAAATAATAAGTTCTATTTCATAAAAGGAGGCAAATTCGATGGCAACATTAGCCGAAAAAATTTTGGCGAATCACAGCAACAAAAAAGAAGTTAGTCCGGGTGAGTTTGTTAATTGTAGCGTTGATTTAGTTTTGTCCAATGATATAACTGCTCCCCTGGCGATTTACGCTTTCAGGAAACTTGGAGTAGACAGTGTTTTTGATCCTGGTAAAGTAATTATGGTCCCTGATCATTTTTGCCCAAATAAAGACATAAAATCTGCTGAGCAGGCTAAAGTGATGCGCGAGTTCGCAAAAGAAAAAAAGATAGTATACTTCGAAGTCGGACAAAAAATGGGTATAGAACATGTACTTCTACCCGAACAAGGTTTTGTATTACCTGGTCAAGTCATTGTTGGGGCTGATTCTCATACATGTACCTATGGAGCGCTGGGAGCATTTTCTACAGGAATGGGTTCAACTGACATAGCCGTAGCTATGGCCACAGGTGAAATATGGATGAAAGTACCAACAACAATAAAGTTTACTTATAAAGGTAAGTTACCAAAATGGGTAGGTGGAAAAGACTTAATTCTCTATACAATAGGTAAAATTGGTATAGACGGAGCTCTCTATTCGGCCATGGAATTTACTGGCGAGGCTATTGAGGAACTTCCGATGAGTGGACGATTTACTATGTCTAATATGGCTATTGAAGCTGGCGCGATGGCAGGGTTATTCCATGTAGACGGGAAGACGAAAGAATATATGACAATACATAGTGATAAAAACTACTTAGTATTTCAATCAGATAAAGATGCTGAATACCTAAAAGAGATTGAATTTGATATTTCAAACCTTGAACCCCAGGTTGCATTTCCCCATTTACCGTCCAATACAAAAGCGGTTAGTCAAGTGGGCAATATTAAACTGGACCAGGTAGTGATTGGTAGCTGTACCAACGGACGGTTGGATGATCTTAGAGTAGCGGCAAAGTTATTAAAGGGTAAAAAAGTGAGTCCCGATCTAAGATGCATAATCATTCCAGGTACACAGAAAGTTTACATGGAGGCATTAAAGGAAGGATTAATTGAGATTTTTATTGAGGCTGGTGCAGCAGTTAGCACCCCTACATGTGGGCCATGTTTAGGTGGTTATATGGGTATTTTAGCTGCTGGTGAACGTTGCTTGTCTACCACCAATCGAAATTTTGTTGGTAGAATGGGCAGTCCTGACTCAGAGGTCTATCTGGGAAGTCCAGCTATAGGCGCTGCCAGTGCAATTACCGGGAAAATTAGCGATCCTGAGGAGGTAATATAATGATTTTAGAGGGAAAAGTTCATAAATACGGTAATGATGTCAACACTGACGTGATAATTCCAGCTCGGTATCTCAATGTATCGGATCCTGATGAGTTAGCCGAACATTGTATGGAGGATATTGACTCCACATTTATAACTAATGTTAAGCTGGGAGATATTATTGTCGCTGGAAGTAATTTTGGGTGTGGGTCGTCAAGAGAACATGCTCCTTTGGCTATTAAAGCTTCAGGAATCTCTTGTGTAATTGCTCACAGCTTCGCACGTATATTTTTCCGAAATGCCATTGATATTGGATTGCCTCTTTTGGAATGTAGTGAAGCCGCAAATGAAATACAGGCTGGTGACAAACTGGAGATAGACATAACTAATGGGAAAATCGATGATATCTCACTACACAAAACGTTCTTTGCAAAACCATACCCGGATTTCATGGCACGTATAATTAGTGCAGGGGGATTGATTAACTACACAAAAAACAATTTAAGAGGTAAATAATGGATTTCAATATTGCAGTTCTGCCTGGTGATGGCATTGGACCTGAAGTTATTGCCGAATCGGTAAAACTATTAGAAGCCATAGGTAAGAATTATAACCATAGATTCCAGTTGCATAATGGGGTGGTAGGTGGCGTTGCTATCGATAACCTGGGCGTTGCGTTGCCAAAGGAGACCATGGAAATGTGTCAGAAGTGTGATGCTGTGTTATTCGGTGCGGTTGGTGGTCCAAAATGGGATAACCCTAAAGCAAAGGTACAAGCAACGGACGGGATTTTAGAGTTAAGAAAAGGACTATCGTTATTTGCAAATTTACGCCCTGTAAAAGTTACTCCATCGTTAATTAACTCTACTCCTCTTAAACCTAATATCGTTAAAGATGTTGATTTGCTGGTAGTTAGAGAGCTCACCGGAGGACTATATTTTGGGCAACCGAAAAAACAGTGGCACACCTCTTCTGGCAGACAAGCTGTAGATACCATGACATATTCAGAACAAGAAATAGAACGGATAGTGAGAATGGGATTTGAACTAGCTCGTAATAGATTTAAGAAGCTGGCATCAGTTGATAAAGCTAATGTTCTTGAGTCATCCCGTTTATGGAGACAGATCGTTACAGAGATATCTAGCAGTTATCCTGATGTTGAACTAAATCATGTGTTTATTGATGCTTGCACCATGCAATTAATTCAGCGTCCTGGAGAATTCGATGTTATAGTCACCTCGAATATGTTTGGAGATATATTAACAGACGAGGCTTCAGTGCTTGCAGGTTCTATGGGCATGTTGCCCTCTGCTAGTCTGGCAGGGTTACCAAGTGGAAAAACTTTTGGGTTGTATGAGCCAATCCATGGTACTGCACCAGATATTGAAGGGAAAAATATTGCTAACCCCATCGCTACTATCTTAAGTACAGCAATGATGCTTCGCTATTCTTTTAACCTGATAACAGAGGCTAAGGCGGTGGAAGATGCAATCGAAACTACATTAGAAGAAGGTTATAGAACACCTGATATCTGGACAGAAGGTGATGTAAAGGTAGGGACTGAGGAGATGGGCAGCCTGGTTATACAAAAGCTTAAATATTGACATAATAATTTAATGCTATGAAATTGCAGATTTATGACACGACGTTACGAGATGGGGCGCAACAGGAAGGGGTATCCTTTTCTGTAGAAGATAAACTGAACATTGTTAGTAGCTTAGATAAATTGGGCATCAGCTTTATCGAAGGTGGCTTTCCTGGGTCTAATTCGAAGGATGTCGAATTTTTTTCAAGAGTGAAAGGCCTGAGTTTGGACAATTCATGTGTAGTCGCTTTTAGCAGCACACGGCATAGCCATTGTAAAGCAAATGAAGACACACAATTGAGGGCGCTGCTAAATGCCGGAACTGAAATAGTTACTATTGTCGGGAAAAGTTTGGATAAGCAGGTAACAGAGGTACTGGAAACTACCTTGGTGGAGAATCTCAACATGATTACTGATACTATCGAATACCTCAGGGCAAATGGACTAAAGGTATTTTTTGATGCGGAGCACTTCTTTGATGGATATAAAGCTAATCCAGAATATGCCCTTGATACCATAGCTGCGGCTAATAAGGCTGGTGCTGAATGCATAATACTATGCGATACTAATGGTGGTACCTTACCTGATGAGGTAGCTAATGTCATTAAGGCGGTTAAGGAAACAAGCTCAGTTCCTGTAGGTATTCATGCGCATAACGATGCAGAGCTAGCTGTAGCTAACTCGCTGGCTGCAGTACAAGCAGGGGCCTCTCAGGTTCAAGGGACTATAAATGGTTATGGGGAACGCTGTGGAAACGCTAATCTATGTTCCATCATACCAAATTTAAAACTCAAAATGGATATTAATTGTATTAGTAACGAACAGCTGGGTAAACTCAGTGATATCTCTCGTTATGTTTCAGAACTGGCTAACCTCCCTCATGTTAACACTCTTCCTTACGTGGGACCGGAAGCCTTTTCACATAAGGCCGGACTTCATGTATCTGCTTTGATGAAATGCAAAGATAGTTACCAACATGTTGATCCCATATTAGTTGGTAATCACCAACGAGTCATAATATCGGAGCTTTCAGGAAAATCGAATATACTATATAAGGCAAAAGAACGGGGTTTGCCCATCCCAAGAGGCAGAGAAATCGTAAAAATACTCAGTAAAATCAAGATACTGGAGAACCAGGGATTTCAATACAGTAGCGCTGAAGCATCATTTGACTTGTTGCTCCATCGTGCGCAAGCTGAGTATACACCGCCTTTTGAATTAATTGACTTCATGGTAATAATTGAGAAACATCGTCGCTTGGCTAGAATAAATAATCATGAAGAGTTGTTATCTGAGGCAATCATTAAGGTTAAAGTGGGCGATAGAATAGAACATACTGCCGCTGAAGGTGACGGTCCTATAAATGCGCTTGACCAGGCCTTACGAAAGGCTTTAATGCAATTCTATCCTGATTTAACTTTTGTAGAGTTAACCGACTTCAAGGTGCGCATATTGGACGAAACTGCTGGTACTGCCTCAATGATACGAGTCCTTATCGAATCTAGTGATGGGAAAGAGTACTGGAAAACGGTGGGTAGCTCAAGCAACCTTATTGAAGCTAGCTGGCTAGCTCTGTCTGACAGTATTGAGTACTGGTTATTAAAGCAAAAACGCTACGAAGAAGAAGTTTAGTAGAATCGACTTTGTATCAATCCCAGAGACCTTGTTTTTGAAATGGGATTAAGTTGTTCCTGGTAATAAATGTTCTCATCCTTTAATGACGCCTATCGGAATAGCCTTAGCTATTTTCCTGGAAATCCCTGCTTGCTGAACTATATTGACTACTTCAGTAACGTCCTTATAAGCATGCGAAGCTTCTTCGGCTAATGAAGAAACATGTTCTGTTTTGACGCTAATACCTCTGCCACGCAATTCTTTTACAACGTCTTTGCCGTTTAGTTTTCGCCTGGCAGCGCTTCTACTCAATAAACGTCCGGCACCATGACAAGTAGAGCCGAAGTTTTCATCCATGGCCTTCTGTGTCCCAGCGGCAATGAAAGAACAAGTTCCCATATCACCAGGGATAAACACTGGTTGCCCTATCTCTTTATAACACAACGGGATATCATCATGGCCGGGAGGAAAGGCCCTGGTAGCTCCTTTACGGTGCACACAGACTGTCTGTTTCTTTTTGTCTGTTATATGGTTCTCGATCTTGGCAATGTTATGAGAGACATCATAAATCTGTCTAATATCGAGTTCTTGTGATGGCTTCTTAAACACCTTTGAAAAACTTTCTCTAACCCAGTGAGCAATGCACTGACGGTTACACCATGCATAGTTCGCTGCACATGACATGGCAGCAAAGTAATCCTTCCCCTCCGGTGAATCTATTGGAGAACAGGCAAGTTGCCTGTCAGGTAGTTTTATACCATACCTATTTACTGCACTTTCCATAATTCTAAGATGGTCAGTGCAAACCTGATGGCCAAAACCTCGAGAGCCAGTGTGGATTAATACTAATACCTGCCCAAGTCCGACGATTCCCATTGCACTAGCAGCGCGAGCGTCAAAAACTTCCTTTACTACTTGCACTTCTATGAAATGATTACCAGAGCCTAATGTGCCAATTTGAGATATCCCTCGTTTAACTGCTTTGTCACTAACCTTGTCAGGGTTAGCATTCTTTATATATCCACAGTCTTCAGTAACTTCCAAATCGCTATTTGAGCCAAAACCATGTTTTACTGCCCATAGAGCGCCTTCCATCATTACATTGTCTATCTCTTTACGGTTTAGCTGTATTTTACCTTTTGAGCCTAAACCAGACGGCACGTTAGTAAATAATTCAGCGAGCAGTTCATTAATTTTGGGTCTCACTTCAAGCTCAAAAAGATTGGTGCACAGCAACCTTACGCCGCAGTTTATATCATAACCTACGCCACCGGGAGATATCACACCTTTACTGACATCCATCGCAGCGACTCCCCCTATAGGAAATCCATACCCCAAATGAATGTCTGGCATGCCAAATGAAAACCCCACTATGCCAGGCAAACAAGCAACATTAGCTACTTGTTCAGGTGTTTGCTCATTTGCAATATGTTCCAGCATAGCCTCATTCGTATAGATAAGGCCTGGCACAAGCATACCTGGTTTATAATCACAGGGGATTTCCCAGCGACTATCATCGATCTTAATAAATTGACTTCGATACTGCAACATATTTCTATACCTTATATGTCAAGTATAATCTGTACCTTATAGCCAGATGCACAGCCGTCTATTTGCAGCTTATGGTACGTAGCCGCCTTTACATATCTTTTTAGTCTATGCTTCAGAGGGTCAATCGCTTCTCCGTAACAAATAGCAATGAGTTGGTTGTTATTGAGACTTTTGATTTGGAATCTGTTAAATAACAAATGCTCAGCATCGAAGAAATAAATAAGTTCATTGAGCCATGCGACTAAAAGGTTTTCGTTGTTGTCAGCAGTTAACCTTGTATATCTATGTAACCTTTCCGTAATATTTTCTGGTTCTGCAATCAAGCTAAACAGAGCATAAGCGGCATTGGAAAACAGTTGCTCAATATCAGCTCCATAAACAATAATCCCAATATCAGCAGTGTGATCGATAACCTCAAATAATCTTTTTTCCATTACCAAACACACTCTACTGATGTATGAAAATTAATTATATCACTCATTACTGTAATTCTCGCTAGTTTGATAATCTGGAAAGGGATATGAACAAATAGAATTATCTGCCGTTGAGTAGATTTGGTACCAACAAAACCTATTCATTGACCATAAGTAGCATGTTTGCTACAATCATTCGGGCAGGGCGATTAGCTCAGTGGTTAGAGCGCTGCGTTGACATCGCAGAGGTCACTGGTTCAAATCCAGTATTGCCCATTTTATGCAGGGAAATAAGAATGCGACAGGGTATTTGATACCGAGAGTATATAGCTAATGGTGGTTTTTCAAATTCAAGATTATTTTAACTGGATTGTACTAAAGAACTGTGTAAAATAGCGAGAAATATAGGTCATTGATTCTCCAGTTATGCATATTGCTAGTAGCATCATCCCCACTAAGCTACTGAAAATACTTATATATGTATAATACGGAATTATAGAATGGAACAGGAAGATAAAATAGAGCAGGTAATAAAAATGCGTCACTCTGCTGCTCACGTGATGGCAGAGGCAGTGCAGGGACTATTTCCCGGTGCAAAATTTGCTATTGGGCCGCCTATTGAGCATGGCTTTTACTATGATTTCGAGTTATCTCGCTCACTAACACCGGCAGACTTACCTATAATAGAAAAAAAAATGAAGGAAATAATTGAGCGAGATTTACCATTTACCACGGAGGAGATAACTAAGGAAAAAGCACGTAACCTCTTTAGTAATCAGGAATATAAACTCGAAATTATAAGTGAAATCGTTGAAGATATGGTGACAACCTACACACAAGGTTCTTTCACGGATGTTTGTCGGGGCCCCCATGTAGAATCTACTGGTCAGATTCATGCGTTCAAATTAACCAACACGGCTGGAGCATATTGGCGAGGGGATGAAAAACGACCAATGCTTCAGAGAATATACGCTATAGCTTTTGAGAACCAGGAAAAACTGCAAGATTTTATGGACCTTCAAGCGGAAGCTGCTGAACGGGATCATAAAAAATTGGGGAAAGAGCTTGACCTGTATAGTAGCCATGAAGAAATAGGGCCTGGCTTAATTTGCTGGCACCCTAAAGGCGCCGTTGTTCGGCAGGTTATAGAGGATTTCTGGAGAAAAGAACACTGTAAGAGGGATTACGATATCGTCTATACGCCTCATGTAGCTAAGATAGATCTGTGGAAGACCAGTGGACACTGGGATTTCTACCGGGATTATTTGTATCCGCCAATGGATGTAGAGGGACAGCAGTACATAATGAAGCCCATGAATTGCCTGTTTCATATAATGATATTTAAAAGCCATTTGCGAAGTTACCGTGAGCTGCCTGTGCGCTATGCTGAACTTGGTACCGTTTATCGTTATGAACGAACTGGAGTATTATATGGTCTTGCCAGAGTGAGAGGGTTCACACAGGATGACGCGCATATATTTTGTCGTACTGACCAAATTGAAGAAGAAGTAAAAGGAGTTTTGGAGTTAGCTCAATTTATGATGGCAACTTTCGGTTTTAAGGACTATGAATTACTTTTATCTACACGTCCAGATAAATATGCTGGCACTATCCAAATGTGGGATCAAGCGACTGCTTCTTTAAGAAATGTTATTGAAAATCTTGAACTACCATATAAAGTGGATGAAGGGGAAGGTGTATTTTATGGACCTAAAATCGATATCAAACTCAAAGATGCTGTAGGACATGCATGGCAAGGCCCGACAATTCAGGTTGATTTTAATTTGCCAGAACGCTTCAATGTTTGTTACATTGGTAGTGACGGGGTAGAACACAATGTAACAATGATTCATCGTACGGTTCTGGGTAGCATGGAGCGTTTCTTTGCTTGCTTAATTGAGCACTATAAAGGTGCGTTTCCTACTTGGTTAGCACCTGTTCAAGCAATTGTAATACCTATAGCAGATCGCCATGTAGAATATGGGCACCAGGTAGAATCTGAGCTCAAAAAGGAAGGTATCCGGGCAAGGGTAGATGGTCGTACCGAGAGGATGAATTTAAAAATAAGAGATGCTCAACTAGGGAAGGTACCATATATGCTTATAGTAGGTGATAGCGAAATGAAGTCGTCAACAGTATCGCTTCGTTTGAGAGATGGAGAGGATGTAGGAAACCAGTCCTTAGCTCAAATAAAAACAAGACTACAAGTAGACATAGAATCTAGATTATAAATTAAGGGGGATAGCGAGAATAGCCAAGCGAATAGCAGTTAATAGGTTCATCAGGGCAAAAGAGGTACGGCTCATAGGGGAAAACGGCGAGCAACTAGGTATAATGGCATTACCTCAGGCATTAGAGTTAGCACGTGAAAATGAACTAGACCTTGTGGAGATATCGCCTACAGCGAATCCTCCCGTATGCAAAATACTGGATTTTGGGAAATACAAATACGAACAAACGAAGAAAGAGCGAAAAGCTAAAAAGGGGCAAAAGGTTGGCTTACTAAAAGAAGTAAGGTTCCGTCCAAAAATCGAAGAGCATGATTTGCGGTCAAAGATAAAGAAAGTAAAAGAGTTTATCGAAGAGGGAAGTAAAGTCAGGATAGTAGTAAGATTTAGAGGAAGAGAGATTATATATCCCGAATTGGGGTGGAAAATACTAAGAAAAGTAGCTGAGGAATTTGTAGGTAAGGTAGTAGTAAGCAACGAAATCGTCAGGAATGCAAGGAATATAGCTCTAACGCTTTCTCCAGCTGCCAAGAAATCTAGAGAGGATAAATCAGATGCCAAAACTAAAGACACATAAAGGAACGAAAGGTCGTTTTCATATAACAGGTAATGGTAAAGTACTACGCATGAAATGTGGCAAGAGCCACTTAAGGAGAAAGAAACCTGGCCGCACTAAAAGGCTCTATGATTCACTTATAGCTGTAGCGCCAGCTGATATAAAAAAAATTAAGAAATTGTTACCTGGTTGCAAATAATAGGAGGATGTTTTGCCAAGAGCTAGAAGCGGGAAAATTACACATAGACGTCATAAAAAGATATTAGATTTAAGCAAGGGACACAGTGGTTCGCGACATGCTTTATATCGCTCCGCACGTGAATCTGTACTTCACGCATTAGACTACGCTTATCGTCATCGGAAAAAGCGAAAGGCTGATTTCAGAAGGTTATGGATAGTTCGTATTAATGCTGCGGTAAGAAGTCGGGGAATGTCCTATAGTCAGTTTGTCGCTGGTTTAAAAAATTCGAATATAGAAATTAACCGAAAAATACTGGCAGAGATGGTAGTCAATGACCCACAAAGCTTTAACAAACTGATTGCTTCGATGTCCATTAAAGATGCAAATACTAACTGAGATTGAGGCGCTCCGCCAGGCAGCTCTCAGTGAACTTGATAAAAACGAAACGCTTGAACAACTAGAATCATGGCGGGTACGTTACCTGGGCAAGAAAAGTGAACTGACAACCATATTGAGAGCCTTGGCGAAACTGGCATTAGAAGACCGAAAAGAAGTCGGGGCTAAGGCTAATCAATTTAAAAGTATATTAGAGTCAGGACTGGCCGATAAAAAGAAACTGCTTGAAGAAACGGCCATTATCACTTCTACGAAAGAAAAAAGTATCGATGTGACCTTGCCTGGAAACGCTGTCCCCATGGGGCGACTCCATCCAACCACCCAGATAATTGAAAGTATTTGTAGCATATTCCAAAACATGGGTTTTCAGGCAGTCGAGGGGCCTGATGTGGAGTGGGATAGTTATAATTTCGATGCATTGAATATCCCAAGAGACCATCCTGCCCGGGACATGTTTGACACTTTTTGGATAGACAACAGCGAAGCTGGTGAAAAAGCAAGGCTATTGCGCACACACACTTCCCCTATGCAAATTCGAGTCATGGAGAAAGAACAACCGCCTATAAGGGTTATTGTACCAGGGAGAACCTATCGATACGAGGCGACCGATGCTACCCATGAATCTATGTTCTATCAGGTTGAAGGCTTAGCTGTTGACAAGAACGTAACCCTGGCTGATTTGAAGGGTACTTTATTTGAATTTTGTCGTTTGCTTTTTGGCGAACAACGTAAAGTTCGTTTCCGTTGCGATTATTTTCCTTTTGTTGAGCCAGGGGTAGAGGTGGCTATAGAATGTCTTGCGTGCCATGGTACGGGGTGTCGGCTTTGTGGGTATGGAGGATGGCTGGAGATACTGGGAGCTGGAATGGTACATCCGAATGTTCTTAAACGAGTTAATATTGACCCTGAAATATACAGTGGGTTTGCCTTTGGTCTGGGAGTAGAGAGGATACCTATACTTCAGAAAGGTATTGAGGATATTCGTCTTTTCTACAGCAATGACCTCAGATTTTTAAAACAATTTTAATTATTCAGGTGCGGATATGAAAATTTCACTTAGATGGCTAAAAAATTACGTCGATATTGACATGGAGCCTCAGGCTATAGCCGAAAAATTAACTATAGCAGGCATTGAAGTAGATTCATTACAGATAACAGGTAGTTCGTGGAGCAATATAGTGGTGGGGGAGGTAACTGATGTTAATCCTCATCCCAATGCCGATCGGCTTAGACTGGCCACTGTCGCCTTTGAATCCCAGCAATATACAGTGGTGTGTGGTGCCCCAAACATTAGCTCCGGTCAAAAAATAGCTTTTGCGTATGTCGGCGCTCAACTTATAGATGGACATACAGGAAAACTGGCAATTTTGAAAGAGGCAAAAATACGTGGAGTGGCTTCCATGGGCATGGTTTGCTCGGAGAAAGAACTGGGTATTTCTGATAAGCATGAAGAGATATTGGTCCTTCCATCGACGGCTCCAGTCGGAGCATCCCTTTCTGAATACCTGGGTGACGTAATATTTAACCTTGAAATAACTCCAAACCGCCC
>SDBU01002028.1_pt1 | contig 27646 bp, 25 predicted proteins | sample 2277071 | NCBI WGS metagenome assembly SDBU01 (sample SAMN10397929, study PRJNA504765) | marine sediment metagenome | isolation source: marine sediment core GS08_GC12, 126 cmbsf | place: Arctic Ocean: Gakkel Ridge, Loki's castle | collected 2008 | reverse complement strand
TTCCTGCCTTAGGGCACACTGGCCAAGTTCCCGTTGGAGAATGTATCGCGTCTTCACGGATGGTGAACGGGCATAGCAGCCCGGAGGATCGGCCTATCATAACGGAAGCAGTTCGAACGGAGAACGAGAACGGTTGGGTCGCGCAAGTGAGCCTTTCTTGCTGAAGAAGAGCGGCAGTTTGATCAACGGCGAGACCGGTTCTGGCGACGTGGTTGGCACGGTGCTGGGTCCGCATGGGTTTGTTGACCTTGCGTGGTCTGGCTCTGTTGCGTCGCCATCGTACGTAACAGATAAAAGGGTAGAACGATGAAAAGGACGGTACTGAAAGGCCTAGCGGCAGGAGTATTGCTGGCCACGGTGACATCCATCGCTGGGGCCCAAGCGATTGATGCCGCCATAACGAGGGCGGCCGACGGTTTGGTGGCTGACCAGACCGGGGGCGGGAGTTGGGGCGAGTTCGGCTTCACCGGCGAGGGGGTGGCCGGGCTGGCAGGGGTATATACACTGACCGCCACGGCTGGCCACAAGACGGCCGCTGAGAGCGCCGGGCTTTACTGCCTATATGATGAAGGCGGATACAACAGTGGCACAGGCACGTATGCCTCCCCTGGGTTGTTTGCCGGCGGCGCGTACGGGCTGACGCGTTTGAGCGAGATTTCCACAACTCCCGCGAGCAATTCCTGGCGAACGGCGGTGGGGGATTTCTACGCGCAGGTGCGGACGGGGGCAGGCACGCAGAACTACATTGACGACTACCTGGACGATTCCAACGCAGAGGATTCCAGCGCCGTCTACGACATAGCCCGCCATACGGTCTCGGCCTTCTATGTCGGCGCTACGGACCAAGGCACGTGGCGCTCGGGCCTGATTAGCGCCCTTGCGGATCTCGACGACTCTGACGACAGCCCGGTCATGGCCCTGGGAGCGGCCGTGTGGGGCCTCGCACAGACTGGCGACATGGACGCCACGGTCGTCTCCACGAATCCGGCCTCGACTTTTTACAACGTGACGCTGTCCCATCTTCCGGGAATGCTGGTCGGCCATAAACATAATGACGGCAGCTTCTACACCAGATTCCAACATCAGGAAGGCCGCGCCTTTACCGAAGCGACAGCCATGGGTGCGTTGGGCCTGATCGCCGCAAACGAGGACAATCCTTCGCTTGACTACCGTGATGAGATTGTTGACACGCAGTTGAGATTGGCCGGCGGGGTGGACACAGGCGGCGAGGTGTACTGGAAGATCGGCGATGACAACTATGCAAACTATTACTTCGCTGCCGGTGAGACGCTGGAGGTCCTTGGTTGGCCCTTGATTCCGGGCGACGCCAACCGCAATGGGTTCGTCGACGACACCGACTTGGCGATTGTCCTGGGCAACTGGGAGCAGGACTCGTTGATCATCTCCACGTGGGCGTTGGGTAACTTCACCCAGGTCAGCCTCGGCGACACCGATGTGGACGACAACGACCTGTCCGTGCTGCTGGGCAACTGGACTGGCCCGCCGCCGCCGGCCGGTGCCGCGGTCCCCGAGCCCGGAACGCTGTGCCTCCTGGCCGCGGGCGGGATAGCCTGCCTCCGCCGCCGGCGCATGTAGAACAGAGCAAGAAGAGATGTCAGACAGTTTTTCGCGGGCCCCGGGAGGGCTCGTGTGGAACGTTGCCACGGACGGGGCAGATCTCGCGAGAGCGGGACATGAAGGAGCAGATGAATGGTACTAACAAGGAAAAGGCGCAGGATGCCCCTGGGGCTGGCGCCGGTGTTAGGAATATCGGCAGCCGTAGCCAGCGTGTTTCTGATCCAAACGGCGATCGCTGCAACGAATCCGCTGGCGCTTTTTCCGGGGACTTGGGCGGCAGATGAAGCGTCGCAGTTTGATCCGTTCACGCTGATAACACGCCCCGTCAGCAAGGTGCGCATAGCAGATGCCGGCGACGGCAGCACTGAGCCGGCAGTTGAAGGGGAGCCCAGCGATTCAAGCCCCGGTTTGCCGGCAGCATTGCTTGTCCCTTATGTACCGCCTCCCCGCATCCCGTATCGGCCGCCGCTACGAAGCCCGTACCAGCCGCCAATCTGATAACCGCCTCGCCCCGTTGGGGACGCCTGAGACCCGGGAGCGGGGCAGATAGACACTATGCAAGGGATGCTTTGATTCTCGCCGACGGATTGGCTTGTCTTGTCGGGCTTGGTCTTCCCGCCTGAGGGGGTGGGGGATCCGGCCTCAGGAAGTTGTGACCAAGTGAGCCTCGCAAAAGATTTGGTACGGGTCGGCAGATACGTATTCTGGTCTGTCACGGCGGCATCCCTGCTTTGGCTGGGGGGATGTGGACAGAAGTTGTCGTCGGCGGAGGCACTGGCCGCTTTTGAGAAGGCCGGGCCGATACAGCCGGCGGTCGACGTAGAACGCCTGATAAAGGCCAAAATACCGGCCGGCCCGTACCATGTCGTTACAGGGGACGTCCTTGAACTCCAGATCCCCGCCGCGGTGTCGTCGGTTGCCGCCGAAGCGCGCGACAAGGTCCGGATGTACCTCTGCCGCGTGGACGATGCCGGCATGGTCCGTTTGCCCCTCATCGGGCAGATCGAGTCCGCCGGCAAGACGCTGGCGAAGATCGAGTTGGACATTGCCGCCGCCTATCACCCGAAGTACGTGAAGGACCCCCCCTCGGTCGTCGCCCGCGTGGTCGAGTACCGAACCGCGGCGGTCTCGATAGTGGGCGCGGTCGAAGAGCCCGGCCTCTACAGGCTGCAAAGTGACGAGATGTCATTGGTGGCCCTGCTGATGAAGGCCGGGGGAATCGCAAAGGACGGCGCCGCGATCATCCGCATTCGCCTCCCGGGCGGCCCCGGCAAGGCAAAGGAACTGGTCCTGCCGGTCAAGGGGACGAGCATCCCCTTTGCAGACGTGGCATTGGAAGGCGGCGAATTTGTCGAGGTGGAGCGTCTCGATCTGCAGGTCTTCGCTGTTATGGGCTTGGTCAATAAGGCCAACACGTTCCCTTACCAGCCCGGCGCCAGATACAACCTCATGCAGGCGATAGCGTTTGCCGGGGGCATAAACAACACTGCCGATCCCAAGTACGTCAAGATTTATCGCCAGGATGCCGAGGGGCAGGTCGTCGCGGCCACGTTCAAGATCTCCGGTGAGCATCTGCCGCAGGCGGCCAGGGTCCGAATCAAACCTGGCGATATCATCGCCGTTCAACATACGGCCCGTACGCGGACCCGCATGATGCTGGCCGGCGTGTTCCGGACCGGCATCTACGCCGGAGCAAGCTACAATCTGAATCCGAGTAGCGGCCGATGATCGGGGCTACGCGGGGTGAGGAAGACGTTTAAGGCAGGAATCGGGACCAGGAACATCGGGGTGGAATCGATCGATGAACGGAAACGAAAACAACGAGATGCCGCAGGAAAGCCTGGCACAAGCGCCCCTGCAGGCGGAGGTCCAGCGGCCGGGGTTGCTTCAGGTTATCTGGGGACGCAAGTGGGCCGCCATCGCCACGGTGGCCCTCTGCCTGGCGGGCGGATTCGCCTACTTGGTTAAAGCGACGCCGATCTTCACCAGCACCTCGCGCCTCTACGTCGAGCAGAGCGGCCCGAAGATTATCTCCGAGGCCGAGGGCGTGATGACCCAGTCCAAGAACTACCTCTACACGCAGTGCGAACTGCTCACGTCCACGCCGATCCTGGCAAGCGCCCTGGAGAAGCCGGGCATAAGGCGTATGAAGACATTTGGCGAGGTGGACAATCCCCTGGCGTACCTTAAGAAGCTCCTGGAGGTGGAGGTCGGCAAGAAGGACGACATCATATCCGCGTCCCTCGATTCGCCGTATCCCAAGGAGGCGGCCAATATCGTCAACGCCGTGGTGGAGTCCTACGTCACCTACCACTCCACGCGGAAACGCTCCACGGCTGCTGAGGTGCTGAGGATCCTCCAAAAGGAGAAGTCCAAGCGCGACGTGGAACTCGCCAGCAAGCTCAAGGAAATGCTGGAGTTCAAGAAGGCCAGCGGCGCCCTGTCATTTGAAAACGACCAAGGCAACATCGTCATTCAACGCCTGGCCAAGCTCTCCGACGCGCTTACGACCGCCCAACTCGAGACCATCAGCGCCAAGGTGGACGATGAGGCTGCAAAGGCCATGGTGGACGACCCGGCCAAGATAAGGCAACTGGTCGAGGCCCGGCATGCAGGTGGCGTCTACATCTCGGCCGGCAGCCGCGACGACGCCGAGCTTCGCCAGGAGCTTCGCCTCACCAGGCAGCGTGTCTCGGAACTGGCGCGGGATTACAGCGAGCAGCATCCCGGACTCCAGGCTGCCAAGGCGCGGGTCTCTCAACTCGAAGAGGACCTCGCCGAGGCGGAAAAGCAGTTCGCCGAGGCGTACGCTGCCGCCGCCGGCCAGCGATACATTATGACCCAGAAGCGCGAGCAGCAGCTTCAGAAGTCCTACGACGATCAGCAGGAGCTTGCCCAGGAGGCCAACGTAAAGGGCGCCGAGTTCGCCATGTTACAGTCGGCGCTCGAGCGGACCGAGAAGTTATGCGACATCCTCGACAGCCGGATCAAAGAGATCAACGTTACCGAGGACACCGGGGCGCTGAATATCAGCATCCTGGAGGTCGCCAAGGCAGCCGATGATCCCAGCAAGCCCCGAAAGGCCCGCACCATGGCCATCGCGTTGGTGCTGGGTCTGATGCTGGGGGTCGGCCTTTCGCTTGTTATGGACTGGATGGACCAGCGCCTGCGGTCGGTCCAGGAGGTGGCGGCCGCATTGGGTACGCCGATCCTTGGCGTGGTCCCCCACATGAACGGCAAGCAGGCGACGGTCAGGGATCGCGGCATGCGGGTGCAGGCAGATCCAAAGTCAAACGCCGCGGAAGCCTACCGCACGATCCGCACGGCTGTGTATTTCGGCGTGCCTGACGGCCAGGCCAAGACGCTGCTGATAACCTCGCCGACGCCCGGCGACGGCAAGACCACGCTGGTCAGCAATCTCGCCATCGCGATGGCCCAGGCCGGCCAGCGTACGCTCGTCCTCGACGCCGACTTCCGCAAGCCGATGCAGCACAAGATATTCGAATCCAAGGACGACGAGGGCCTGTCCAATGTGCTTGCCGGCAGGGGCAACCTTAACGAACTCATCCAGCGCACGGAAGTGGACGGCCTGGACATCCTGCCCTGCGGGCCGATCCCACCGAATCCATCCGAGATGCTCAACAGCCGGCCCTTCGCGGAGGCCTTGAAGGAATTGGCCAAGAGGTACGACCGCGTGTTGATCGATTCGCCGCCGGTAATGCCCGTGGCCGACGCTCGGATCTTAGGGGCGATATCCGACGTAACGCTGATGGTTCTGCGGGCAGAGAAGTCCACCCGCAAGGCCGCCGAGCAGGCCCGCGAAGGCCTGTTGAGCGTCGGGGCCCACATCCTCGGCGCGGTGATCAACGACGCCCCCCGGCGCAGGGGACGCTACGGCTACTACGGGTACTACAGCGGCTACGGCCACTACGGATATGGATACGGCAGGAAATCGCGAGAAGGCGAGGGTCAAGGTGAGACCCGCGAAGCAAGAAGCGCAGCCGCCGAAAGCCGGGAGTAGCGAGACCAAATGATTTCACCGCAGGACAAGTTGCCCGATGCCCCAGGCAGCCGTCACGAACGGCTCGACTCAACGCGGTGCGTGGACATCCACTGCCACTGCCTGCCCGGGCTGGATGACGGGCCGGCGACAATGACCGACGCGTTGGAGTTGTGCCGGGCCCTGGTCGCAGACGGCATAGACACCGTCATCGCCACGCCGCACCAGTTGGGCCGCTACGATGGCTGCAACTCGCCCCGCGCCGTCCGCGAGGTTGTCTCGGCCCTGAACTCCGCACTGCTGGCCGAGGGCGTGCCGCTTGCTGTGACAGCGGGAGCCGACGTACGCGTGGACGAACGCATACCCGGGATGCTCAGTGAGGACCTCGTGCTGACGCTGGCGGACGGCGGCCTGTACCTCCTGCTGGAACTACCGCACGAGACGTTCATCGATCCTGCGCCGCTGCTGGCCGCCCTGGCCGCACGAGGCGTCAGGACCGTCATCTCACATCCCGAACGCCACGAAACGCTCGCAAGGCGACCGGACCTGGTCTTTCCCTGGCTGGCGGAAGGGGCCCTCTTGCAGCTCACAGCCGGCAGCCTGTTGGGCGATTTCGGCCCGGCCGCCGAGGCCGCGGCGTGGCATTGGTTGAGCAGAAGGGCGGCGTCGCTTGTTGCCACGGACGCACACAACATGCAGGGACGACGGCCGCGGATGTCGGGGGCGATCGAGGTCATTACGCAGCGGCTGGGCTACGCAGCCGCCCGCCGCGTGTGTTTCGAGAATCCCATTGGCGTGCTGACCGCCCAAGACGTTGCCCCCGCCGCGAGACTCGTCGGGCAGAGGGGCCGGAAGTGAACCACAAACCGGTCAACCTGGACGCCGCCGAGACAGCCGCCAGCCGGTTCGATACCGTTATCGAATGGCTGATGATCGCGCTTCTGGCGTTCATGCCGCTGGCCTTCGGGGCCGTCGAGGCGTGGAGCGAGATGGTGGTAATCGTCCTGGCCGGCGCGATGATCGTCTGCCTGGCGGCGAAGCTGGTTGTCCGCCGCGACTTCCGTCTGGTCTGGTCGTGGACGTACGTTCCAATCGGGCTTTTTCTGGCCCTGGCGGTGCTGCAATTGGTCCCGCTGCCGGCGAGTCTGGTGAGGGTAGTCTCGCCCGCCACAGCCGCGCAGAAAAGCGGGCTTCTCGGCGACCTGCCCAACTCCGAGAGCCTCCTGGGCTACATGCCGATTAGTTTCTACCCGCATGCCACCAAGCACGACCTCCGGCTGCTGCTGGCGGTGGCTGCAGTGTTCTTCGTGGTAGTGAACATCTATCGCCGCGCGGACCAGATCAAGCGCCTCCTCGGCGCCGTTGCCGTCATCGGAGGCGGCGTTGCCCTGCTGGCAATCGCACAGATCATCTCCCGCACGAGCAGTATCTACTGGTTCGTGCCCACCGGGCTGGACGTTGCCAACGCGGGGACCTTCATCAATCACAGCAACTTCAGCCAGTTCATGAACCTTTCGATCGCCGCTGCACTGGGTCTGCTTCTGGTGAAGCTGCACGAGAGTTTTCACGGCGTGCGAGTAACGCTATCGGCTACAGTCGAGCGCCTCACAACTTCCAGCGCACGGCTGGTCTGGCTCCTTGCGGGGATCTTCGTGATCGGCGCGGCAAGCGTGTTCCTGTCGCTCAGCCGCGGCGGCGCCATAGCGTTGCTGATTGCGCTCAGTCTCACTTCGGTGCTCATCGCCTCCAGGCGAGCGATGGACGGGCGAGGCTGGATCATGGCGATGATGGCGCTGGCGGCCTTCGTCTGCGTTCTGTACGTGGGCTTCGACGCCGTCCATGACCGCCTGGCCACGATCAGCCAGGAGCGCCAGTATGAGAACAGATGGCAGATCGTCGAGGACATTGCCGTTGCCTGGACGAAGTTCCCGGCCGTGGGAACCGGCTTGGGCACGCACGAAGTGGTTTACCCCATGTTCGACCGCTCGACGAGTCCCGCCCTGGCCGGACATGCCGAGAACGAGTACGCCCAGGCGGCCGAAGAGACCGGAATAATCGGCCTGGGCCTGCTGGTTGCCTTTGGTGTGATGGTCTGGTGGAGCTTCGTCCGCTGCATCCGGCGCAGCCGGTTGCCGATTCGCTCAGCGGCGTTCGGGCTCGGCTTCGGGCTGCTGGCCATCATGGTTCACAGCTTCAGCGACTTCGGCCAGCACCTGCCGGCCAATGCCTGCCTCTCGGTCGTCTTCTGCGGTCTGCTGGTGGGGATGGCGCGTATGGGGCAATCCGCCGCCGGCAGCACTCGAACCGCCAACCCCGGCCCCAGACGCAATTCCAGGCCCGTTGGTGTCATCGTGCTGGCAGCCATTGTCGCGACGTGGGCCTGGTCCTTGACGGGCGCCAACGGCGCTCGCCGCGCTGAAACCCACTGGAACGATGCCCTGAGAGCTGAAGAGAGGCTTCGAGAGAAGGACTGGTTCGGCAGTAACGAGGATTATGCGGATTTGCTCGGCCATGCCGAGGCCGCTTCCAAATGCGACCCGGACAACGCCAAGCACCGTTATTGGCTGAACGTTTACCGGTGGCGTTCCATCAGCCGAGTCAGGGACCCAAAGACCGGCGACGTCGTCTTGACGAAGCAGGCGCGGGAGTACACCGAGCGGATCGTCGATAAACTGCACCAAGTTCGGGTTCTTTGCCCGACATTCGGGCCGACATACTGCGTCGTTGGCCAACTGGAGCTGTTCGTGCTCGATCGTCCCCTCGTCGGAGCAGAGCACATTCGGACGGGCTTCGCTCTGGCGCCTTGCGATCCGACGGCCTGCTTCACTGCCGGCCTGCTGGACGTCCGGGAAGGCAAGCCCGAATCCTCTCTGGAGAAATTCCAGCGGGCGCTGGCTTTGGACGGCAGCCTGTTCAGGGAGATCGTGGACATCTACGTCCGGGCGGATCAGCCTGACTTGGCGGTAACTGTCGCCGGTGACAATGTCAGCCGTCTGCTGCAGGTCGCGAGGGTCCTGGAGCAGACCGAAGAGCATCGGGAGTTGGCCGCCGTGGCAAGGGCTCGGGCGGAGTCCGAACTGAAGATCATTTGCGCTAAGCCCGACGCGCCGGCCTCGGCGTTTGCCTCCATGGCTGACATCCGTCGCCGGGAGAGGGATTACTCCTCAGCCATCAGGTATTACCGGAGCGCGCTGGAACTGGATTACGGCCAAGTCTACTGGAGGCTGGCTTTGGCACGGATGCTCGCGGAGATGGAGCAGGTGGCCGAGGCCATTCACGAAGCGCGGATTTGCCTTCGACTGCGTCCGCAGATGGAAGCCGCCAAGAAGTTGATCGCGGATCTGAGCGTGCGTCCGACGCCGTAGAGGATGATTTGAATATCAGGTCCGTCTCGCGTTGAGGCGAGCCAAGTGTCTTCTCGGCGGCAAGGCCGTCGAAACCTCGTCGGGTGCACCGACGGGGACAGAGTGCGCGCCGAGGCCGGCGCAAGAGGCCAAACGAAGATGTTGAAGCTGTCGGAGAACCCGCCCATCCTGTACCCGGAGGTCGAATCGTTGGCCGAGCTTTCCGGCCAGTGGTGGGTCGCCCACACCAAGGCCCGCTTCGAGAAGGCCTTCGCCTGGGACCTGCTCCGCCGGGGCATCGGATACTTCCTGCCGATGATCCAGCGCGTGCGGATATCCGGCGGCAAGAAGCGCCGCGTGATGGCCCCGCTGTTCAGCTCGTATGTGTTCTTCTGCGGCCACGAGGAAGACCGCTACGCGGCCATGACGACCAACCGCCTCTGCCAAGCCATTGACGTCCGCAACCAGGAGGGCCTGACCGGCGAACTGGCTGCGATCGAAAAGGCCCTGGCCGGCAAGGCTGAGCTGGACCCATATCCCCACGCGGCCGTCGGGCGACGATGCCGTATCCGGTCCGGCCCGTTCCGAGGGATGGAAGGCGTGGTGATCCGCCGCGAGAAGCTCGCCCGCGTCGTCCTTCAGGTCAGTGTGCTTGGCCAGGGGGCATCCATGGAGATCGAAGCCGACCTCCTGGAACCCATCGACTGAACCATTTCCGTTTGCGGCTTAGTAAGAAACACCATCCGTGAGAACCTATCTTTGTGTATATCTCGGGGCAGCGTTTGCCGCGCTGGTTATCACGCCCATCGTGATCCGCATTGCCAGGGCGATGAAGATCCTGGATTTGCCCGGCGTGCGAAGGGTTCACAGCACCCCCGTGCCTCGATTGGGCGGACTGGCAATCGCTGCGGCTATGCTCGGCATGACCTTCTGCGTGCTCCTGCTCGACAATGTCATTGGCGAGGCGTTCCGCAACAGGCAAACTCAGTTGATCGCCCTGCTCGGCGGCGCGGTGTTTCTGCTCGTCGTCGGCCTCATTGACGACGTCCGAGGCGTTCGGGCCCGCACCAAACTACTCTCGCAGTTGGCCGCGGCGGCGGTTGTTTGCTCCTTCGGAATCCGGATCAATTCGATTGCCGTGGAAGGCCTGTTCACGCTGCGTTTCGGCTGGCTGGCCTGGCCGATCACCATCTTCTGGATCGCGGGCGTTATCAACGCCGTGAACCTGATCGACGGCCTGGACGGGCTGACCGCCGGTATATCAGCCATTGCCTGCGGGGTGGTTGCGGTCTTCGCCGTCCATTCCGGCCAGCCGCTCATGGCCGTGCTCATGCTCGCCATGCTCGGCAGCCTGAGCGGGTTCCTGTTCTACAACTTCAACCCCGCACGCATATTCATGGGCGACGGCGGGACGCATTTCCTGGGCTTCATACTCGGGGCGGGCAGCGTAATGTCCGCGACGAAGTCCTCGACGCTGGTGGGCCTGGCCCTGCCCGCCCTGGCGCTGGGCATCCCGATCTTCGACACGCTGTTCGCCATCCTTCGCCGATTCCTCGAACGCCGCTCCCTGTTCGCGCCCGATCGCAGCCACATTCATCATCGCCTGCTGGCGATGGGCCTGCACCAGCGGCACGCCGTCATGATTATGTACGCGGCGACGCTGATCGCCGCTGGGCTGGGGCTGTTCATGCTCATCACCCGCGACGCCGCCACGATTATGGTCTTCGCGTGCGTGCTGCTGCTGCTGGTCCTGATGTTCCGGGCGGTCGGCTCGGTTCGCCTGCGGGAGGCGCTCGCCGGGGCCCGGCGAAACTTCGGCATCGCCCGCCAGGAAAGGCTGGAAAAGCACGAGTACGAGGACGCCGACCTGCTCCTGCGCGAGGCCGATTCGTTCGAGACGTGGTGGCGGGCGGTCTGCGCCGCCGCCGAGGAGATGGAACTGATGCGCGTGGCGATCCCCGTCGGCAAGCGGGACGGCAGCAGCTCCGTGCTGGTCTGGAACCACCCCAAGCTTCAGCAGCTCGCCCACGAGAGCATTCGCATGACCGTGCCTGTCCGCGACCGCCGCTCCGGCCCGTCCCTCCATGTCGAGGTCCACGTCTACACCGACGGCTCCCTCGAATCCGCCGGCCGACGCCTCTCCCTCTTCACCCGCCTGATCGACGAACACAGCCTCGCCAGCCTGGGCAACCTGGCGAAGACCAACCGGACAGCCCCTCTGCGGGCGAACGATCCCGCCCCCCAGCACCCCGCAAGGCACAAACCGCGAATGCCGCACCCCGGAAATCCCACCGGATAATCGCGAATGACAGACCTCTACGAATTCGCATCATCTACCGATCTGTGTACCGATTCGGACAGAATCCCGACGAGATGGGATCGCCCGAACACGGGGGACACGCCGACCAGAGGGGGTCGGCTAATCGCGGCCGAGAGCCTAATCAGCGGGCGTCGGCCGTACACGGGGGCAGGCCGACCGCCAACGGTCAGTCAATCGGGGTCGAGAACTCACAGCAGCAAACATCGGCCCTCGTAGTCCGCGCGTCAAAATGGCATCGCTCAGTACAGCCGGGTACCCGCGAGGCTCGCCCGACGTGCTGCCCCTCAGCGATGCCACTATATTCGACACAACCGGTGGCAACACGGCCCTGCCACACGATTGCCGGCGGGAGCAGGAGGACGGCCTGGACAAGAAAGGGGCCCGCCCGCAGCCATTGCTGTTCGGCCCCCCCGGCCGGAGTTCCCGGCAGGACGCGTCCTCCGTTCCCACGCCGGCGCCGGGCCATCCCGGCCCCGCCTGATTCGCGCGGCGGCAGCGTCCTACGCGCCGCCCCTATGGCCTATTACCTACTCCCTTCTTCCGAGAGTCTACTCCCTTCTTCTCGGAACTTGGAGACATGGCATCGTTAGGCGGTATCGGCCCACCAGACAAGGCTCCGGCCGATCTCTGCCATCCCCACAACGATGCCGTGCGCGTTGGGTGAGGGGGCGCCTGATACGCGCCCCCTTCACCACATTCTTGATCGGTTAGATTCGGCTGGCTCATTAGCTGCCACCGGCCAGCCCGAGAGCAACATCACGTGATGAATGGAACCACAGACGCCCGGGCAAATGATCTGGCTGCCGGAACGCAGTCAGGCGTACGCTCTATGCCAGCCCCGCGTGCCGCGATTAGCGGCCGTCAAGGCCGAGGAATGTGGATTCTGGCCAGCGTTATCTTGTTTTCGGGCGTGTTCGTCCTTACCCACCTGCCGCCGGGGACCGTAGCCGCCGACCTGGGCAGCAGCGGCGCCGACAAGGTGGCCCACGCCGCCGCCTATGGCCTGCTCACGTGGCTGCTGCTGAAAAGCTCCGGCTCAAGGATGTTGTCGCCCAGAACGCTCCTGTTGATCCTCTTCTTGGTGGTGTTTGGCGGCCTCGATGAGTACACCCAGCCGCTCGTGGGTCGCACAGCCAGTTGGTTCGACTGGTTGGCCGACTGCGCCGGCGTGGCATTCGGTTCTCTGGCCTGGTGTTCGCCCGCGTCCCTCATTTCTCACCGAGCGGGGTTCCGTCATCAGTGACATCATGAGCAAGAAGACGATCTCACTCATCTTTGGCACTCGACCCGAGGCCATCAAGCTTGCCCCTGTGGTGCTGGCCTTGAAGGACCATCCGACTCTGCGCCCGCACGTCTGCGTAACCGGTCAGCATAGGCAGATGCTTGACCAGGTGCTCGACATTTTCGGCATCGTGCCGGACGTCGATCTCGCTCTTATGCAGTCGAACCAGACGCTCGGATCACTCACGGCGCGCGCTATCGCCGCGATAGATGCATACCTGGCCGCGACCAAACCCGATCTAGTCCTGGTACAGGGCGATACCACCACGGTCTTCTCCGCCGCGCTGGCTGCGTTCTACCATCGCATACCAGTGGGCCATGTCGAGGCTGGCTTGCGGACCTGGAACAAGCTCTCCCCATTCCCCGAGGAAATCAACCGGACCCTGACGACTCGACTGGCGGAGTATCATTTCGCGCCGACGGAGTGGGCAAAGGGCAATCTTCTCAAGGAAGGCGTGGCCGAGGACAGCATCTTTGTCACAGGCAACACCGTCATCGACGCGCTGCACATCGCGATCGGTAAGATCAGTGCGAACCCGCCGGAAGTTCCCGGGTTGCCCCGCGACCTGATCAACGGCGATCACCGGCCGCTAGTGCTCATCACAGGCCATCGTCGGGAGAGCTTCGGCCAAGGATTTGAGGATATCTGCCAGGCCATCAACTCGCTTGCGGCCGACTTTACTGACACGGCCTTTGTCTACCCCATGCACCTGAACCCAAACGTCCGCGAGCCCGTGGTGCGGCTTCTTGGCGGACGGCCGAATGTCCACCTCATTGAACCGCTCGGATATCTCCCCTTCGTGGCCCTGATGAACCGTTCCACGCTGATTCTTACGGACTCCGGCGGCATCCAGGAGGAGGCCCCGAGCCTCGGCAAGCCGGTCCTGGTCATGCGAGATACCACGGAACGCCCGGAGGCAGTCACGGCCGGCACCGTCAGGCTTGTTGGCACGGATTACGGCAAGATCACCGAACAGGTCAAGCTGCTGCTGAGGGACTCCGCCGAATACCAGGCAATGACCCACGCCCACAACCCCTACGGTGACGGCAAGGCCACTGGCCGGATACTTGAGGCGTGCGAGAGGTCCCTCAAGATCGGAGCAGCGGCAATATGAACCCAGGTCCGACAGCCGTGTGTTCGAAGTCTATGACCCGACTGCAGAACCTGCATGGCGATGGACGGGCCGGTCGGCGTATCATCGCGGCCATTGAAGAGTATTGGAAAGTTGCCTATGTCTGAACCCGGACAAGTGCTCCGACTTTCTTCGTTGGATACTAGGATTCCGCAGTGGCGGTCAACTAGCCTCGTAGAGAGGCAGTGTCCTTTCTGCGGTAACCCAGGGAACCCATGTTACGTCCGTCCAGACTCAATGGTGATCCAGGGCTGCCCCGAGTGTCGATGCTTCTTCGTTGCACCTGCTCCGAAGCAAGAGGCTTTGGACGCCTTCTATCGGCACTATTCAGGAACACACCGAAAGTCGCTGTTGAATTCAGCCTTAGCGACCTCTGTGCTCGGGATGGACCCGCTGGCAGACTTTAGGATTCGAGAGATATCATCTGTCATGAACCTGGCGGGAAAACGGGTTCTTGATGTCGGCTGTGGTTATGGGCGACACCTTGTCAACTTCAAGAAGATGGGAGCCGAGGCATTGGGCATAGATGTTGACGAGGACGCACTATCATTTGCAGCGGACAGGCTCGGACTTGCGGTTCAGAAGCAGTCATTAGCGGACTTGTGCGATCGTGGCGATAAGTTCGATCTCATTTGGCTGTGCGATTTCATCGAACATCCGTTGAATCCAACCGACGATCTTCTGTGTGCCACGAGGCTACTCAACCTTGGAGGGATTCTTTTCATCTGGTCTCCGAACGCCACATTCTGTGAACAGGAGAAGGATCCAGTGATCTTCAGAGTCGACCTTGAGCACATGCAGTACCTATCTGCCCGCACGTGCTGCTATCTGGCGGAGAAGCTAGACCTCGAGTTGATCCACTTGGAGACCGTGGGCTATCCGTCCTTCGGAGCCTGGGAGCAGAGCCAAGGACCGAATCTCTGGTGTAAGTACATCAAAAAGCCGCTCCACGGGGCCGTCAAACAGATCCCCGGCCTTCGGGCTCTTGATGCCTGTCGGTTGGCTCTCAAGTCGCGTTTTTCCGAGTATCACATGAGGGGGGGGAAATACCACCTAGCGTGTATTCTGAAAAAGTCATAATACTTCGGTGGCTATCGCGTCGCGAAAGGTTCCTCAAGATTGGAGCAGCGGCAACTTGAGCTTGAGCGTGGCCAATGCCATCATCGCCATACTGCCGCCATTCATGCGGAAGTACGCGTCCCGTGTCAAGGCGTCGCCGATCAGATATCGTCTTGCCAGGGGTGTTTTCTGGTCGATGGCCGGGGCGGTGATCTCGCGCGGGCTGATGCTCGTCGCGACGGTCTGCGTGGCCCGCCTCCTGGGCAAGACGGTCTATGGCGAGTTGGGGATGATCCAGTCCACCGTCGGCATGTTCGGCGTCTTTGCCGGCTTCGGCTTGGGCCTGACCGCCACGAAGCACGTCGCCGAGTTCCGCAAGAGTGACCCCCTCCGCGCCGGCCGCATCCTCGGCCTCTCGGGCGTGGTGGCGATCGTCAGCGGCGGCCTGATAGCCCTGGGCGTGCTGCTCTCCGCCCCCTGGCTGGCAGAGCACACCATCAACGCCCCACACTTGTCCGGGCCGTTGCGGATCGGGGCGTTGATCCTTTTCATCAGCGCCCTCAACGGCGCCCAGACCGGCGCGCTATCGGGCTTCGAAGCCTTCAAGACCATCGCCCGCGTCAACCTGCTCGTCGGGCTGCTGTCGTTCCCGATGCTCATCGCCGGGGCCTGGTTCGGCGGGCTCACCGGAACGGTCTGGGCTATCGCGATCAACCTCGTCTTCAACTGGCTGCTTAACCACCTGGCCGTGCGTAAAGAGGCTGCACGCCACGGCGTGCCGTTTCGGTTCACCGGCTGTGGTCAAGAATGGTCTGTTCTGTGGAGGTTCAGCCTCCCGGCGGTTCTCGCGGCAGTATTGGTTGGCCCGGTCAACTGGTCATGTCGTGCGCTGCTGGTCAACCAGCCTGGGGGCTATGGGGAGATGGGGATCTACAGTGTTGCCTATCAATGGCTCGGGGCGATTCTCTTCCTCCCGGGCATGCTGAGCCAGGTCGCCTTGCCGCTCCTCTCGGACCTCAGCGGGGCCTCGACCGTTCGGCAGTATCGGAAGGTTCTGCGAACGAACATCCTCCTCAGCGGTAGCGCCGCGTTGGCCGTCGTCCTCCCCCTCGCCCTCGTGGCCCATGCTGTCATGCTTGCCTACGGTCCCGACTATGAAGAGGGAGCCGATATCCTTCGGCTCTTGGCTTTAACTGCGGTGTTGATATCAGTAAACAACATCGTGGGCAGCGCGATCATAAGCCGGGGCAAGATGTGGGTCGGGTTCGCATTCAACGTCATGTGGGCGGTCGTGCTGGTGACGGCCACGGCGATACTCCTCCACCTCGGGTATGGCGCCTTCGGTCTGGCGTGCGCGATGCTGATCGCCTACGCCTTCCATACTGTTTGGCAGGCCCTGTATCTCCGCGCGGTGCTGGGAAGGATGGACGAAGGTCCATCGCCTCGATCACTTGTGCCAGAACCAGAGGCTGTCTAGCAGCTGCAACACGGCGTATGATCACGTGCCATGCGACCTGGTGATCGCCGCGCGGATGCACTGCGCAATCAATGCGCTGGCTGCTCGCGTGCCGACAATCCTCATCGCGTATAGTCAAAAGGCAATGGGCATGGCGGACTACGTGTACGGGCACCGCGACTGGGTCATCCCGTAAGATGACGTCACTGCGGAACAGCTGCTCGCAAATATGGTTCGGGCGATGAAGGATCGGGATGCCGAAATGCGCGCCTTTCTTGCCGACCACATTCCTGAGGTACAGCAAGATGCGTACAGGCCGGTGCAACGGTTGAGAGCCGAGCTCGAGGCGTGCTCCGCGTTGCGGGGCTGCTCCCGCTGATGCGGCGAGTTTGCAATAATCGACAGAAGAGGGCGGCAGCCTACTACGTGCATGGCGGGAGTAGGCACAATCTCCTGATTGTCTTCCGCAAGACAGCTACGCCTGCGGGCAAGGCAGCCTTCTAACGAGAACAACATGACATTCGAGTTGCTCTGTCTGCAACTCCGCGACCGCGGTCGGCAAAGAGATCGCACCGGCGTCGGAAGACGGCAACCACATCCTGCTCGAGGTGATGGACCCGCCGCGTCTGCATCTCAGTGTTCACTCCCGGCCTGAGGCCCTTCCGGAGAACCGAAGTCCTCGACAGATTGGTCATTGGTGTCCTGTCCGTCGCGATATGATGCCACAGCGTTCGGCAGACGAAACACCCGGAACTTACGAAGACGGAGCCTGGCAATGATCTTGGACGACGGGCCACCACAGGCCGGTTCTGAATGGGAATCTCGTGTAGTCATCCTGACGCGGCAGTCAGTGGCAGAGAGATGGGCTGGAGACTGGGTTCAGGCGGTGCTTACCGCACGCGCGTTGCGTCCCTTTTGCACGCGTGTCGAGCATCTTGTTTACAGGGATAGAAAGGGTGTGGAGCGGTTACCGCCGGGCTACGCAATCTCGGAGCCCTGCGACGTTCCTGCCGACACTGATGTGCTACACTTCATTCCGGGGCGGCTCAGTCGCGCGGACGCCGCAAACTGGACAAGCCATTTGGAGCGCCGTCCCTTGTTGGTCGGATCCACTATCTTCTGGGACTCCGCGGTGCATCGAACAGTGATTGGGCGCAATAGGCCGAGACAGACACTCTTGCAGCGACTGAGACGGTTCGTCAGAGCGTCCGCACCGGGAAGACCTGACTACTCGTCATTCGACCTGTTGCTGACCAATTCACAGGCGGAGATCGCTGTCTGTCGCCATTATCTCCTTACGCGCCGCGACGTCATCTACGGCAGCGTTCCAAACGGCGTCGTACCTATGCTCTCGATCTCTGACGATGTGCCCCGGCACTCTCGCGTGCCATCAGAACCATATATCGTCTATCCTGGGGTTTTCGCGCCGCGCAAGAATCAGCTTGGTTTTATACGTGCAGTGAAGAGAGAGCCGTATCACGTCGTCTTCATGGGAGGCCCATTGGAGGACGGGGAGTGCCGCGATTACTTTGAGCTATGCCGTCGCGAGGCCCCCAAGCACTGGGTGTTCCTCGGGCACGTGGAGCACTGTTCAGAGGAGTTCATCCAAGTGCTGCATCATGCAACACTTGCTTGCCTCGCTTCCAGTTGCGAGACTCCCGGGATCGCGCTTCTCGAAGCGGCCACCCTGGGCGCCCGACCAATCGTCACGCGGGAAGGCGGTACTTGCGAGTACTATGGGTTTGATGGCGAATACTTCAACCCACTCCGTCCCGGTGAGATTGTCGCGGCCTTGCAGAGAGGATGGGCCAGAGGTAGGCTTGCGGCCAGTTCACGTGCCGCCATTGCCAGGTTGTCGTGGACGGAGACTGCGCGACAGACGGTCCTCCTATATCGACATGCGAGGCAACACCTGCGACAGTAGCGCGCGTCGCTGCTGCTCGCCTGGCGCCTCCCCAGAGCTACCCTGATGATTTACTATCTGAGCATAGTTCTCCTGTTCGCACTTCTGGCGATGTTCTGGATGCGATATCGTTGGGCTTCGGTCGCACATCCGGCGGTGTGGTTTGCGATCGCCCATGTGGCTCAGGCAGCTAGCTATTGGGCCGCAGTTGCCGTTGGATTCAGGAAGGTGTACAATGAGCAGGTGCTTGACAGGTTGGGACTGTGTATTGCTGCAACGGGGGCCTCCTTTGCTTTGGCGAGCCTGGCCACTGGCACGCAGCGGCGTGAGACGCCGGGACTGCGACTGGGAGCGCTACCCGAGAACATGGGGCTGTTGTCGTCGTACTTCTCTGTGATATCCATCGTTGGGGCGATAGTGAACGTCGCATTCGTTGGCGTAGACATGGCTGGCATCGAGGCTCGCCGCCAGCAATGGCTTCAACAGATCCCAACAATTACTGCCCGTATGTTCTATCCATACATGCTGGCCTACGTTGCCGCATTTGTATGCGGTTGGGAGGCAGTGGCCTACCGGGCTGGCGGCGTGAAATCGCGGCATTGGCTGTGGTTTACGTTGCCAGCGGTATCCGGTCTTTTGTGGACGCTGGGCACTGGTGGGCGTCAAGCGTTTGGCCTCGTTCTGTTATATTATGGTGTTGGCGGTGCCTGTGGTCTGGCGGCACGATACCGCGCTGGGTTGCAGATCCCGCGTGCCCTGATTGTTCGACTCGGAAGCGTATTCCTTGGGACTCTTGTCGGCCTGGCAATCGTTGTGAGCGCTACGGCACGAATCAGGGCTGACTACTTTGGAACGGTGGACACAACTGGAGTGCAGTCGATCCCAATCGCACGGCAATTCGCAAGTTTTGTCTTCTATATGGCAGATGGGCCGGCCGCGTATCAGATTAAGGCTGAGACGGAGCCGGATGAGCTGGGCTGGGGCATGCACACTTTTGGTGTGCTTGAGGAAGTGTACTTGGATCGAGTACTGGGTTGGAGGATGGAGACCTCCGCGGAGGTGCGACGAGATGCTAGTTTGGAGGCTCAGCGTGGCGCACTATTGGTCCATTCGGTACCCACAGTGTTCTACGACTTTCAGCGTGATTTTGGCTTCACAGGTGGGCTGGCGGTTGCATCGCTTCTTGCCCTATTGTCGCATCTGCTGTTTAGGCAATGGTATGTGGACCAGAAGCGGTCAAGTCTCGTGTCTCAGGTCCCTCTGTGCATGGCGATCATGTTCTGGGCTTACAGCGGCAACTACTCCTTGCTCCGTCACGACACACTTAAGTGGATGATCCTATCGTTTGTGGCTTTAGATACAGTTCGGTGTTGTCTCCGCGGGACGGCGATCCGATCGAAGACATTGTCACCCTAGCCGGGAGCGCGCGTGCGCGTGAGACCTATGCAAGTATTGCCCGAAGACAGTATGCTTATACGGCTTCCACGGGTTCTCGTGATTGTCGGTGAGCCCTTCAATCGGACGACTGCCACGGGACACACCCTGAGCAACCTGTTTCGCGGGTGGCCTCGGGGCAGCATAGCCCAGATATATACGGCTAGAATGATTCCCGACGACACGCTGTGCAGTCGCTACTTCCGTCTGGGGCTACGCGATCTGGCGGCACCGGCATGGGGACAAGTTCTCTTCCGGAGAATTGACCAGAGGCCCGTGGCAAACGGAGGACGGACAGCAAATGCATGCGGATCGCGGCGCGCGCCATCAGTTGTTGCTCGACTGCAGCATTGCGTCCGGGAGCAACTTCGGATGGTGCTTGATTTGTTGCCTTACGAGGTTGCCCCCAAGCTCGAAGCGTGGGTGAAAGAGTTTGAACCTGAGGTAATCTACACATTTGCTGGCTCGATACGGATGATGCGTCTCGCACTGGCGATTAGGGCGTGCTGTCGATGCCCCGTTGTCGTCCATTTCATGGATGATTGGCCCGAAACGCTATATTCGGGGCACGTGCTCTCTCCGATACTGCGCCCGGTCTTGGGCCGAGCCCTGCAGGCGACACTGGCCGCCAGTGCGGAACGTTGCACAATTAGCCCGGCTATGGCTCAGGAATACATGCGCCGGTATGGCGGAAGATTTGATGCATTCATGAACTGCGCCGAACTGTCAGAGGCCACGTCGGAAGCGAATTGTGATAACTCGGTATCGGAAGGTCGTCTGCTAGTGATGGGCAACCTTGATCGCGGGCGAGCAGATCTTCTGAATGACATAGTGCGAGCTATACAGAGACTCAGGCAAGGTGGGAGTGTACTGAGATTGATAGTCTGCACGCAGTCCGCGTGTCGGTGGGTGCCGGAAGGCCTCTGCGACAATGTCGAGTTCCAGGAACCGCCGTCAGATGACAAGGGGCTGCAGAAGCTCTTGGCTGGGGCTGGCGCGCTACTCTATCTTGATTCGTTCCAGAAGCCAGACAGGAAGTATTTTCGGTATTCTTTGTCCGCAAAGCTGCCTGCCTATCTTATGTCCGGACGCCCAATCATCGTCTACGGCCCTCGGGAGAACGCGGCGGCGCGGTATGCGGTCGAGGAGGCATGGGGTCTTGTGGTTGGCAGCCGATCGGCTCAGCTCTTGGACCAGACGCTAATGACTTTGGTCACACAGCCTGATCTGCGAGCGCTCTTAGCGGCCAATGCAAGGCGATGCGCGATGCTTTATCACGAGGGCGAAAGCCATCGCCAGCAGTTCAGGGCAATGTTGGCGCGAGTGGCCGCCTGTAAGGCTGCCCAAATGTGATTATCGAGGCGATGACAGTCAATGTGCAAGACAGACCCCCTATCTATCCTGATGGTTTCGCTTGATCTACCTCGCAGCGATCAGCCGATGAGCGGGTCGCCTGCTCACGTTCTAAAGACCTGCAGGGCGCTAATGAATTGTGGGCACGTTGTGAGTCTGTTGGAATTGCGGTGTCGCGGGGGCTCCCCGGGCGTACCATTGTCGCTGAATATTGCCACTGCAGTGATCCATGTGCCGCGGCTGCTGCGGAGAGTACGTCCCCAAGTCATACACTGTCACTTCCACACGAGCGCGATTCCGATCTTGCCGTGGGCGCGGGCGATGGGGATACCATTGCTGATCGAAGTGCATGGTTTGTACGTTCCAGCCGCCGCCGGCCGCCTCGGCCGATGGAGTTGTCTCCAACGGCCACTGGTGGCGTTGGAGCGTATTGCCCTCCGTTCGGCAGATCATGTCTTGGTGCAAGCTGAGTCGATGAAGAGGTTGCTTGTGGGAAGAATGTCGCTGAATGCCGACAGGGTTAGCGTACTGTATCCTGGACTGCGCGTGGAAGAATTTAGTTCCTACACCGGCCCACCGGCGAGTATTCCGGGGAGGCAAACGGGCGAGAAAACAGTCATGTATATTGGAAGCACGGCCGCGTTTCAAGGGCTATCATTACTTGCTGCCGCACAAAAGCACCTCGGTACGCTCACTTCTGGGGTCAGACTGGTGCTCGTAGTCAATAACGTTGCCGCCACGCCTGACGAGGTCGTGGCGCTATGGGGCTTCGACCCAACGATGACCACGGTGGTGATGCCCAGCAACAACTACGAACTACCTGCGTGGCTTAGTGCAGCGGACGTTCTCGTGCATGCACGACCTGAATCCCTCGAAAACGTGAATGTACAGAGCAAACTCGGATTGTACCTGGCCTCGGGGAAGCCCATAGTCACCACCGACGTGGGGGACTATCCGTTGCTTCTTTCTGATGACCGGGGCTGTGTGCTCACGAAACCCAGTCCCGAGGCCCTGGCGTGTGGGCTAGCCGACGCTCTAGCATCGACAAGTATCATGGAGTGCGCTCGCATTGATGGGCCCGTCACGGCACGCCGGTTCTTTTCGACTGCTGAGAATGCCAAGCGGCTGACTGGTCTGTACAAGTGTCTTGCAGGAACGAGTACGCTGGAAGGTGCCGTCTGACTGTCGGGTGGCGACAATGCGATTGCGCGGGGATCATCCGCTCGTGGCCTGTTGGGGTTCTTGCTATTTGGTGTGGGTAAGCCGGTGGGTTACCGGCCCGATACCCCTTTCCGTAGGGAGAACCGCGGATTACGATGTCCGGTTGCTACGGCACAAGTAATGTGTCTGAAAGGTGGTACGAGGTCATCCACTGGCAGCTCGATTCGCTGGCCGTTTGCCCGCGGGCCTCAAAGCGAACAGTGCTGGGGGCGGGCACAATCGACCCACACGAGGGAGCGAAGAGTCGATGGTATTACGGAGGGGCGGTTCAGTCGGGAAAGCGAGCGTAGGCGAGCCCGCAAGACGAATGACGTGATTGCGGTCGTTTCGAAGAATGGGATCAACTAGTGCGCATAGCCATGGTGAACCTGACCAGCGGGGGATTGAGTGGCGGCTACCTCAAGTACCTGCTGCGTGTGGTTCCGCTGTTGCGAGTGCATGGCGCAATCGGGCGGTTGGACGTGCTGACCCCGCAGGTAATGCTTCCGGAACTGGCGGAACATGCTAGCGGCGTGCTCGCCTGGCCTGATGGTGATTGGCTACGCGGCTTTCGGCGTCTCAAGGCAATGCTTGTGAGCTTGGCGCCTGATGTGGTATGGATCCCGACGGCACGTTGGTTGCACAGTGATCGACCGACAGTTGTGATGGTCCGCAACACGGAGCCAATAGACTGGCCCTTGTGGCGCAACCCTCCGATGGAGGCTGTCCGGAACGTGCTCCGGGCCCGCCAGGGGCACGTCGCCTGGCGTCCAACCTGGAGTTGCGGTTGCGCATGGGCCGGCAAGCCACATTACTTGTGCGAAACTCAATAATCGGGAGAAGAACCCAATGAAGGAGACGCGGTCTGAAGTGGACTCGTCTCGGCGAATTGCCGTAATTGCGCGTAACCTGCGTTTCGCCGGCGGCCTGTCGGTCGGGCGCAGCATCGTCGGGACACTGCCCCAATTCACTCCGAATGTCAGGTACCTGATGGTTGTACCGGCCGACTGCGGTTATCCGAAGTTTCCGGATGATCGCCGGGTCGAAGTGTGTGAGTGTCCGAAGATGTCGTTACCTCAGCGATGGTTGTGGGAGCGCCGTACGCTGCGTCGCGTTATTTCGCGGTTCGATCCCGAATGGATTTGGACGTTGGGCAATGTCGCTGTATCTCGGCCCCCATGCAAACAGTCGTTGCTCCTGCACAATGCACACCGTTTGTGTGACCTGTCCGATGTGGTGCGCTCGTCACTCCGAGAGCGGCTGTTCAAATGGCTGTCTGATGAGCGCCTTCAGGCGCGTGCCAGAGGCCAGAGTGTTAGCAAGGTAGGGCTTTCGAGGAGACGAGAATGCACGTAGGCATTGATGCACACAATATTAGTGCTGGTGGTGGTGTGACCCACTTGGTCGAACTTCTCCGCACTGCAAGCCCGCGGGAACTTGGCTTCGACCAAGTCACTATCTGGGGTGGTGCATCCACCTTGAGCCGTGTAGACGAGCGTCCATGGTTGCGAAAGGTCCACGAACCACTCCTTGATCGAGCGCTGCCCATGCGTGTGTACTGGCAGCGTTTTGTGCTGGATCGTCGGGTTCGTGCTGCAAGGTGTAATATCCTCTTTGTACCGGGTGGATCGTACAGAGGGACATTCCGACCTTTTGTGACAATGTCTCGAAATATGCTTCCTTTTGACGCTAAGGAAATCGGCCGTTATGGACGATCGCTGGCGACGCTTAGACTGCGTATCCTCAAGCATACTCAGGAGAAGACATTTAATCGAGCAGATGGTGTCATCTTCCTCAGCAAATATGCCCGCGATACTGTGATCAAGACTCTATCCCAAGACCCACGCGAGACAGTGATTATTCCTCATGGGGTTTCATCGTGGTTCGCTTCAGTGCCGAGAGAACAGAAGCCAATTTCAAGTTTCTCGTTTCGTAATCCTTTTCGTTGCCTGTATGTCTCAACCGTGACCGTTTACAAGCATCAGTGGAATGTGGCAGAAGCTGTATGGGTTCTTAGAAATCAAGGATACCCGATAATCCTCGATCTTATTGGGCCGACGACGCAGAAGGGGCGCAAGCTACTTCAACGCACGATTGAACGTGTCGATCCTAAGGGCGAATTCATATACAACCATGGCCCTGTTGCACACATCCATCTTTCTAAACGATACAGGGAATCGGAACTCTTTGTGTTCGCTTCAAGCTGTGAAAACATGCCAATCATCTTGCTTGAGGCAATGGCCTCTGGCCTGCCAATTGCCTGCTCAAACCGGGGACCTATGGCAGAAATACTGGGCGAATATGGTGTATACTTTGACCCGGAGAATCCAAGGGAAATCGCTGACGCTATTAAATGCCTGATCGATGATCCGAAACTCCGGGCAGTGAAAGCAGGGGGGGGCTACGAGCATGCACAGGCCCTTACCTGGAATCGCTGTGCCCATGACACGTTCACTTTTCTGGCACAGGTGGCAAAGTGTACTTGAGATTTGAGCCTATTCTGTAGCCGTGATAAACTACCACAGTATCCCTTTCTGCGGTGATACTTTTCTACGGACCCAGGATGGGGTCGACCCATTTGGGCTGGTTCGCTCATATTATACAGATAGCCAAGTCTGCATCAATCTGGAAAGTTCGCTCAAAGGAGCCCGGGAGAACAATGTATCCCTAAGCGTGAGTGAAAATGCTTTAGCTATGATACCGGTAGCGTCCTGGCGGTAGAAGCGGATCTCGAGCTAGCTCAGCTCGTGCGAAAGAGTGTCCGGATGCGCCGACGAGAAGCGGCACCTGTCGTGGTCTTGCCTCTGGCCATGGCAGACGCGATCGACACGGCAAATTTCAGTATCGCCGCCCGAGGACGTGCGTCAAGCCATCTGTCATGTGTCGCGGGCAACACAGATGCTGGCGGAGTCCGATATTGCGAGCCTGTTGTCACCGTTACTATGGACTGGTGTGCGGAGATGTTTGGCGTGCCCGAGGTGATTAAGATCGACGTGGAAGGGGCGGAGTATATGGTGCTTCGTGGGGGACGCAAGACATTGGAGAGTGGACCGACGTTGATTTGTGAAGTCAACTCAGAGAACGCTGCTGCCGTTACGGATTTACTTCATGCCGCTCAGTATCAACTGCACGACCTTGACAATCTGGACGGCGGCGAAGTGGACCGAGCAACCTTCAACACGTTGGCGATATGTCGTCGATCAGGCCTAGTCAAATGAAGAAGCTGCCGCTCACAGTCATTCTGCTCACGCTGAACGAGGAGTTCCATCTGCCTGGGGCTCTGGACAACTTGCTTGGATGGGCGGAGGACGTGTTTGTACTGGATAGCTTAAGCACGGACCGCACCGTTGATATTGCTTTAGAGCATGGAGCGAAGGTGGTCCAGCATCCGTTTGCGAACTTCGGAGACCAGTGGAACTGGGCGCTGGAGAAGCTGCCCATTAGGACCCCGTGGACGCTGAAGGTCGATCCCGATGAGCGGCTCGGCGAGGAGTTGAAGTCACAGATTGAGGCTGTGACATGTGATCCGAATGCGCTTAACGGCTACAGTTTTCCTCGGCGGCTTTGGTTCATGGGCAAGCCGTTGCATGTCAAGGCGGACGTGCTTCGACTATGGCGAACAGGAAGATGCCGGTTTTCAGATGTAATAGTGAACGAGCATCCGCTCGTCGAGGGATCGATCGGTCGCCTAACGGGCGTCTTGGAGCATCATGATAGCCCGGATCTGCACCATTGGTGTGAGAAGCAGAACCGTTATACAACGATGGAGGCGATTGCGAGAGTGCGGAGGCACAAGCTTGCAGCTACACCTAGGTTGCTAGGTTCCGCTCTCGAACGCCGGATGTTGTTCAAGCAGATATTCTTCCACATTCCATTTCGGTATCAGCTTTACTGGCTGTACGTTATGATCTGGCGGGGAGCGTGGAAGGCTGGCAGGATCGGGCTTGCCTGGGCGCACCTGCGGACGGAGATCATGATCCTGCGCGAGCTGAAGGCGAGAGAGATGAGATCCACCGGAAGAATTCCGGAGGTACCTCGCGCACCTCATGGCAAGTATGACCCACGTGTTGTTGATTCAGAGGTACAGAAGCAGTTGATGCTCGCTCGTCAGGACGTTACGGTGCCCCGGCAGCCATGAATCAGATCCTCCAATCCTATCGCACCGGCGAGTTATGGCTTGCCGAGGTGCCCGTGCCCGCGGGGCGGGCCGGGGGGTGCTTGCTCAAGATGGGCTGAATGAGTTCCCACAGTTCATCCGGCAGGCGCCAGATCATCGGCAATGGCTTTACGGTTCTCTTGGTTCTGGCCGCCCGTGGGTCCTTTTCAAGGGCAGCGAGGGGCGTTCATCTGCAAAATCAGGTGGTTTTAGATAGTTATGGTTTCTGAGGTTCCCTATGCAAGAACCTCGCTGAGATGAGTGCATTCGCTCTCGTTTGCGAGCTTCCATGTAATGAGGCCGGAGTTCATGAAACAGGTACTTCAAAGTTTGCGGTCCGGTCAAACGGCCGTCCAGGATGTTCCGGCCCCCGGGCTGGGGCGGAACATGGTGCTGATCCAGACCCGGCGGACACTTATTTCCCCCGGGACGGAACGGATGCTGGTCGAGTTCGGCAAGGGGTCGTTGATTGCCAAGGCCCGGAGTCAGCCGGACAAGGTCAAGCAGGTGCTCGACAAGATCAAGACCGATGGCCTGTTGCCCACTCTTGAGGCGGTGTTCGCGAAGTTGGATGAGCCGCTGCCGCTGGGCTACTGCAATTCTGGGGTCGTGCTGGAGGTCGGGCCGGGCGTGATGGAGTTCAAGCCGGGCGACCGGGTTGCCAGCAATGGGCCGCACGCGGAGGTCGTGGCTGTGCCCAAGGCGCTGTGCGCGAAGATCCCTGATGCCGTAACCGACGAGCAGGCCGCCTTTACTGTCCTGAGCAGCATCGGGCTGCAGGGCATCCGACTGATTGAGCCGGGCCTCGGTGATCGGGTTGTTGTGGTCGGCCTGGGACTGATCGGCCTGGTGTGCGTGCAGTTGCTTCGTTCGGCGGGCTGCCAAGTGCTGGGAGTCGACATCAACCCCGAGCGGCTGGAGATGGCCCGCGGGTACGGCGCCCAGGTCGTCAACTCGGCGGCCGGGGGCGATCCCGTCGCTGCCGCCGAATCGTGGACAGAGGGTCGAGGCGTCGACACCGTTCTGATCACGGCCTCGGCGAAGACCGACGAAATCGTCCACCAGGCCGCTCAGATGTGCCGCAAGCGCGGGCGGATCGTGCTCGTTGGGGTGGTGGGCCTGAACCTCCGCCGCAGCGATTTCTACGAGAAGGAGCTAACCTTCCAAGTGAGCTGCTCCTACGGCCCCGGCCGCTACGACGAAAGTTACGAGCAGGGCGGCCAGGACTACCCCTACGGTTTTGTTCGCTGGACGGAGCAGCGGAATTTCCAGGCCGTCCTGCAGGCGATGGCGGATCGACATCTGAAGGTGGATGATCTGATCAGCCACCGCTTCGACCTGTCCGACGCCGGCAAGGCATATGAGATCATCGCCGGCGGGGAATCGTCGCTCGGGGTAATCCTGCGTTACGGCGAGCAGGTGGACCGAT
>SDBU01002027.1_pt1 | contig 27666 bp, 64 predicted proteins | sample 2277071 | NCBI WGS metagenome assembly SDBU01 (sample SAMN10397929, study PRJNA504765) | marine sediment metagenome | isolation source: marine sediment core GS08_GC12, 126 cmbsf | place: Arctic Ocean: Gakkel Ridge, Loki's castle | collected 2008 | reverse complement strand
ATTTCACCAGCCTTTGAAGAAGCCCCAAGAGGCTGCCCACAAGAAAACATAGACTACCCAGCGTAAAAAAGATGTACTGCAATAGCTCATTCACCTTTCACCTCCAGTAGCTTCTCGATTGCCAGCCTACCCTGCGGCCACTCATTCATATTAGCGCCCCCATTATGCCACTCAAGTTCAGAGAAATCATCGAGAGCACAAACACCACCGCGACCTTCCAAATATAATCATAAATCTCAACATCTTTCATGTCTACCTCCCTGCCCTCGCGGGCTATTTAGTCGCTTGCGTCAAGGCGCTCAAGCTTCAACCCATCGGGGACTTCGATTTCGAGCAGGGTTGAATAAGGGGCACCATCATTGTGGGGTGGTACGACCGGGTGTGCGCTAATTTTCATCGGCCAATCCGGCAACGGCACCCCGTCGTCCCACAGTCCAACGGCAAAGCACCAGCAACCCACATCGCTGTAAATGGCGTATATCCTTAGAAAGCCCTTGATGCCGAATACGCCATTAATGTTCGGTTCTTTGTCGCTGCAATAGCCCGGAAATTCGTCTGCGCCCTCAATGCCTGAAAACTCAATCAGGTCATCAGAGCAGCCGTACACCTGTAATTTCTGCAACTTATCCCTCCCTGCCCTCACGGGCTACGAAACCATCAGATAATACTCGTAAAGCAGAAAAGCAATCCGGGCGGCAATATATCACATGAACAAGCATTATGCCCTCGTTTACGAAACGCATCCCGCACCACTCCGCTGAACTCACAGGCTATAAGTACTCTCATCATAACCTCACAGTATCACATTCAGCGCCAGGTACGCGATTGCACAGCAGTAGTACACCCTGCCGGCCAGAGCGTCAGCGGCTTGATGGTCTATCCATAACGTATGCGGCTTAGATTCCAGCCAGTGAGCAAAACGAAACACCGCAGGAACGGCAAACAAAAAGTACGCCGCCACGTTGAGCCAGACCAGTCGCATGTCGTTGGCCTCGCGGATGAACTCCCAGGTTTCATTCATTGGTGGCCTCCTTGCGCCCGTTGTCGATTACGCCTATCATATCGGATATTTTGGTCGGGCCAAATTCATCATAAAGAGATTCCTTCTGGACGCGAATCATCTTATTGCACCAACGGCACCACCTGTCGGCGTACTGGCCGCCGCCATATCCCCATTCCGTTTTTGAAGGTTCGTGTCCCACCAGCAACCAACATAGCCATTGCAGTAATTTAGTCAGGCGTGGCCAAACCATCTGGATACCGCTATTGAACGTCCACAACTGCGGATATCCCTCTGGGGGCGACGTTTCCCTATCCCACTGTTCTGCCAGTAGTAATAGTTTCTTTCGCACTCTATTTTTCAACGGTCTTTTCATGTCTACCTCCCTGCCCTCGCGGGCTATGCTGAACCTTGAGCCTTTTCTATCCGGCCTTTAATCGTTTCGTAAGAGTGCTCAACAAAGATCGCCCCACGTCTATTTGACCAGTAAGAACGATCCCGGTAGCTAATCGCCGTGCCCCTACCATTAAGGCCGGGCTTTATGCCGGTGATGAGGCTTGTGTTTATCATCTTATACTCGCCCTCGTGGTATATCTCAAACATGGCCATTTTGCAACTCCCCAATGAGTTTATCAACGGCTTTGCCGGGTGTATCTGCAAACTCACAAGGGCTTTCCTGCACGTTAATAAAGTCTGCGAGTGTTGCACACCACTGATCGCCATCCATGTAAACGCGAATCTTGTACTCGGCCATCCTCTACCTCCCTGCCCTCGCGGACTACAGCTTCATTAAGTTCCCACACGGCACGACAAATCTTCTGCCGCTGTCCAATCTTATCATGTGATTTCTTGGCTTGCCTCGGCTGGCGATTACCACCCTTCCGCACTGGCGGTGCAACTCGGCCCATAGTGGCACGATCTCCCTCTTGCTGGCAGCATACCGCAACTCAACCCTGTCTCCCGCTCGGGCATTAGCAAGCATCATCCCTCCTGCGGGCGTTGACCCTGGTCAACCAACTCGCCATCGATCTCGATGTAAAGATCGCCGCCACCCTCTTCGCTGCCGGGCACGACAACAGCGGCAATGACCTGGAAGTTGTTCTCAATGCAGTACTCTGCAACTTGCTTCCAGCTCTTCGCGTCCAGTTCCGCCCCGTGGTCGATGCGCATGATACGCAGGCCGGGGTTCATCGCCACGCCTATTTTCAGGCCGACCTCAAGGGTTTCCCGGCCACACAGGTCCTTGCACGGCCTTCCGAGGATGAGCAGTTCTTCGCCGTTGATCTGGATATCATCGATTGGCAGAGGAGAATCGGACAACAACTTCCTCTTCTCGGTGTCCTTGCCGGTGATGTACGCAGTGAGTTCGTCAGACTTCTCGGTGGCCTCTGTCAGCTTGGCCTTGAGGTCAACGGCCTCGCCGTGCTGCCGCGCTCTGTCATTGTGGGCCTCTACCTGGTCTTGTTCGGCGGTTATCTCTGCCGTCCTGTCCGGTTCGCTGGTTTGCAGTGCTTCACCGATCTCAATTATTTTCTCCTTGAGCGCGTCTTTGTTTCTGACGAGATCGGACATTTCCGCTCTCTTGTCCTCTATCTTCTTCTCGTACTCCTTTATCTTCTCACGGGCCGCATCAAGGTCATCCTCAGCCGTAGTAAGATCGGCCTCGTAATCGGTTATCTTGTTCTGTTGGGCCTGAACTTCCGCAACTCTTGTGCGTTCCGCCTGTAGGCGTTCGTTGATCTCCACGTTGGACTTACGCTCAACCGGGGTGAGCGCATCGGCGGGCAACGCCTGAAGCTGTTCTTTGAAGCTCTTAACATCCCGGTTGACATCGGTACGCCGTTCGAAAGCGGTAGCCTGTTCTGCATCCAGGGCGCGAAGAGGTTCTTCCTGACCGCTGATCTTGAGCAGCAGCTTGATCTTATCCTTGTCGCCCAGCTTGGAGAAGGCCAGCGGGTCAATCGTGACCGCGCTGAACAACTGGTCAAGTTTCGTCTGCGGGCTGCTGTAGGTCATGCCCTCTGCGTTTGTGACCACAAGCCGAGTCGTTTTATGGGTCATAATCTTGGTAACTATCAGTTTCTCCCCGGTTCCGTTACGCAACTCCACAAATAGCGTGGCCTTGGTAGCGCCTTCGCGTACCGGCTGAACCATAACATTGTCTGTGCCGCAGAGGGCGGCCCACGGGGCATCAACGGCAGTTGTCTTGCACACCCCATTCGGACCGCACATCTTGATAATGTGTCCGTCATCATCCACCGTGACGGTCAGCGCCTTGATTCCCCCGTAGTCGCTGATCCGAAGTTGCGTGAGTGTCCATCCTTTTGGCATAATCATTGCTTTTCTCCTGCGGTTGTGAGTGAATTACCCCTTCTGTCGTTGTGTCTCTTTTTTCAGAAAAGCCGCGATATCTAACAAGCAGCCAGAATTGAATGTTGCATCGCCGCACGGATTAAAATTATACTGCCGCCACGGGGAGTACCATGATATCTCACCCAGATAATCGCCAGAGCTACGGGAATTCAAAAACCACCGGCGGGTTTTCGCACTCGGTTTGATCGGCAAGGTTTCCTCAACTACCAGATGCTTTCCTATAACCTCGTGAGCCATTGTCCTCTCCTCAAGTTATTCAGGCCGGGCACATCCTTGTGCCCTAACCCGGCTGCGCTGTTTTCAGCGCGTGCGCATCTGACCCTCCTTCTTGTCCGCCCCGTCAAGCAAAGGCGAACCCTCAATTCACATTATAAACTAATATTAGCAGAAAGTCAAGCAGAAAAATAATCTTTTTTCTTGACAGGGGTAAGAAAATGTTGCATACTATATTTGACAATGAAATTTAACCGGAGGATATTTGGATGGAAAACAGGGTATTGAAGGCCAAGATCATTGAACTATTCGGCACTCAGGCCGACTTTGCCGTAGCTACCGGTATCAGTGAGCCTGTGGTCAGCCGGGTTATCCGGGGCCGCAGGGAGTTGACCGATGATGAAAAACATCAATGGGCGCGGATGCTGAAGGCGAAGCCCAAGGAACTGTTTGGGGCCAACGTATAGATTAAACTACAACGATAAGGAGCGCGGTTATGCACCAAACCAAGAGGCTGTTCTGCGACTGCGAAACGTCGGGGCTTGATAGTCAGAAAAATTCTCTCCTCCAGTTGTCCGGCTATGTTGAAATTAATGGCATCATTAAGCGCGAATTCAACTTCAAGGCCGCACCTCTTCCGGGCGACTCATATACACCTGAAGCCCTCAAGATAAACAATCTTACAGTCGAACAGATAAATGCCTTCCCGCCAGCGGGAGTGGCGTACAAGGAACTCATTGCCTACATGACTCCTTTTGTGGGTAAGTTCGACCGGGCCGACAAGTTTATGTTCCTAGCCTACAACGCTCCTTTTGATGCTGGGTTTGTGAGATCGTGGTTCAAGAAGCTGGGGGATAATTATTTTGGTTCGTGGTTTTTTAATCCGCCGATTGACATTATGGTCCTCGCCGCCCACCATCTGGAACATGAACGCCATTTGTTGCCGAACTTCAAACTGGCTACGGTTGCAAAACACTTAGGGATAGACTTCAATGAGGACCATCTCCACGATGCCATGTTTGATGTTGAACTTTGCCGGGAAGTATATCTGCGGTTAGCGCCAGAATCTGATGCGAAGATGGAGAACCAAGCCGATGACTGACCACCTATTCCCATACGCCGAAACGGTTCCCTACTGGCAGACGAGTCGTTCTACGCCCGACACATGGCTTGACCGGGCCGGGAAAGAGATTGTGAAGCGCGGTGGGCGCACCAACCTGCGGGCGCTTACCTCTGATTCTGATCTCGGCCTTGAGGCTTTCCACTTCGTATTCGACTTGGATGGCGACCAGTACCGGTTGACCTGGCCCGTGCTACCGACCAAGAACAGCGATAAGCAGGCCGCTGCACGGCGACAGGCGGCAACCCTGCTCTTCCACGACGTGAAGGCCAAGTGCGTGAGCGCGACCGTCTTGGGCACCCGCAGGGCGTTTCACAGCTACCTCTATCTTCCAGGGGCGGGCAAGACCGTCAGCGAACTGTCCGATCCTGATTTTATCGCCGCTCTGCCTAAGCTGATTACTGGAGGTGGTGGATGACCGAACTCAAGCCGTGCCCGTTCTGCGGGAGCAAAGAAGTAGAGATGCAAGGTAACAGTCATCATTCATGGGTTGTGTGTGATAATTGCAGCACCGAGGGGCCGGTTGCGCCGTCCCAAGACGAGGCTGTTGAACGGTGGAACGAAAGGGCATCATGACCGAACAAGAGAAGCGCTACGTGGCGGAGAAGATGCTGGGGTGGGCTGAATGGACGCATTCCCATGCTGGTCACTTTTGGGTAGCAAACGGGAAAGAAGTGGGGGCGCTTCCAGACTTCACGCAGTTAGAATATCTTGGATTACTATGGGAGGCGCTGTGTGAGAGATGTGCTGCGCAAATTGAAGGAACCCTTGAAAAGTGGGGCACATCCATCCATGCTCTTGCAAACTGGCAGTCAAGCGCGGACAGACTTAAAGAGCGGCTTGATGAGGCTGCCGGTGGCTTTCCTGACGGCTTCATGCGTAAGATCGATAACACAATCCAAGTGCTCCAGAACCTCAAAGAAAGCGTGCGGTGAATAATGGTTCATAAACTGAAGTGCTGGCCCGAACAGTTTGAGGCTGTGGTTTCCGGCCTGAAGACGGCTGAGATGCGCCTGAATGACCGGGACTTCAAGGTGGGCGATCAACTGTTGCTCAGAGAATGGGTACCCTATAAGCATGGCCGTGGGTATACCGGGCGTAAGCAGCTTGTAGAAGTCACGCACATGCTGTTTGGTGAGCAATTTGGGGTCTTAAAAGGCTTTGTCTGCATGTCGATCAGGAAGGTGGAAAAATGATGCTCAACCCCCGGATCGGGCAGCGCGTTCAACTGTGGTATGCTAAGAAATGGCACAGCGTGACCCCGCACCACGGCAAGATGGGCACGGTAACGGTGGCCAGCCGTGGGAGGCCGCGCAATCACGGAGTAAAACTCGCCGATGGTACGCGCTTAGTGGTGCCGTGCGGCAATCTGAGGAAACCATGAGAAAGCGCAAACACAATGCAATCGGCTGGTGCCACCAAACTTTCAATCCTATCGGCGGTTGTCTGCACGGCTGTTCCTACTGCTACGCCCACCGGATGTGCGACCGCTTCCCGCATCTCTCAATGGAGCCGAAGTTTTACCCTGAGCGGCTGGAGAAGATGCGGAAGGAGCTGACCACCACTGAGCCAAGCCGGATATTTGTCGGTAGCATGGGGGATATGTTTGGGGATTGGATACGGCCCGGAGCCGATGTCACCCCGGATCATGTTCGCCAGGTAATCGAGGTTTGCGCGGAGTTGGAACAGCACCGTTTTCTGTTCCTGACCAAGAACCCGGTTGGCTACGGCCAGTATGAGTTCCCGAAAAATTGCTGGTGCGGGGTAAGTTCAACTAACGGCTCTCCGGACCCCAAAGTATGGAGGCTAATATACGGGATACGCTTTGATAAGCGACCTATGAAAATATTCTTATCTTTGGAGCCGTACCTGCAACGACATAACAATTCAATAGATGATTATTTAGATCACTTTGATTGGTTAATTATTGGTGGCCAAACGGGTGCTGAAGTATTCAAGCCCCCCGTTTTGTGGATGGAAGACGTAATTAGAAGCGCCATGCTTCATAATGCACCCGTCTTCATCAAACCCAACGCTGGCTACCCGGAGAAGATTCAGCAGTACCCTGAAGGGCTAAAAGTGGAGGGATGATGATAATTTCAACAAGGGCCGAAGAGCGGATCGCGATGAAAAGTTGGGTCAGGCTCCAGAAGGCTGCCCGGTTTCACCTCATGGATCAACTGGCTAAACGGCGGAGGATCATCGCCTGTGAATGCCCCAATTGCAATAAGCTGATCGCGGTCTGTACTTGCGAGCGGGTCGAAAAGGATCGGCTCCACGACTATCTTAACCGGATGTTGGACTTATTCGGCGCGCAGCGTGGCGTTAGTATGGCTACGGAGATTCAACTGGAGCAACTGGAGGGCAAATGAAGGATAGTGAGAAGCTGAGGATGCTGGCCGACTGGATTGATGTGAAATATCCAGATGATGCCGATCCGGAAGTACAGAAAGACCTGCGCCGGATAGCGTCCCGCATTACTGACCTGCTGGCAGAGGTTGTGAGGCTGCGGGCGGAGAATGGAGACCTCCAGCGGGCAGTCTACTTTTCAAGCGCGTTGATTAAGGGATTTGCTTATGCCGATTACTCGATGTCAAACGAGAGAACTGCTAAAGCTGTGGGCACACAATTAAAATGGAACCGCAGGATAGCCGCAGAACTGGAGGGCGATGATGGCTCTAAGTAATTGGCTCACACGAGACGAATGGAATGCGTGCTATTTTCTCGGTGCGCACGCGGCGGGCAACGGGGCCGAATGTAACAATCTGGGCGACCAGCTTCACCTGGGCATTGGTGCTATGGTAAAGGCCGGTCACTTATTTGAGGGGATCAATGCCGATGAGGACGGCAACTATGAAAAAGTTGAGCAGTGCTGCGATGGAAACGAGGCGGTGTTGGCCGAAAGGATAGATGGTGGCTTTGACGCACTCGCCCGCGCAAAGGAAACGGTGGCGTTTATAAACGGAAGCGATCTGAGCATAGACATGTCTTGGCTTGAGAGTGGGATTAAGGAGCATGAGAATAAATCGTCCTCAGCAGAACCGGAGGCCAAATGATAGTCGAGATCAACGGCATAGACGTTGAGTTCAACAAGAGAGGCACTACCAACGCCCTTGTCGGCTCGTGCCCGTTCTGTGACCCGCAGAGGAAGTACAAGGCGATGCGCGCCAACTACAGGAGCCTCAAGGCCAGGTGTAAGGCCTGTCGCGCTATGGTGCTGCTCGCGCAGGTTGACTTTGGGGTGAAGGCGAGTGGAGAATGACGATAGGTTCACTCTTCTCCGGTATCGGCGGCCTCGAACTCGGCCTTGAATGGGCGGGGCTTGGTCCGGTTAAGTGGCAGGTGGAACAAGACGATTATGCAAACAAGGTACTCGCAAAGCACTGGCCTGATGTGAGGAGGTATACGGATGTCAGAGAAGTCGGGAGACACAACCTCGAACGGGTTGATCTCATCTGCGGGGGGTTCCCCTGCCAAGACGTGTCAGTTGCCGGAAAGCAAGCCGGACTCAAAGAGGGAACGCGGACAGGTCTTTGGTTCGAGTATGCGAGAATTATTGGGGAGCTACGACCCCGCTACGCACTCGTTGAAAACGTGCCAGGGCTTGTTGGCACTGGAGGGCTTAACCGAGTCCTCGCTGACATTGCCGAAATCGGGTACGATGCGGAATGGACGCATCTATCAGCTTCGGATGTTGGGGCACCCCACAGGCGGCAGCGCATCTTCATATTGGCCTACCCCAACAGCGACACCAGGAACGGACAACTTGGATTGGGAAGCCACGGACGGGAGAATGAAGCCGAACAAGCTGGGGTGGGCGGTAAGGCTGTGGCCGACACCAACGGCGGGCTGTGTGTTCAACAGGCAGACGAAATACGCACAGGGCGGAACACCGCTAACGATGGCGGTGGAGATGTGGCCCACGCCGAACGCGGGGGACGGGATAAGGGGCGCACGGCAACCAGACGGGAAGAGGGGATTATTGCTGACAGATTGCGTAGCGGCGGGCGGAAGGAGAGCATGGCCCACTCCGACAGAACACGGCAATTACAACCGCAAAGGATGCAGCAAGACAAGCGGAGACGGCCTTTCGACAGCGGTCAACAAGCAGGTCACTGGACAACTGAACCCGATGTGGGTCGAGTGGCTAATGGGGTTCCCTCTCGGGTGGACAGACTTAAGTGTCTCGGAAACGCCGTAGTTCCTCAATGTTCAGAACAAATAGGAAGGATGATTTTAGAATGGCACTTAGCCCAGCAACAAGGACAAGGCTCATAACCGTCAATGGCAAGAAGGTTAGAGCGCACCGCCATATCATGGAAACGCACTTGGGAAGGGAGCTGGGGGCCGATGAGCAGATTCATCATATCAACGGCAACCCCCTGGATAATCGCATCGAAAACTTAGAGGTGCTGGATTGCAAAACGCACATGTGCTTACACAAGCAAATCTATCCAGACTACAAAAATTGCGTTGAATGTGATAAGAGGTTCAAGGTTAACCCACGCAAAAGGAAACGGCATAAGTGTTGTTCCGGTGAGTGCGCCCAAGCAATACGGGTGCGGACGGCATTAGAGGCGCGGGGATTACTTTAGTTCCTCAGGTTGCCCAAGTAATCGGGGAGATGATAATTAACCACGAGAAGGCACTTAACGATGGAGGTGGGCAATGAAACGCCAACGCAGGTTCAGGGGCCTGTCCAAGCGCCAGCACGAGGTGTTTGAGCAGATTGCGGTGAACAATGATACGGGCCACCACCCGGCGACACTCGCCGCCCTGGAGCGCAAGGGATTGATAGAAGATGTTGGGTGTACGCGGAAAATAGTTATGGGTTGCAGGGCCTTTTCCTATAGGCGCTACGCCGTGCCGACCGCGATACACATTGAGTGGTGTTACTGGTGCAAATAGCAGGGCCCAGGAAGAACAAGGAGGAGTGATGGCCGAGAAACTATGTGAGGTACACGACACGCCCCTGTTCATAGAAGTATTTCCGGGCATGGGGGCGGTGGATAAGGATGGGCAGGAAACGCAGGAGAAGGAGTATTGCCCGCACTGCCGGATAGAGAAGCTTGACGCGCAGGTTGATAAACTTGAGCGGGAGATTGAGCGTTGGCGCTCTTCGAGGCACTGCACAGCGCAGAGGATTATTAAATTCGGAGAAGAATTAGAAAGCTCACCGGTTCTAAATTTTGCTGAAACGCACGCGATAGGGCGGGCTGTGCGCGAATGGGGCGAGAGAATGCTGCTGTCCAACACCTTGGATGCCACCGTGGAAAAGGAAAAGAAATGAGCAAAGCGCCCGCTTTCCAATTTTATCCTGGGGATTGGTTGAGCAGTACAAAAATCACGCTTATGACACCAGCGGAAGAGGGGGGATACATTCACTTACTGGCGCATGAGTGGGGTGAAGATGATTGTGGACTGCCGGATGACGACATAGAACTGGCGGTCCTATCCAGGCTTGGAAAGGCGTGGGGTGATGGCAGTGGCGAAAAGATAAGAAGATGTTTTTTTCTTAAAGATAACCGCTTATACAACGATAGGTTACTTAAAGAGAAAAAGAAACAAGAAGAATGGAGAAAAAAATCATCAGAGGGCGGCATAAAGGGCGCTAAGGCGAGATGGGACAAAGGGAAAGGAATGCGTAGGGGTGGTCATAAAAAGGTTACAACCAATCCATCACCAAGCGATGACCTTTCTTCTTCTTCTTCTTCTTCAAAGAATAATACCTTCGATCCCGACTCTACCGAGATCGGGCTTGCTCGTCTTTTTTGGAAGCTGCTCAAAGAACGTGGATATGAAGCAAAAAAACCAAACGGACAAAATTGGGCTGGCGTATTCGATAAAATGATCAGGATAGATAAGTACCCACCTGAACGCATAGAAGAAGTAATGCGATGGGTGGTGACCGATATCCAAGTACCAAAACCGGGCAGCACCTGGAGGGGATGGAGCAAGGTGGTGTTGAGTCCTGGGAAGCTAAGAGATAAATGGGGGGAACTGGTGGATGAGATGAAAGCAAAGCAAGGGAACGACGGCCAGCGACCCGCCTACAAAACATGCGTTCACGCCGAATGCGCTGCGCGGGTGCCGATGGCGGACAACTACTGCCCAGCGTGTAGGAGGAAACAGTGAGCGAACGGCAAGGGGAGTTGAGTAGCAGGGCCATCTGCGATCTCAGCGCGGAGAGTTCGGTTCTCGGCGCAATGCTGATGGACCCGGCTGCGGTTGACCTCGCCATAGAGAAGCTGAAGGCCGAGAGTTTCTATTTCCAGCCGCACCGGGCGTTGTTCAAGGCTATTTGCGTACTGCGGGAGAAGCAGACGGTTATCGATCCAACGACATTGAGCGACAGGCTGAAAAAGGATGGGAAGCTTGAGGAAATTGGTGGCCTCCAGTTTATTTACGATGTGGCGGGGAGCGTGCCATCGGCTGCGAACGTAGAGGCCCACGCCAGGATAGTGCGCGAAAAACACAAGCTGAGGCGGGTGAGAGAGGTATGTACGGACGTTCTTCTGCGCACAGAAGGCCCGGTGGAGGACGTTGGGGAGGTGCTGGACAGCATTGAGAGCCGGGTGATGGAAGTCGGCGGTGAGGACGAGAAGAAGAGTTACAAGGCCAGTGAGATTATAATCAAGGTGATGGAGGGGCTGGAGGAGCGGGCGGTGAAGGGCGGTGGCATAGAGGGCGTGAAGACGGGGTTTGTGGACCTGGATAACACAATAGGAGGCCTACAGGAGACGGACCTGTGCATCGTGGCCGGGTATACGAGTCATGGCAAGACGGCATTCTCTCTACAGGTTGCGCTGAACGCAACACGGGTGATGACACAGGATCAAGAGCAGATACCAACGGTAATATTCACCCTCGAAATGCCCGCCACGCAGATAGTGCAGAGGCTTGTGGCCAACCTTTCTGGCGTTGATCTGAATGCGATGAAGTGGGCGAGGTTCACCGACTCACAGTGGGAGGCGATGAGCCGGGCTGCGAACGAGATTTACAAGCTGCCATTGTACATCGAATCTGTTCCGGGGATAAGCCTTTTAGAGCTGAGGGCAAGAGCGCGGAGAATCAAGAGAGCCGAGGGCATAGGGCTTGTGATAGTTGACTACCTGCAAATGGTTACAGCCAAGGGGGATGGTCGCCAGCAGGAGGTTGCTGCCGTTGCGCGAGGTCTTCAATACCTGGCCGGGGAGCTTGGCGTGCCGGTAATAGCCTTGAGCCAGTTGAACCGGGAGGCGATTAAACGAACCGATCCTACGCCAAGGCTACAAGATTTAAGAGAAAGCGGGGAGATAGAGCAGGCGGCGGACCAAGTGCTTTTCGTCTACCGTCCGGGCAAGGAGCGCCAGATGCAGAAAGATGGGCTTGGAAACCTGATGCCGATCCCAGAAAATGAGGTTGAATTGCTTCTTGAAAAGAACAGGAACGGGGCGACAGACCGCTCATACGCTAATTTCTACGGACCCACCCAGCGATTCACCACGAAGTCAGAACAGGAGGAGCCACTATGAGGTCAGTCAGAGCAGGATCACCGGAAATGATGGAAAACATTCATGCTCTTAACCGGAGTAATCCGCCGACATTATATATCGTGGACGGCAACACCTATGCTGAGCTTACCCCACAACTGGGCGATCTGCTGGCTTTGGTATTCCCGGACTACAGTTGGACAACCAGAACGGCGTTACCCGAAGTACCGAAAGAGGGGTTCTGATGATTCTCGACATCTCCACATTCGACGGGAAAACGACAGTCTTGGTTGAGGGTACGCACACCAAGGAAAGCCTTGTGGCTGAGTTGAAGAAAGAGGGCGTACTGCGAAAGGGCATGGTGGTCACCGGGCTGGCCCGTACTTGGGCGGTTTCTCAGCGCGGAAATCCATTGGGGATTACCACTTGGCGCGAGGTACTTGAAGGCGCTGCCGACGCGCAGGAGATTACCATCGGTACACTGAGGAGGGTTTGATGGAACAGATAGCAGACGATGAGTTTTTCACCAACTTGGCCGTCATCGCCGCGCACAAGGCGCTGGAGGGAAAATGATAATCAAAACCGAACAAGATATGCATGCTTATGAGCTTGCCCCAATGGTGGCCACATCTCCCGATTTTGAGCAAGCCCAATTTCTGAATGAGTTTATCACATCACTCAAAAGCGAAGCGCTCCGACCGAAGTCAACCTTCTTCGTATCTCTTGAGCACCACCTTAGCGCCCACCTTAGCGCCGTAGGTGGTCAGTTAGACGTTGGCACCAAGCTGGCGCTTGCGGAGATGATTGGAGCCACGCTGTGATGTACCCGATAATCTTTGACCTCAGCAGATTGGCGGGCGATGCGCTGAAGTGCATTCTGCGGGAGTTCATCTTGCCCCTGGCGGTCGTTGTGGTCGTCAGCTTTGGGATGATCTGCGTTCTCTGGAAGTTGATAGTCGGATAAACAGGGGGAATGTACGGTGATTATTGAAGCAACAGGCAGCCTCGTGATAAACATGAAAGCAAGGGATTGGTGCCTACTGCCTTACCCTGGCCATCCAAAAGGCTGTCCAAATTACGGGAAGAAGGCTATCTGCCCGCCGCTTATCAAAACCATAGATCGCGTGTTTGATCTCAGAGGGCCTTACTGGTTTGTTATTGAGAAATTTGATTTAGCCGCTCACGCCGAGAGGATGAAAGAGAAAAATCCAGAGTGGTCGGATAGGCAATGCCGCTGTGTTTTGTACTGGCAGGGTGGTGTTAAAAAGAGGTTGAGGGAAAGAACAAAATTTGAGATGGTGGGCAGGCTCGGAACCATAAGCACGGATTGCCCAGAGGCAATGGGAGTAAATGTTATCCTAACACTCAGGCGCTTGGGAATCCCCATAAAAACGAAGCCCGATCAGATAGTCTACAAAGTTGCCCTGATAGGATATCCAAACCAGCCTTGACAACCACAGTGGCAGCACCGTAGATTAAACCAATGGAGGGAATAGCTATGCAAAAGTGCGTAATCAAGTTCAATCCTGCCGTACTGCTACAAATATTTGAGTCCCGCAGCTCACTCCTTGAGGTTGTGGGTGGTGCTGATGCGCGGAAGACCAAGGAGATCACGAAGGTCCGCGTACACCCGAAAACGGGTGAGATCGCCATCTACTACGATCAGCAAGAGTTGATCGACCAGCCGAATATCGAAGCCATTGTCAAGGAAATATCCCCAGCTATCGGCGTTGCCGACATCCCAGACGATATAAGCGCCTTCACCACGGCCCTCCAGCAGATCGCCGACGTGTGCGTTCATAAGCTCGGTGCGCCCAAGGGAGAGCCTTTTGACATCCCTACTTTTCTCACCGAGAAGGTTGCGCCGTATATATTTGAGGTCTCAGAAGGTGGAAAGAAGAGGGCAAACTGATGAACGCACGTCTACCTATGTTGAGCGTCCGCTTCGCCGTCTATAGCCTGCTCAGTTCTAACGTGGGCGACTACTTCACCACGTCTGACATCATGCAGGTACTCAAGCTGCATTGCGCTCAGGGTGAGATAAGGCGCGCCTTGGGCTTCTACATGCGCAAGCACAAGGTTGTTCGCCACGGGGCTTGGGATAAGTATGGCAGCCGTACTCGCCGCTACGCCGTGCTGTCGGACCGCGAGCGCAGGGCCAACCAGGCTAAGAAGCGGAAGAGCAGGAAAATATAATGCCCCTTAAAGAACTTGATCTGTTTAAGGGGGAGGTGGATAAAGTAGAGATAGCTAAAGAGCGACTGCGGGCTTTTGAGCCAGAGGAAGGATACTATCTGGCGTTCAGCGGGGGGAAGGATTCCCAGGTTATCTACCACCTCGCACTGGAAGCGGGAGTCAAGTTTGATGCCCATTTTAACGTGACCACCATTGATCCACCAGAACTGCTGCGATTTATTAAAGAATACTATCCGGGTGTCGAGTGGCGCAGGCCAGCGAGGTCGATGTGGAAATGGATTGAGACGCAGGGTTTGCCCCAAAGAACTCAGCGGTGGTGCTGTCGGGTGTTGAAAGAGAGTGGCGGACGTGGGCGGCATGTAGTGACTGGCGTTCGGGCCGGGGAAAGCTCAAGGCGTTCGGGCCGAAAGATGGTGGAGGCGTGTTACAGGGATAGCCGACGGCACTATATTAATCCGATTATTGATTGGACGGAAGACGATGTATGGGCGTTTATCCATGACCGCGAACTACCGTACTGCTGCCTGTATGATGAGGGGTTTAAGCGAATCGGATGTATCGCCTGTCCGATGGCTGGCCCAGAGGGGCAAAAGCGACATTTCGAGCGGTGGCCCAACTTCCGGAAGGCGTATTTATTGGCGATAAAGCGAATGCTTGAAGCGTACAAAGAGCGCGGCAAAGAGATTAAGGAGAACTGGGAAACCCCCGAATCAACCATGCGGTGGTGGATGAATAAACAACCGCCGGGCGACCCTGACCAGAAAGTAATGTTTGAGTGAATGAAGCCCAAGGGGCATTAATGATAAAACAGTGGCGCAGTGAAGAGTACAAAGCGTTCATCCGCGAGAAGCCGTGCCTCAACTGCGGTTCGGGTCCGAGCATTGCCCACCATGAGGGCCTGGGCAAGGGCGGAATGAGTCTCAAAGCGCCGGATTCACACTGCCTCCCGCTTTGCAATTTTTGCCATGACCTGATTGGCAAGCAGGGCTGTAAGACTTTCTGGAAGAGCGTGGATGTCAAGATGGCCATCATCGAATACCTTACGGAGTTTATCAGGAGGACAGAGATATGAGTGCGAGAACAGAGTGGTTGATTGCCAATAGCTTCGCGGTGGCCGCAGCGGTCATCTTACTTAGCTTCGTGGTACTGGGGAGATGGGGCTGATGAAACGACTTGCAGTAATTCTATGGCTCATGCCCTGCTTGCTTTACGGCCAAGTGTCTTCGAGTGCGTGGTTGAACACCACCTTCCTCAATTTCGGAGCCGACACGCTCATCCAGAACCCGGTGAGGGCGTTGGTTGAAGATGCCAATGACACGCTGTGGGCCGCGCTGGGAGCGGGGCTGGCCAAGCAGATAACGGCGACCACGTTCTTCCACTACCTTTCGCCCGACAGCTCGTTTGCGCCCTGGAGTCAGAATGACGTGCGCGATGTGTCCGTAAACGATGATGGAACGCTGTGGGCGGCGACAGGAGCAGGACTGCTGAAGCTGCCCAGTGCAGTATGGGCATCTCGCACCCTGTTTACAGACGCGAATAGCTTTGTGCTGAACAACACGCCCAGGAGAGTGCAACCCGACACATCAAGCAGCATCTGGGTGGGCTTTGGCGGGAGCTTGAACACCGCACCAACACCAGTGGGGTTTGCGCTTTTTCCTGATCCCAATGCAAGCCGGACGGACTACACCGATTCAATCCCCGCGCCGACCGTCCGCGCTCTGGCCCGCGATAGCAGTGGAAATATCTGGGTGGGCACCGATGCGGGTCTTGCTGTGTTCATGGGCGTATGGTTTGAGTACGACACTGATGACGGGCTGCCATCCAATCAGGTGCTTTCAATCGGCGTTGACAGCACCGGACTGGTCTGGATCGGCACCTCGGCGGGCGTGGTCAGCTTTGACGGTGATACGACATGGGTAGATCACTCCGATTCAGTTGACGCTCATGGTGGCCGCGCGGTCTTCGGGATAGCCCACACCTCTAACCCGCCCTACACGTTTTTCGCCACCGATTCAGGGATAGTCACCTACAAGGCATCGCAGGGATTTCCCTACAGCCCTTATGGCGGGTACACAAAAGAGAGCACCAACGACAGCCTGCCCTCGAACCGGATATACGACCTGATTGTGACCGGGGCCGGTACTACGGATACGGTGTGGGTGGCCACGGCGGCAGGGTTGGTCAGACTGATCGAGGTTAGGGAATGAGCATTGACCAAGCAACGCAGAAAAGGTTGGATGAGATTTTATCAGAGTCGAAGGGCCACAATGAGGCCGTGGGCGAGATTATTGTCCAAAGGGTCAAGAGCAGCATGGAACTTGAGGCGCAGCCGGGGCTGGATGCTGATGAGCTTGCGGATCGCATCTTAGAGTTAAAGCTCGTTGCTTCCGCCGACATCAAGGAGCACATGGGTAAGCTGCTGGGACTCCAAGATGAGCTTACGACCATTATTGAGGAAGTGGCAAAAAGCCAAAAGCCAACAAGGCGGTCGGGTTTCCGGGAGTGGGTAACGCAAACCGCCAGAGGCTTTAAACGGCGCTCATAGCCGCTCTGTGCGGGGACTTCGTGAACTTTAGATAGTAGGGTGAGGAGGAAATAATGAAAAATATCCAAGCTGGTTCACCAACAATGATGAAAGCGATACATGCGGTTAACAGGTCCGTTCCGCCAACCATGCACAGGGTATTTGACAAGACCTATGTCGTGGTGACCCCGGAGCTGGGTGCGCTGCTCTACCTGCTCTATCCTGACTATGATTTTGAAATTCAACATGGGATACAGGCGGACGATGGAGAGCCTAAGTAATGCGTGCCCCAAGTGCGGGAGAAGCACAGAACGAAAACAGATCAAAGGTTTGGTCTTTGACTACTGCTGGCGCCGTGGTGTCTCTGATCCTCTACATCGTTTTGATCGCAGCTTGGGCAGTGTGTACCGGTATGCGGAGCAGCAGGAACTCGGAGAGCAGGGGCAGTTACTATAAATAAAAAAGCCCGCCGTTGCTGACGGGCGCGGGGGCGGCAGCGGTCATTTATTGACAACCCGACCTCCAAAGATGTTGCGGTAAGCGCAGGCGACATCAAAGCAAAAGGGCTGTGAGCGCATGCCGTCATTGTACACAACTCTGTACTTGCCGTAACTCCAGTTGTAATAGATGCCCCTGTCGGCACCGTGACGGCAAAATATTAAGTGTAGCCATTCGGGAATCATTTTTTGTTCTCGGTTAAATGAAGCGCCCATTCGCGCTGACTTTACGGAACGGCATGCCAGAACAATCGTAATCGCGGCGGTAGCGTTCAATTACTTTGCCGCTTTTACTGATGGAGAAGCGGCTGCCCTCACTCTGAAGGCCAGTTTCACGAGCAGCCTTACGGGAATCTACATCTTTGGTGTAGGCCGCCATAATAGGTGGTTTGATTTTAACTTGGAACATATCTTTCTCCTTGTGGGGCCTCGACAGCGTTGTGCGGCAATCAAGGCAGTTGTAAAGCTGGAGCTTGGGGAGGTCAGGCCCGAAGTCCTGGATACCGAAAAACTCCTGGTGTTCGTGTTTGCAGGTCATCGTATCACATGGACGGAAAAGAGGTAGAGGGCAACCAAGTGGCAGACAACACATATTGCTCCCAGTCCGTATGCAATTTTGACAAGCAGTTGAAGCTTGGGAATCTTCATTATCGTCTACCCGTTAAGGGGAACCGGACGGCCCGTACTGGCACCGCCCGGCAGGGGTGGGGTTACTTAGTGGCGTTTGCCATCAATGCAAAAGCGATAGCAATAACAGCATAATGGGTTTCATGGAAAAGCCCTGTGGCTATTATTGCCAGACCAAAGCCCAGAACGGACAGCCAATATAAGAATGAAATCTTATTCTTTTCCATCGGTCTTCCTCCTGCCGGGGGTGAAAGGTAAACCGCTACAACTAATATAAAGTATTAGCAAGGGGAAGTCAAGGGCTTTGCAAATCTTTTTCTGGGGAGCACAATGAACAGAGCTAATTTCATCCGCCTGATGGCAGGGCTACCCTTGGTCGGTGGCGTGGTGGTCAAGCTGGTAGGGGATGGCGTTACACTGGAGAGCATAGAACACCCAGACTGGAGCGGTGAGCTAAGGGCAGAAGAACTGGGGTGGGTGGACAGGTGGCCGCATGTGGAGTACTCCGCAGGCTTTGTGGTGAGTGGCGGTCGCCAATGCGGGAAGAGCTTTATTCTCGCCATGAATGAGGAGCTGGAACGAGTGAAGGGGTTGCGACATGCACAGCTTTATGATTCTAACAGGTTCTTACCAGTACAGCAGTTAGAGAAGAATCGAGGTTAAGATGAAAGCCGGAAGAAGGGACAAATACCAGACTCACATTGAGCCACGGCTGGAAGAGATCGGATGGTGGGCGCGTGATGGTCTGGTCGAAGCCGAGATGTGTAAAAGATTGGGCGTAAGCGTGTCTGGATTTGCCTTACATAAGAATCGGCACATAGAATTGATGACGGTCTTAAAAGAGAATCGGGAAGTTGCTGACTACAGGGTGGAGAATGGACTATACAAGCGGGCCATCGGCTTCGAGTATGAGGAGGTGACCAAAGAACCGGCCTTGGTCACTCTGATAAAGCTGAACAGGAAAAACGAAAAGTTCGACTCCGATGCGTTTGATAAGGAACTGAAAGAACATATGGTGATAACCAAGGTGGTCACCAAGCAGGTTGTACCCGATACCACCGCTCAAATCTACTGGACCAAGAACAGAAGGCCCAAGCAGTGGCGAGACAAGCAGGAGATCGGCGGCCAGGTGACGATCAACTACAACGTGCCGGACATCGAGAAGGAGGAGTGACTATGAGAGACATTTTTGATAGGTGGCTTACATTTGGTTCTTGAGGGCAGGAGATAATAAATGACCAATGACCAGAAAATCCAGGCCTGTGCCCAGGCTGCGCATGATGCGAACCGTGCTTACTGCCAGACAATCGGCGATCATACGCAGTTTCCGTGGGATCAGGCACCGCCTTGGCTGCGGGCGGCCAGCATTAAGGGCGTTACGGGCGTGCTCAAGGGCAATACTCCCGAACAGTCACACGAGGTATGGGTGAAGAATATGAAAGCCGGTGGCTGGACGTATGGCCCCGCAAAAGACACATACAGGCGGGCGCACCCGTCCATTGTTCCCTACAGTAAGCTCCCGGCAGAACAGCGGGCGAAGGATGTGCTCTACACGGCGGTCGTCAGCGCGATGGCCGCAGCGCTTGGGCTGGAGAGGAAGGGTGGCAAATGAGCCGGACGCGCAAGGATCGCCACAAGTGGAAGCGCAAGGAACGCAAGCGGACCGGTAAGAGTGACCCGAAGAAGATCAAGCTGCACCGGAAAAGGGTAATTAAGAAGCTCAAGCAGACCAACAGGCCGGTCGATCAACGGCCACAGCACCCCAGGGGTGGAAAATGATGTGCCCGTTCTGTTATGTTTTTTGCGGTGCCGCTACAATATTGGGAGAATTGGTGCATAGAAAGGGATGCCCCTATAGGGCCGACAGACAAACACAAGCACCCTTAAAGGAGGGTAAGATGGAGCTGACAGATGAGCAGAAATTAAATATCATGCAAAGAATTATAGGAACCGGCCTACCTAAACTTGCAGTTGGGGATATGTACAGGCAGGCTGTGGAAGCCTTAGAAGCGGTCGATGGCAGTACCGTGCTGAGCGCCACTCCGCTAGGCGAACTGACGGAAGTGCGGGCTTTAGTAGTTCGGTTAGAGGCAAGGCTTAATATCAACCGCAAGGGGCTACAAAGAGTTGAGGCCGAACGCGATGAGCTGAAGAAGTGCATCGAGGGCCAAAACAAGGTGCTTGACCGCAACTGGAAAACATTAACAACTATGGAGGAGTGCAGCGTCACAGAATCAAAAGCCCTAATGGTTTCGGCTAAGTGGTTGAAAGCGTCGGAAGAAGAGAACAATAAACTGAAGGAGGTCATAAAGAGCCAGAACGAGATGCACAAAATGGACTGGAAAGCCGCAACAGCCGAACATGAAGTGGGCAGCTTGGCTATGAAGGCGACAGTAGTGCTGGATAAACGCCTGAAAGAGGCCGAAGAAACGGTGCTGCGCCGCAACGCCAGCGCCACCAGTCTTTACAAAAGCCTTATCACAGAGAGGCAGAGACTTGAGAAGGCCAACGAACGGATAGGATCGCAGCGCGAGGCGCTGAAACGCTTGGGGGAGAAGTACAAGGCGCTGAAGGGAACTTGTAAAAAGCTGAACTCTGAAGTCTTAAAGAAAACCGACAAGATAGACGAACTCTTGGAGGTGCTGCGCCGTTTGGAGTTAAGGGCCGTGACCACAGAGACAAAGGCGCGGGCCTTCCAGAGGTTTGACTTTGGGAGCGCGTGTGGAAAATGCGTGGAGTTGAGAGACGAGCTAAGGTCAAGCAGCGAGGAAATTCTATCCAATGTCAACAACCACCTTATCGACAAAAAGGCTTTAGATGAGGCCGTGGGATTGCTGAGGAGAGCGGAGTTACGTATACGCAGCGAAAGCCATAGGCCCCCATCCTCGACGCTGAAGGACATTCAGAAATGGCTTAGGTGGCATCACGTGGTTCCATTGGGGGTATATGGGTCGGAACCGAAACTAAACCCCGACGGCTTCAATGTGTGAATTAAGAGATGAGCTGCGCAAAGAACCGGGCGCTTATGTGGTTGTGAAGGGAGGACCCACATGGAGAGGGCGGCTTATTCATGGTGAACTCACGTCCGAAGAGGAGCGGGCCAGGGATACCGAGACGGTTATGTGTATGATAACGTGCAAGCGCCCAAGCAAGAAGGAGTTCACGGCGCTCAAGGATGTTCTCAAGAGGCTGATCCCAGAGCTGGACAGTTAATGGCCGAGACCATGACATACGGGTTGCTGCCGACCATTGAGAGGTTCCACCAGAGCAAGGCGCAGTACCGGGCCATAGTCGGTCCGGTTGGATCGGGGAAGACGACTGGCGCGGCCCTCGAAGTGTGCTGGTACCTGCCAAGAAGGTTGTTCGACAAATACGGGATCAAGAAAACTCGTGGCGTTGTTGTCAGGAACACCTACTCGGAACTGCGCGATACAACTCAGCGGACGGTTTTTGAGTGGTTTCCTCATGGTCAGCACAAGGTGCAGGAGAACATCTATATCTTGCGCTGGCCGTACAAGGGGCAGGTGCTCGAAGTGGAGATGTTATTCCGTTCCTGCGACCGGGCTGAGGATGTAAAGAAGTTTAAATCGTTGGAGGTCACTTGGTATTGGGGCGACGAATCAATTGAGATAGCCGAAGCAATCTTTCTGATGCTCGCAACACGCATCGGCAGGTTTCCGAAGAAGTGCCCGGAGTCATACGGGATAGAGACCACCAACCCGCCAGACGTTGAGTCGGAAACCTACAGCAAGTTCCAGTGGAAGTGCCCGCCACCAGAGGGTTCTCCGCTGCCCTCGAAGCAACCACTGGTGGACCATGTGGGCTTCTGGCAGCCTCCTGGTGAGAACGTAGAGAATTTACCGCCCGGATACTATTCGCGGCTCAGAGAGGCTTACAGAGACCACCCAGACTGGGCTGACAGCTATATCGACAGCAAGCCGGGCATGATCATCAAGGGCAAACTGGTCTACAACAACTTCAGACGTAAACTACACGTTGCGGCAGAACCGCTGGTGTGGTGCAAGGATGTGATCTTCGGGGGCTGGGATAACACGGGGAATTGTCCTGCGGCTGTGGCGGTACAGATACCAACGGCAATGCAACCCCAGGTTATCCACGAGTGGCACACTGATCGCGAGTCTATTGTTGATTTCACCCGCCGGGTGATGATCGACCGCAACCGGATGTGGCCTAATGCAGAATATATCGACTATGCCGATCCTGCCGGTACTGCGGCGATCAGCAAGCGAGGCGGAGGTTTTACGAGCAACGCAACGCTAATGGAGGAGGTCGGGGTTGAGGTCGAGAGCAGTGAGCAGAACTTCACGGCGCGGAGGGAGTCGGTGGAGCAGGCACTGGGGCGCATAGACGGATTGCTGATCAGTCCAACGTGCGTGCGGCTGATTAACGGTTTTATGGGTGGCTATCACTTCCCTGAGATTGGGACGACGGGCACTCATGCTGATGCCCCTGAGAAGAACAAATGGAGCCACGTCCACGATGGGCTTCAATATGTGATGGTCAAGCTGTTCCGGGCCGCGAAGCCACGCGATGAACAGGCGATGCTACGCCGGAAGCGCGAGCAGGACATGCGTAAACCAGGGAAGAGAACGGGGTACTGATTATGGGCATGTTGGTATTAGGGCTTCTTACCGGGCTGATATTATGGCTTGCTACGCTGATTTGTGGTGTATTTATAGGCTATCGCTATGGGTGGAAAATCATGCTTCCCTGGAAGAGATATTTTGATCCTCCCCAGTGGGTAATTGATGCCCTGTTTGCTGCTGAAGACTTAAAGCGAGACCGTAGAGTGGACCCAGAGGACGTTGCTTACATGTTAAACAATGCGTCAATAATTCTAAAGAACTACGCTGCCAGAGTGAGAACCCATAAGGACAAACTCGGCAATAACCCAAGACATCCCTTGGTTCATAAAGGCCTAAAAGCAGGCGGAGGATATGCTGAATGAGCAACCAGTGTTCGGACACGGGCAAGATAATGCAGACGGTGAGCGTTGAGTTCTGCCCACGCGAGGGGTGCGATGGGATTGTGGCCAAGGATGGAGTGTGCCTTAAGTGCGGTCGTGCTGTCTACAGGGAAGGCGATTTAGAGAAATTCTTTGGATGCGCCCCTGGGTTAACGGGCGGCCTGACTGCGCGTGAGTACATTGAAAGAAACAGAAGTGGCTGAGAGTAGTGAACAAAACTCGTCGGATATTGGCCTATTACGTTCACCAAGTCTTCCACAGAGGAGGAGTAAGATGACTACAGGAGAGAGAATCAAACAGGCGAGAACCGCCTTGGGCCTGAGCCAAGAGAAGTTTGCTCACAGCGTTGGCGTAACGAGGGCCACAGTAGACCGCTGGGAAAATGGTCATCGTGAACCTGCTAAAAGCGCCAGGAGAAAACTATTCAAGGTTTACGGTGTTGATTTCACAGGAGACCCGCTGCCAAGGGTTGTGCTTTCGGAGCCAGCAGAGCAACGCAGAAACTTGGGGGTGCTGTGCGTTACCTATCAGTTGCTCGAAGATGCTCTCAATCTCAAGGGGGGGCAAGAAATCGTGCGGGTATACGAGAGTCCGGATAAGTATGGCAGCTTTAAGGTGGTCGTGAGGGGTCCGGGGATGCCCGTGTGCCTTGAGGGCTGCGAACCAGCACCCGTTTCAGTTAGAGGTAGGGATTGACCTCAGTGCTTGTAGTGCAATATATTTAACGGGGAGGAAGCAATGGACAGACTTGGTTTCTTGCAGGCTATAATCGGAACGCCGTTGGCTGCTGTTCTGCTCCCGCTGTCTGGTAGAAAGCAATTTTCAGGAGCACTGGCCGCTGACGGAACAGTTACGCTTAACTTTGGTTCTTATTTTGTCGGGACGCTTGATGATATCCGCATTTGCTCCAGCTCCCTTAGTGATAAGCCCGAGACGATTCACATATCTGGATGGGATGCTCATGGCCTTCCAATTGAGGAGACAATAGTGCTCCACAATACACCAGTAACAACCAGACAGGCCTTCAGAGAGGCGATAATAAACTGAACAGGAGGTAGCAATGCCCGGTTACGGAAAGGGTAAGTCGTCTCACGGCGGCAGCATGGTCAGCCCCCGCAAGAAGATGGCGATGGCGGGTACCGCAAAGGGTGCCAAGAAGAAGCCCGCGAGGAAGAGCTACAGGAAGAAGATGTAAAGCAAAACGCCCCACCTTTTGAGTGGAGCGCTTGCTGGGCTTTAACGGGTTGTTTCTACGCGCGTAGTCTAACAATACAACATTTAATCGGCTTTGTCAAGCCGGGGAGCACGAGATGGCTACAGTTAGCCTGAGTATTGACGATGGGTTGCTCGAACTTGAGCCTGATGACATGATGGCGCACAGCTACCTGTCATCGTTTTTCGGGAAGTCGATAGAGAAGACCGGCGAGAGACAAATAGAATTTAAGGGTACGGTTTACTTTACTACAACGCATGGGATGCAGAGGATTAGGGTGTTTCGAGATGACATTGGCCCAGTTGTGGATGACGGCTGGCCAGCGGGTAGCTTTGATGAGTGGGTTCAGGTTTCCGGTGAACTGTCGGCGGGGAGTCCAAAAACCACAGCCGCGATGGGCGGGGTACGAGCCTCAAAGAAGCTTGAATTCCCAAACGAGGTCATTGATGCGCTGACAACCCCCTTGGATGGCCGGAGCGGACCCCAGAAACTGCGTATCGCCGTCGAGGGCATACAAGACACGTTCGAAGCGGCGCACAAGGCCCTTGATGTGCGGCTGGCACGCATTCTGAAAGCGCATGGGAGGGTTGATGAAACGAAAGAACATGGTAAATATGAGTGCTATGTTGATGGGCGCTGTTCTGTTATAGAGGATCACCCGTGCGTGGCGCTCCGTAGGGCGATAGAAGCACTGGAGAAGAAATGAGAGGCTGGATAATAGTTAACCACGGTTGCCGTTACGACTTGCGGTGGAACGGTGTTACATGGGAAGCACTGGAGGGGAAATGACTTGCCCACAATGCGAAGAAAAGGATAAGTCCTGTTCGGATTTTGCCGCGATGGCTGTTGAGAGTACACAACGGCACATAGAAGACATGCGGGTGGTATCGGGTCTCAAGCAGATTCTCATTGAGTGTCTTCCTTATATTGCCGAAGTCGATGAGACAGAAAAGCATCGAGGTTTTATTAAAGCCTTGGAGAAGAAATGACTTGTCCTGGTTGTGATGTTTATGATGAGCGGATAAATCGGGTTACTGCCCCAGAGGTATTTATGCAGACAACTCGCCCGTATGCAATGAAACCATTCCCGAAGAAGTATGTGTTCACTCACTGCCCTTGGTGCGGGACCGAGTTGGAGGAGAAATGAGCAATAAACTCCGGTGGTATATATACCACTACTGTATAGTGACGCCAGTTCTCAAGTGCTGGATGCTTGTTGATAAGATTTACAAATGGCTGGAATTTAGGGACGATTACTGGTGGTACTTGGCTTTTCAGGACGAGAACAAAGAGAAAGCCCTGAAGTGGTTAAGGGGTTTAGATGGCGCAGATGACAGCAGGGGGGGTGCCTAAACGATCTGCCCACAATGCGGACGGGAGATACACCTGCGGAAGAGGTATTATGACTGTACGCCGTGTCAGTTGAGCATCTGGCGGGCACCGATTGTAATGCTGGGCCAAGATGGGGTTGTGCGCTCTGTTGATGTGATAAGCCACTTGGAGGAATGATGGACAGGCATGACCTTGCAGATCAACTGCTCGATACAGAGCGTAGATATGAGGCTACGGCACACTTCCGGGATCGTGATGTTAGAGATGAGTTTATAGACGTTTTGAGGCTCACGGTTTCGGAGTTTTGCTTAATGTTAGAAGAGGCCGCTGATGAGTCCTGAAGAACTAAAAGAATTCAAGGAAATGGTAGACGCTATGCATCCCGAAGAACCGGAGATGGAGACGTTTACCACAAGCAACGCGAATGATATAACCGTGATCAGTAACATATCAGCTTAACAGACAAGCAACCGCCGCAGACCGGCGATGACGCACAGACAAGGGAATAAAGATGGTTGACAATTATAATCCGCCTATAACCGAAGAAGAAGAGCAGGAGATGGCGCAGGAGGCCCCCGAAGAAGAGCACGAAGAGGAGATTGACGGTGTTCCCTCCGTGGTGCGCAATCTGCAAAAGTGGTCGGTCAAGACCAATATCGCCGATGAGATCGAGCAAGATGTTCTCGACAAGATTGGTCAGGATGTCTGCCAGGAGTACGCTATCGATCTGGAATCGCGCTCAGACTGGGAGAGAAACGCCGAGGAGAGCCTGAAACTCGCCTCAATGGTGGCCGATACAAAAGACTACCCGTGGCCCAATCCGAGCAACATCATCTACCCGCTCGTGTCTCAGGGTGCCGTACAGTTCGCCAGCAGAACCTACCCGACTATCATACGTGAGGGAATGGTGGTCAAGGGCAAGGTCATGGGTGAGAAGACGGACGAGAAGATAGCGCGAGCCGACCGGGTTGGTGATTTCATGAGCTACCAGCTATTGGAGAAGGTTGACGGCTGGGCCGAGGACATGGACTCGCTGCTGCACTATTTCTCCGTAGTCGGCCTTGCGTTCAAGAAAACTTACTGGTGTGTGGAGGAGGAGAAGCCCGTCAGCGAGTTTTTGCGCGTTTCCGATGTGGTTGTCCACTATTGGACAAAAAGCCTCAAGAAGGCGCTGAGGATCACCCACAGGTATGAGATCACACCCAATGAGTATGAGACTCGCAGGCGCACGAAAGAATACCTTGATGTTGATCTGGGAGAAGTAGACCCCGATGATGAGAATACCGAGACGATTGTTCCAGAATCCAAGGAACCGGAGCAGGTGAGTCTGAGTCCCTACGAAATTCTTGAACAGTCCCGCTGGTATGATCTTGACGAGGACGGGTACGCCGAACCCTACAATGTCTTTGTTCACAAGAAAACACAGAAAGTACTGCGCATTACCGCCCGCTTTGAGGCCGATGACATTGCCTGGAATGAGGATGGGGAGATAACCTACATCCAGGATGAGTGCTTTTACACCAAGTTCGTGTTCATGCCCTCCATTGACGGCAGTTTCTACTCGATGGGTCTGGGAACCCTTCTTGGTCACACCAATGAGATGATCAATTCGATAATCAACCAGATGATCGATGCGGGCACCCTTCAGAACTGCGGTGGTGGTATCGCCTCGGACGATCTGGAGATATTCGGCAAGAACGAGCAGACGGGCAATATGGTGCTCAGGCCGGGCGAGTACATGATTGCCCATGACAAGGGATCGCAGGGTCTCCTGCGGGACAAGTTCATGCCATTCAACCACCAGGGGCCATCAATCGCCTTGTTCAGCCTGCTTGAGATGATCATAAACAGCGGTGAACGCCTGGGGATGTCCGTGGAAGTGCTTTCAGGCGAGCAGACTACGGCCAATGAGCCTGCTACGAGCACCCTGGCGAAGATCGATCAGGCGACAAAGCCGTTGGTTGCCGTGCGTGAACGCCTGTTTGTGAGCCTACGTGAAGAGTTCCGCAAAATCCAGATCATGAACCGCAGGCATCTTGAGGACATGGACTACAACCGGATGCTCGATGATAATGTGTACCAGATCGCAAAGGCCGACTTCCAGGATAAGGA
>SDBU01002026.1_pt1 | contig 27669 bp, 33 predicted proteins | sample 2277071 | NCBI WGS metagenome assembly SDBU01 (sample SAMN10397929, study PRJNA504765) | marine sediment metagenome | isolation source: marine sediment core GS08_GC12, 126 cmbsf | place: Arctic Ocean: Gakkel Ridge, Loki's castle | collected 2008 | reverse complement strand
ATTGGTGAGCCGCACCGGAATCGAACCTGTAACCTGTTGATTAAGAGTCAGCTGAGAGACAAGCTAGTAATCGCTTGCTAGACCAACCGCTTGTCTCCTTTCTACCCTCTACTCTATCAAGTGTCACTTCGCAAATCAAGCCCCTTGGTCAACGCGTGTCTGGCAAAATGATTGGAGTAACAATCCGATGTTGTTCGGGTTTGACTGCATCCAGCGGCGTGGGGTCCGGACCACTCCCCCTAATCGATTTGCTCCTGTGGTAAGGCTGGTGTGCTGGCGTTAAGGATTGCCACGATAAACCAGACAGTCCGTAACTGGTCACCTCTAATCCTAGCTTTAGAGGGCCCTAAACGTTCTTGTCGGATCAGTTCAGTTAAAGGAGGTCTCTTAGTGCGGAACCAGCCTCGGGAAACTGGAAGGTGAAGCCCAGTTGAAGCAAATGTCGTGGAATGACCCGCTGGCCATCAAGGAGGATGGTTGCCATTTTACCGAAGATCAACCGTAAGGCAAACGTAGGTGTGGGCATGAATGCTGGCCGTCTGAGCCGTTCTCCCAATAGATGGCTGAATTCAGCATTAGAGAGTGGAGCGGGAGCAGTCAAATTGAACGGACCACTGGCAGTCGCGTTTTCGATCAGGAAGCGGATAGCGCCTACTTCGTCGGCAATGTGGATCCAGGGGAACCACTGCCGTCCACTCCCCAAACGCCCGCCAGCGAAGAGACGAAATGGTAGCAACATCCGGGGCAGGGCACCGCCGGCGGTGCTGAGCACCACCCCGGTGCGGATAACTACCTGCCGTACACCTAGCGTTTCCAAGGGGGCTGTAGAGGCTTCCCACTCTACGGCGACCTGTGCTAGAAAGTCATGCCCTGACGGTGTCTCTTCAGTTATCTCTTCGTCGCCACAGGGGCCATAGTAACCGACACCCGAGGCTTGGATAACGACGCGAGGTTTACGGGGTGCCGCTTCGACTGCTTGAACTATGGCTCGGCCAGCATTCAAACGGCTCTCGAGAATGCGACGCTTGCGCTGTTTCGTCCAACGACCCGAACTGATGCTTTCGCCGGCAAGATTGATGATGGCATCGACACCATCGACCAAAGATCTCCACCCCTCAGTGGTATGACCATCCCACCATTTCGCGCTGACGCCCGCTGGCAGACCGATAATTCGTTCTGGCCGTCGGCTGAGAATGATGACCTCGTTGCCATCGCGAGTTAAGTTAGCTATAAGTGCCCGGCCGATAAGACCACTGCCACCCGTTATCAGGATATGCAAGTTCTTACCTCCCGCTTTCTCTCGTCATGTTACGCCAATCCTGATGGGTATCGCAAGAGCAACAGAGAACAAACGTTTTGGCTTTTTGTTCAACCATCTTGTCCCCAAAAGCTTCGGAGGGAGTCTCCACTGGATATGATGTTGTTACTTCATTAGTTTGAGAAAGGTGATGTCTCGACCGAACACCAGGGACAGCAGCCAATCCATTATGATCCTGATGCGGTTGTATATTCCAGTTTTTTGCCTGCCACCTCCACTTTAGCTTCATGTTCGAGGTAGATACGAGATACTGGTTGATTTTCCACCCTTGCCCCTCGTTTTTGAGCTTGCCTTAGGAGCCAGCCATCGAAGCTAATAGGATTCTCATAGTGGGATACGCGTGGTCCGCCCCCCCCCCGCGGTAGATACTGACAATCTGTATTCCCTTTTCTGGGTTACTTATGTTGATTGAGGCATAGGGACTATGAACGGCATAATGTTCTATCTTGCTTTGAACTATTCCCCAGGCACGCTTAGGCCGAACTCGCTCAGATTCCTGAGTAGAGATAGAGAGGGTATGCCAGCGCAGCCTTTGCATCCTTTTGAGCCTAGCTCATCGAAATTGCACTGCTGGTAAATAGTGATTTCGGGGCAGATGCCCCTTTGCTCAGCATAGCTCGGGCAAAGGGTTCGGGAGCTGTTACGAGTGGTGGATCTGAGGGGACTCGAACTCACAACCCCTAATATGTAACAGACAACTATAAAAAAGTTTGGATTTCAGGGTGTGGAATAGTTTTGCTTGGTAGACCGTGCATGTCTCGAACCTGTGACACTCTCACCAAGAATACAAAATCCATGCGTCATTTATTGGGTGGCCTCAGATTGAACGTCAAAGAAAATGTAATTTCGCATGAGACAAAATTACAGACTGCCGCTCTTTGCACGATTTAGCGTCTTGTTACCTTACAAGAAACGAAACGATGAAATGTCTCCCAGTTACGCTAGCATGGCTATACTGGTTCTGAAACGTGGATACGAGAGTGATGCCATTTCAATATCGCCTGCTTGACCTAAATAGTGTCACCATCTATCATTAACTAAGGTTAAGACACTTAAGGTAGAGACAATGAGGACTAAAAAATGCATATTTTGGTTGTAGACGATGACCCCGAGATCGTAAGCTTTGTCAAGCGGGGCTTGGCATACGAGGGCTATGCCGTCGATACGGCCGGTGATGGCATTGAGGCTTTGGCCAAAGCTCGTGATAGAGAACCTGACCTTGTCATACTGGACATCATGATGCCGGGGATCGATGGCATAGAAGTCAGCAAACGCCTGCGCCAAGCAGGGGATGTCCCTATCTTGATGCTGACTGCCAAAGGTACCGTAGCTGATAGGGTAGCTGGTCTTGATAGCGGTGCTGATGACTACCTAGTTAAACCCTTCGCCTTTGATGAACTACTGGCGAGAGTGAGAGCTTTGCTGCGACGCCACCAGCCCAAGGAAGGAGAGATTCTACGCTTCAGCGATCTATCACTCGACACTGCTACCAGAGAAGTGAAACGCGGCAGTGAAGCCATAGAATTCACTGCTCAGGAGTTCAACTTGCTGGAGCTATTCATGCGCCACCCGCGGCAGGTGTTAAAGAGAGACCGGATCTACGAAAGAGTCTGGGGATATGATTTTGAAAGCGAATCTAATGTGATAGAAGTCTATGTACGCTACCTGCGTTCAAAGCTGGAGGCAGGTGGCCAGCCCAGATTGATTCACACTGTTCGTAGCGTTGGCTATGTATTAAGGGAGTAGATAGATGCCGATTCGCTGGCGGTTGACCCTGTGGTTTGCTTTAATATTGTGTGCTATCCTTATCCTTTCCGGCATCGTTCTTCATATCCTGCTCCAGCGCTACCTCAGTAATCAGGTAGACGATAACTTGAGGGTCTATTCAGCACAGGTACACGGCACGCTCGACCCCCGGGAGATTCCGGAACCCCTGGACTATGATGTTATCCACTCTAGGCTACCGCCAATAAACGAGTTTGCTTCCCCTGGGACTTATGTTCAAATTGTAGACCAAACTGGCACTGTGGTGGTGAAATCGGATAGTCTTGGCGAGCAAGAACTACCGGTCAATCCTACTCTGATAGGGGAAGGCTTCGCCGGGAATATTGCTATCCAGACGGTGGCTGCTGGTGACAACGTTAGGGTTCGTATTATGGTTTCGCCTTTGTATCTGAAGGACCGGACCCTTCTTTTGGAAGTGGCCCAGTCCTTAAAACACGTAGACATTGCTATGAGCCAGGTACGATTGGCTCTTCTGGTCAGTATTTTGCTAGCCCTGGTATTAGCTGCAGTATCAGGCGGATTCATAGTTAAGAATGCCCTATCCCCGGTGAGCCAAATCACTCAAACAGCAAGGAGTATAGAAGCAAGTTCTGACCTCAAACAACGGGTTGGCTACAGTGGTCCAACAGATGAGATTGGGCAGTTGGCTGCCACCTTCGATCATATGATTGAGCACTTAGACAAGGTCTTTCAGTCTCAGAGGCATTTCGTGGCTGATGCTTCTCATGAGCTGAGAGGTCCCCTGACGGTGATCCGGGGAAATCTTGATTTGCTTAAACGTAACTTGAGTGAGGAAGACCACCGCGAGTCGCTGAGAGCGATCGAGGGAGAGATGGTTAGAATGGTTAAAATTGTGGACGACCTTCTACTTCTGGCTGAGGTCGCGTCGGGCCAGTTAGAACAGCAAGAGATGGTCGCACTTAAAGACGTCGTTTTTGAAGAAGTGCAACGGGCACAACCCCTGGCCGGAAACCGCAAAATTGTTATTGGGCGTCAAGAGGATTTGATGATAAGAGGAGATACCCAAAGGCTGAAGCAACTGCTGGGAAACCTGGTGGACAATGCCATGAGATACACTCCAGAGGGAGGTACCATCAGCCTTTCACTATTCCGGGGTGGTGAGTGGGCATGTCTCGAGGTAACCGACACCGGAGTGGGAGTTGCCCCAGAGCACTTGCCCCATATTTTCGACCGTTTCTACCGGGTTGATAAGGCTCGGTCTCGAGTCAGTGGCGGTACCGGCCTGGGCCTGGCTATTGTAAAGGGAATAGCTGAGCAGCACAGGGGAAAGGTCACGGTGAGCAGTGAGCCGGGCAAAGGCAGCACTTTTACTGTTTGGCTAAAACTCTAATCGCCTTCTAAGCGACTTCTAATCTCTCTCTAATCAAATGTTAGTACACTGGGCGCCAGAGAGATGAAATGTCCAAGATGGACTTGTCTCCAGGTATAATGCTCTCCACTACATAGATGCGGAGCTATCATCTTAGGAAATTGCTCAATACAGACCCGAGAGTGTGCTAGAATATAGCTTATATTAGGAGATATGGCAATATTGAAAAAGGTGGTGGTTTCTACCTGGGATTGGGTTTGGAAATGGGTCCCGAAGCGTGTCATAGTAGCTTTGCTTATCGTTACTTTTGTTCTCCCCGGCAGTCTATTGCTTTTTTCCTCCTGTTCGTGGGGTGAAAATGAGCCATTCCCCCCCGAAGGGTCAGCCTCTGCCCCCACATCACAAAGGGAGTTCCCTCCTTTCGTGTATAATTCCGCTCAAGTGCTACAGGCCTACGAGACGGCGGTGCAAATCCCTGAAGTGTTGCTCTTGATGCCCTGCTACTGTGGCTGTGGTGAGGCACACGGTCATCAAAACCTCAAGGACTGCTTCTTCAAGGAAGACGGCTCACTAAACGACCACGGTGCCTTTTGTGATATCTGTGATATGGAGGTGGCCGACATCGCCAGGTGGCAGGAGGAGGGCTACTCTTTGGAGCAAATTCGGTGGCTTATCGATGAGAAATACCCTCGCTATGGTGAACCCACGGATACCGCGCCCATTGCCCAGTCTGAAGCTCAACCAACGCCAGAATTGCCAACAACGGATTTTACCGGAGGGCCCAGACTCTTCTTTTACGAAGATTCAGTTGATCTCGGGAAAGTACCCATCGATATTCCTATAAACTATGCTTTTCGCTTCAAAAACGTGGGCGATGCACCACTCAACATCATAGCTGCCTGGTCAAAAATATTGGTAGGATGCTGACCACCAATGCCTGTCGTTGGTTCAACGACACTGCAACCCGGGGAGGAAAGCACTATACTCATAGGGCGGACACCTCATCATAGTCCAGGACTACACGAGTTTGAGATTATTATAAAGTCAAATGACCCTGTTGAACCAGAGAAGAAACTATATTTGGCAGTGAACTTTCAGGCAAGCGGCGAAGATTGACGCTTCACCACCCCGTGTTAGGAGGCATCAAGGCTAAGCTATAAAGGGCAATCCTCCACCTAAGATTACCCTCAGCAGGAATCAAAATGCTGAACCACAATAAAACAAGAGGAGTGCTGTCATCAATCTGTTCAAATGTAAGACCATCAGGAGCCTGTTCTCCAGCCGGGCCTATCCCCTTGTTTTCCAGATCGGGGCAAGCCTGGTATTTATTGCCATAATCGTCTACGGCTTCTTTGGCCCGCCTCACGGTGAAGATAATTTCGCCGTGGTAGTAACCTGGAGGCTGTGGTGGTTGCTTCTTCCTTTTTCCTTTGTCCTCTTAGCCAGGCTGTGGTGCGGGGTTTGTCCATTAGGAGCCATGAGCGATGTGGCACAAAAGCTCTTCTCTTATAAGCGAAAGGCACCCGGGGCACTGCTAAAGAAAGGTGGCACATGGATAGCCGGCCTGTCATTTTTTAGCCTTGCCTGGGCTGGAATGTTATGGCACTTCGACGACAAGCCTCGGGCTACAGCAATCATTCTCCTGGCAGTCCTGTTGGCCACGATTCTAACCAGCCTGGTGTATGAGCGACGCGCCTGGTGTCGTTACCTCTGTCCCTTGGGACTGGTAGCGGCACTTTATTCTATGGTCTCAGTTATCGGCCTGCGCTCAAGGCGCCAGGTTTGCCGGGAAGAGTGCCCTTCAACTAGTTGCTATGAAGGTCCTGCCCAAAAAGAAGGTTGCCCCATGTTTGAATTTCCTGGCGCCTTGAATAGCAATCGTCATTGCAACCTGTGTGGCGAATGTATCAAGCACTGTCCCCAGCAATCGATGCGACTTTTGTTAAGGCGCCCTTTTACCGAACTCTGGCAGCGCTGGCAGCCTCAAAAAGGCGAAGCATTCTTTATCATGGTTTTGATGGCTTTGGTTTTCTTTGAAGCACTGCGATTGACACCGCTATACCCCGATTACATGAAGCGGGTTATGGAAACCAACATTACGACAAATTACAATCTCATTTTCTCACTAAGCCTGCTGGGTATAGTTGCAATTACCACCGTATCGTACAGGTTGAGCTCCCGCCTTTCCAGCCTGGTAGTAGGGCGAATCAAGGAGAGTAACCTAGTTCGGTACGCCTATGCATACATCCCAATCGTTCTGGCGGGGTACCTGGGGGCTGCAATCCAGCACCTGGCCCTATTTGGAGTGAGAGCAACAAAAGTGGCTGTAAATCAACTAGTTATTTCGCTTACTGTGTTTGACTTGCCCGCAGTAGCCCGGGAAGTAAATTATGTGTTCGACCCACCCCTTAAGGTTATTCAACTTCTGGTTTTGGTATTGGGTACCTATGGTGCTTTATATGCCTGCTGGAAAATAGCAAAGCAAAGCAATCAACCGCGGGCGCTGGCAACGGCACTTCCACATCTAATTCTGATCGGGGTCTTCTCACTTTCCCTCCTCTTCTTGTTCCTTCTCCCGATGGGCCTTCTTCATTAAGAAGGTAGCCTATTTAGTGTCTGGTTAAAACTCTAAGCATCTTCTAACCAACTTCTAATCCTATTCTAATCAATCCGTGGCATCATAGATAATAGAGAGACATTGAAATATATATATGATGTTTTTTCTTTATAAATAGGGAATTACGATGAGCAGGAATAGAGTAACTACTATAGGCATTATCACTATTGTTTTAGCGGTAGTTCTGGTAGGACTCTTTTTCTTCTCAGGGCAATCAGAAGACAGGCTACGACCTGAGCCAGCACGAGGGGACCCAACTGCTACAAATCTAGGATTCACCTATCTCCCAATTAGCCCTCGGGTGTCAGCCTACTATGACCTGGGAGTGGATTCAGGGGCTCTGATTACTGAAGTAACTCCTGGCAGCCCAGCTGACCGGGCAGGGGTGGAAGTCGGGGATGTCATTCTCAGTTTCAACGGTGTCAGGCTAGAGGAGGAAGTACCCCTATTAGGGATGATGATGGCATGTCCGGCTGGCAGTAGGATAGTGCTGGAAGTCTGGAAAGAAAAAAGTAGCCATGTAATTCGATTCGTCCATGCAGAAAGGTGATTATAGGCGACGCTTTGCCAGAAATATTTTCCTTTTTGTGCATCGTCATGGCAACAAGGCACAACAGAGAGAGCTGCCTGTAAAGATTAAGACCTGCTTAAAGTAGGTTGTGGCTTTTGGCAACTACCTGAAGTGAGCAGAGGTTAATCAATAGAAACAAAAGGGTCAGAACAGAAAAAGATAAGCAAACACACCTTAGTGATGTTGCTGTGCTGTCTAATACCGCTCGCGATTTTAGCGGTTTTGTGGGCGATTGGCATCTCAGGCAGTTATCTAATCTTGGGGGTGATATTGTTGTGCCCTCTACTACACTTAGTAATGATGCGGGGCATGCACAAAGGGGATGGAGGTAGTGGCCGTCACGTCCATTGAGTCTGTAAATACGTTTGCAGATGCAGAAAAGACCTAAGGATGATTGGACTCGTTTAAACAGAAGGCTGGAGGAATCAATGACAGAATCAGATGTTTATGGAATGTGGCCGGTAGCAGTGGTTTCCGCAGGCATATTCATCTTCTTTACCTTGAGTTACCTCAAACCCAAAAAGCGATGGGAGTGGCGTTCCATGGGTGCCTTCAGTGCCTTTGTAGTAGCCCTGTTCACCGAGATGTACGGCATTCCACTCACTATCTATATTCTCACCTCAATACTGGGGAGCCAGTATCCAGTTATCGACCCGTTTACTCATATCAACGGTCACCTTTGGGTAGCTCTCGCCGGGGGTTCCATGACGGTCTGGGTGCTGGTCATGCTGGTAAGCAATGTTGCTATGTTTGGTGGCTTAATAATCATGGGTAAAGCCTGGAAACAGATCCACCGAGCCGATGGCGAACTGGTAACTTCTGGGCTTTATGGCCGAGTAAGACACCCCCAGTACTTTGCCCTGTTCCTGATTACAGTCGGCATGCTCATTCAGTGGCCAACGATTGTCACGGCCGCTATGTGGCCTATCTTAATGTTTATGTACTATCGGCTGGCGCGTAGGGAAGAGAAGGAAATGGAAAGCCATTTTGGTGACAGCTATGCGACCTACAGGCAGCGAGTACCCATGTTCTTACCAAGGTTGGGTTTAACGTCTCAAGGGCCGAAGTCTGAGATGCTTACCCCGGGCTAAGCATTCTTTAACCCTGGATTAAGTTTTGTTCGATAGAATTAACAATCGGAAATGGAAGGAGAGACAAATGGCTGAATTCTTGGGGAGCTATGGCATCTGGATATTCCTTGGGTTGCTCTTCTGGCTGATGTTCCGTGGCCGTAGTCATGGAACAGGCTGCTGTGGTGGACATGAGCATGACCCGGAAACGGTAAAGGAAGAAGAGCCGCAGAGAGCGAGAGAACGTAACTCGGGTTACCACTGACAGGGGGCAACGGAGAAAGTAATTGAGATGCAGAAATGCTGAGATTCAAGAGTTGTCCGAGTTGCAAAGGGGATGTATTGATTGACAGCGACCATCATGGTTGGTATGAGCAATGTTTGCAGTGTGGCTATCAACGTGACCTACAAAACATAGTCAAAACACAGCAACAAGCTAAAATACAGAAAGGGGTAAACAAGGATGTCTGAGAGGAAAGAGTGTCGCCGGATTTTTCGAAAGTCAGGCGTAGTCATTCCTATTATTATGGTAACCATACTAGTTGTTGGATGTTCTAGTGGCTTTGTTCCTCAAGAGAAGCAAGACGTCTCTGCGGCGCTGTCACCTGCTGCTTCTTCCGGTAGCCCAACTAACGGGCTGGTTCAATCCAACACCGTGGGAGAAGTAACTATTGATATAGAGTGGCAAGGGGAGGAAAATGGTTCCCTGGTGTTCCATGTGGCCATGAACACTCATTCGGTAAACCTGGATCAGTATGACCTGGGGGAACTGGCTGTACTCCGGGACGACGAAGGTAAAGAATATGGTCCCGCTTCCTGGGACTCTGCTTCGGGAGGTCATCACCGCCAAGGCACCCTGACTTTCCCTCTCCCTGATTCCCTGAGCCAGAGGAAGGCTCAGTATATAGAGATAGTGATTCGAGATGTAGATGACATTAAGGAAAGAATTCTGAAATGGGAACTGTGAGAGGACTAGAACAAAACTTTTAAGGTGAGCGATGAAGAGGCATATTTTAATCGGCATAGGCGCTGCCATCCTGCTGCTCCTGGTCTACATGGGTATTATTACCCTGGCAGAGGGCATAGAGCATGCCCTGGAGCAGACAGCCGAGCTGTGGTACTGGGTGGTAGCCTTGGCCGGAGGTTTTGGGATTCAGGCTGGCTTATTCTCCTTTATCAGACAGGGCCTCCGGGAGCGCAAGGCATCTGCCACCGCCAGCGTAGCTACCTCTGGAGGCATTTCTGCTGGCTCTATGGCAGCCTGCTGTGCCCATCATCTCACTGATTTTCTACCTATTCTGGGTTTATCTGGCCTGGCCACCTTTCTGGCCAGCTACCAAGTTTTATTTATTATCATTGGCGTTCTATCCAACCTTGTAGGTATAACCATCATGCTGGAGAGTATCCAGCGTCATGGCCTATCCCAGAAATTAGCCAACTGGCCGTGGAATATGAGTTGGATTAAAAAGGGTACCATAGTTTCGGCTGTGCTTATCACCGCCGTTATCGCTTTTCGTACCTTATTAGTATCTTAAGAGGGGCAAAGGATAATTGAGCAAAAGAACCTGGCTTGTAATTACGTTGATAATATTAGCGGTAGGGCTTGGTTACACAGCATACTCTCTGTTCATCCACAGCGGAGCCGATTATCTTACCGTGAGTGAGTTGAGGTCTCAAGCTGAATTGCTTTATGACCAACGAGTAAGGGTTGAGGGCAAGGTAGTCCCGGGTTCTGTCGACTGGGACAATGAGACCAAGGTTATGAGGTTTACCTTTACTGATGATAGAGAAGGCTTAGGTATAGTTTATGATGGAGTTGTTCCCGACAGTTTTAAACCTGGGGCTGAGTTGGTAGTAGAGGGCAGGTACCGTCCTGACGGCGTTTTCGAAGCGCTTAGCTTCGACAGTCACCGTTCTTTTTGCACTTTTTGCCACTAGCGGAAGGGAGGTTAGCAATATGTGTCATCTGATTTTGCTCATGCCAGTAATAGCGCTACCCATTTTTTGGCTGATGCCTCTGAACTTCGCTGTGCCGATTTATGTCGTCATAGCCTCGGTCTCCGGTTCATTCTACTGGCTCATAACCAAATCGATGAGGAAGCGTCCGGAAACCGGGGCAGAGAGCCTGATTGGAACCAAAGCTGAGGTGGTATCCAAGTTGGGGTCGGTAGACCACGCTCAATACCTGGTACGCTCCCGGGGCGAGTTATGGAGTGCTAGCTCGCCTGACACCTTGCATCCCGGGGAAACAGTAAGCATAGCCGCTATGGAGGGAATTACGCTGATAATCAAACGCATTACTTCTTATAAGGAGTAACTCTCAAGCGCAGGAATAAAACAAACTGGAGCGAGGGCAAATGAACGGTATTGTCATTAACATAGATCCGGTAATCTTCCATTTCGGAGTCTTTGAGCTTCGCTGGTATAGCCTAGCCATAATGCTGGCAGTGCTAACAGCGGTACTGCTCTCAGTCTACCGGGGCAAAAAGAAAGGGATTGTACCTGAAGAAATCTACTCTCTCGCTCTCTGGGTGGTGATTTCAGGCATAGTGGGTGCCAGATTGTTCCACGTGATAGACCGATGGGAATACTACGCGGGCAACCCGCTTGGGATATTGCAGCTTCAGCAGGGCGGGCTGGCGATATGGGGTGCACTTGTCGGGGGAGGTCTGGCTTTAATCCTGTATGCCAGGAGCCGGCACCTATCGCTGGGTCGCCTGGTTGATGCTGTGGCTCCGGGATTGCTTGTGGCTCAGATAATAGGCCGGTTGGGTTGTATTATCAACGGCGATGCCTACGGGGGCATTACCAGTCTGCCCTGGGGCTTCATCTACACCCATCCCGATGCCCACATTCCGAGTAATCTCTTCGGCCTGCCTACGCACCCCTATCCAGTATACGAAATGATTTGGAATGCGATAGCCTTACTCATAATCTTGCAGCTTGGCCGCCACTTCAAGAAAGACGGCCTGGTATTTTTAAGCTATCTGTCACTCTACTCCCTCGGGCGATTCGTCCTCACTTTTGTACGGCAGGCGAAGATTATATTTTCGGGACTACAGCAGGCTCAAATAATGGCACTGCTGGCTGTTGTAGTTTCCGTAGCGGTAATGGCGTATTTATCGGGGCAGCGACGAGTGCCTGAAAAGATAACTTAAAGATGAAGCAATAACAGCAAAAACGGATCCATATCTCTAATGGAAGAAGATAACCAAAATGAGTAGAAGAAGGCGATGGCTCCTGTTGGCTCTCTTGGAGCTGTCTTTGCCCTGAATATCCTTGGCGGCATAAATACTGTTGTTTTAGTCCTCGGACTGGTCGCTTCAATGGCAGCCCTACTCTTTGCCACGATGGTGAGTGGGAAAAACGTTAGGGGAGTTACAATATCTATCCTTAGCTTCGTGATAGTACTTGGCCCATTGGGGGCAAGCCTCTTCGACTCGCGCCTGGCTAGCGTGCCCGTTGGAACAAACCGGATCAAAGAGATTCGCTACGTTCCAAATGAACCTTCACTGCAGGGAGAAATCATCGAGACCAGATGGAGTGCTTTTGGCCGCACCGACCTAGTTGCCTTTGGTAATGTCCCTGAGCGGATGGCCATTTACAGCCATTCGCGGCAGCAAGAGGGACGCGGAGCGCGAATTGCGGACGGTCTTGACTCGTATTGAAAGTGGTGCGCATGTCAAACCAACAAAACTGACGGCAGGAGAATACCTACAACATTGGCTACGAGACTATGTATCCAGCAATACGGCAAGGAAATGGTCACACCGAACCTGAATAATGTGTATACTCTCCTAGATACGGCTCATGATACTCCATATTACATCCTGTTTTATACGGCTCTTTATACCGGACTCCGACGCAGCGAGCTACTTGGGCTTAGCAACACTCTCAGTTGTGCAGACACTTCATTACGTACCTGAGAAGGGCTACACATTTAGAGAGCCAAAAACAACTACCAAGGCTTTCCATAAGCTAGCTAAATCTCTGGGGATACCGGGTGTGCGTCTACATGATCTGCGTCACACTCATGCCACATTTATGTTGAGGCAGGGAGTGTATCCAAAGATCGCAAGTGAACGGCCAGGGCATAGTTCCGTAGCAATAACACTGGATACATATTCTCATGTCATGCCAGGAATTCAGGCAGCCGCGGCACGGCGCTTCGATGAGGGATTGCAGAGAGATAGAGAAGACGCATCAGCTAGGGAGGCTGGTTGGCAACTCTCTTTTTCAAAAAGCCGCAATGGGGCACTTTTGCATTCAAAAATTGGAGGCGACGACCGGATTCGAACCGGTGATAAGGGTTTTGCAGACCCCCGCCTTAACCACTTGGCTACGTCGCCTCATCTGGAGCGGAAGACGAGATTCGAACTCGCGACCTCCTCCTTGGCAAGGAGGCATTCTACCGCTGAACTACTTCCGCCCTATTTTCTGGTGCCGAGAGGGAGATTTGAACTCCCACGAGCTTAACGCTCACTAGCCCCTCAAGCTAGCGTGTCTACCATTCCACCATCTCGGCGACTGGCAGGAGTGGGAGGACTCGAACCCCCGACCGGCGGTTTTGGAGACCGCTGCTCTCCCAAACTGAGCTACACTCCTGCGACAATATTATATTCTAACACAAATTATACCAAACTTGACAAGCCCCTTATATGAGTATAGCTAATGTATATCGTGAGTTTCGCCCGAGAAAAAGGGAGAGAAAGTAAGGAAATAGGGTAAGTTCGGTACTACAATTACTTTCCTCGGTTCACATTGTCTAAAATAGAAGTATGATATACTTGACTAAATGTTACTTATACCTTACACCATGTATTGCATAGAGTACTCAGACACCTTGGAAAAGTAACTGAAAGGAGGACAAAGTTATGGCACCACTACAGAAACGCGCATTATACGGTCTGATAGTATGCATCTTGTGGATAATAGCGCTGGTGGTTACATTTATATCTAAGGGCGGAATCGATACCTTTGTAGTAGACCAGGGATTTGAAGCATTAATGGTTGGGATGGTGGTAGTGGGTTTTCTGGCATACGGAATCACACTATTGGTGACCCGAGGCAAACGTGGAGAGGTCACTATGGACGAACGGGATAGAGCAATATTAGCGAAAGCGAGAGCGACGCAATTATGGTCAGCTATGCTCACTCTTGCTTGTTTGGATGATTTCTCTCAGCCGAATATACTGGGGTCAAGGTCAGGTTCCCGTACAATACCTATATATCATCTTTATGTCTACTATTCTCGTTATGATAGTTACCGAGAACGCAGGTATCCTCTTAGGTTACTGGGGAATGGGACGTAATGACTAAAGTAAAAAACCGTATCAGAAGACTGCGCTTCGATAATGATGAGATGACACAACAGGAACTTGCCAACCAGGCCGGCTGCACGCGGCAGACCATAATCGCACTTGAGCAGGGAAAATACGTACCCTCTATCACTCTTGCCTTCCAGATTGCGAGAGCCTTTGGAGTGAACTTGGAGAAAGTGTTTCAGTATGAAGAAATCAACTGACCTGCTCTCTTATGAGGGGCATCTCAATAAGCATCGACCTCATGGGGGCTGACAGGTCAGGGCAACCAGCCGCTGCCAGAGTGCGGCTGAGTTCTGCTGTAATCTGCTCAATCAGGAGTTCAACTCCCTTTGAACCGTCCGCAAATAAGGCAAGTATCATAGAACTGACAAAGCCAGCAGCTTCGGCGCCTAAAGCGAGTGCTTTAAAGACGTCATTACCAGTCTCGAAACCGGTATCAACGAGTACAGTCAATTTGCTACCAACACTGTCCACAATTTTGGGAAGTGTTGTCATTGAAGGCACTGAAAAATCAAATGAGGCGCTACCGTGATTGGAGACGACCACGGCAGTAGCCCCCAATTCGACAGCTTTTAGGGCATCACTAACACTGAGCACACCCTTTATGATGAAGGGTAGTCTGGCCTGCGATATAAGTTGTTTTAACTCAAGCGTATGCTGCGGACCAAATAGCTCCGTTCTTTCAACCCTATCACCCCTCAGGACGCCATAGAAATGGTCAATGTCCATGCCAACGGCAACACAACCTCGGCTTTCTGCGTCACGAACCTTTTTATAGATTAGTTCAGTTCTCCGGTAAGGTTTCACTATCTTGACTGCCGGTACCCCGGTATCTATGACATTTTGTAGTTCAGCAGAACCACCAATGCCAAGCATCATTAAAGACCCGGCATTAGCGACACCCTTGGCAATATCAACCAGGCCAGTCTCCGGCATATATGGTGGCCTCGAGATAGCTGAACAAAAGATAGGGGTTTTCAACTTCAGACCAAAAATGGTGAGGGTTGTATCTACAGCCACCGGCTCAAAAAATCTCGGCTCAAAAAATAGAGAGTCCAAGTATCTGCGGTTTGCTCTAACCGATGGCCCCATTTTGCGCCCGGCAGGATATACCCAATCAACGCCCATCTTTTTCAAATTTTCTTTGCCTTTGGCACAGATTTGAGATATAGTCAGCGATTCTTCAGTCATCATCAGTCTCCTCCTTAAAGGCAGGGTTATTTTTCATGCAGATAAAGAAGTTTAGGAATACCCCTGGGGCGACTCGAACGCCCGCACGCGGTTTAGGAAACCGCTGCTCTATCCTCTGAGCTACAGGGGCATATTGGTGGAGATAGGGGGATTCGAACCCCCGACCTCTGCGATGCGAACGCAGCGCTCTCCCGATTGAGCTATATCCCCACCACTTAAAAATTATAACACACCGAAGCCAGTTAATTTAACAGCACCCCCGAACCAATTTCCTTGTCAGCCAGGGATAATATTGCTATACTGAATTATTGTGGTAAGTGTAGCAGCTACAAAGTTTGAAACGATAATCGGACTTGAGGTACATGCCCAGCTTTTAACCAAAAGTAAGATGTTCTGTCGCTGCAGTGCCGACTACGCCAGTGCTCAACCGAACACCCATGTCTGCCAAGTGTGTCTTGGAATGCCGGGTGTTCTACCGACGATTAATAGAAAAGCCATAGAATATGCCGTTATGACGGCGTTGGCACTAAACTGCACCATTTCCGAACACACGAAATTCGACCGTAAAAACTACCCCTATCCTGACCTAGTGAAGGGCTACCAGATTTCACAGTATGACTCCCCGATTGGTCAAGACGGCTGGCTTGACATTGAGGTTGGTGGCAAGAAGCGAAGGATTGGCATCACCCGGGTGCACCTTGAGGAGGATGTGGCCAAGTTACTTCACCGCACCTCCCCTGATGGAGAATCATATAGCCTGGTTGATGTTAATCGCTCCGGGGTACCCTTAATGGAAATCGTTGGCGAGCCTGACCTTCGCTCCCCTGAGGAAGCCAGAGAGTACCTCATCAAGTTACGCGGCATCCTTCAGTTTCTCGGGGTATCGACCGGGAATATGGAAGAGGGAAGCTTCAGGTGCGACGCCAATATCAGTATCCGCCCCGAGGATAGTCAGAGCTTTATGACTAAGGTTGAGGTCAAGAATATGAACAGTTTCCGGGCGGTCTTCAGGGCTCTGGAGTATGAGGCCAAAAGGCAGCGCAAAGTCATCTCCGAGGGCAGGAAACTGGTTCAGGAAACCAGGGGTTGGGTGGAGGAGAAAGGGGAAACCATCTCCCAGCGAAGCAAGGAGTATGCCCACGATTACCGCTATTTCCCTGAGCCCGACCTGCCGCCTCTAGTATTAAGCCGGGAATGGGTAAGGGAGATAAAAGCCAAACTCCCCGAGCTACCTGACACCAGGCGCGATCGGTTTGTTACTGAATACAACCTACCCCTATATGATGCCAACTTGCTCGTTAGCTCTAAAGCGATGGCTGAATACTTTGAAGAATCTCTCAAGACGGAGGGATTCAAGAAACTACCCCCGGCTAAAGGAATTAAAGAGGTAAGTAACTGGCTTCTGGGTGAGAGTAGCCGAATCATCAATGCCAATAACATTAGTATTGATGACTTTAGAGCTAGGATTAGTCCAGAACGACTGACCCAACTACTGGTCATGGCTAATGATGCCTTAATTACCGGGGCTGCCGCCAAGCAGGTGCTCGAAGAAATGTTCGACACCAAAAAGACTCCGGCTGAGATTGTTCAAGAACGAGGACTAAGCCAGATTAGCGATACCAAGAAGATCCAAGCGGTAGCCCTAGAGGTGATAAAGGAAAATGCTCCGGCAGTGGCAGATTACAGGAAAGGTAAAACGCAGTCGCTGACCTTCCTGGTTGGTCAGGTAATGCGGAAAACCAGGGGTCGTGCCAACCCCAGGCAGGCAAATGAACTGTTGAAAAAATCACTTGATGAGGATTTAGTTCAAAGAGAGGAAGGATAGATGGAAACCTACCTAAATATAGCCCAGATCGTGGTCGCCATAACCTTGGTAATAGCTATCCTGCTTCAGGTTCGAGGTGGGGGACTGGGAGGTATCTTTGGCCAGGCGGATACTGTCTACCGAACCAGACGAGGTGTGGAAAAAACACTGTTTCAACTGACTGTTACCCTGGTAATGCTCCTGGTCGGGCTTTCACTAACAATGCTGTATATCCAGCAGTAAGCCCGTGTCCTCAAGTAACAAATCAAGGAGGGGAAGATGAAACTTAAGATATGGCTTCAAGAGACCAGACCCCAGTTCCTGCTGCTTTCGGTAGCGCTCGTGTTCCTCGGTACCTCGGTTGCCTTTAACGAAGGTAGCTTTCATCTCGGTTGGGCACTACTCGCTTTGGTTGGACTCCTGCTGGCTCATATCGCCGTTAATACGCTCAATGACTACTTCGATTACAAGAGCGGGCTTGACCTCATGGCCAAAAGAACCCCCTTTAGCGGCGGCAGCGGCATTCTTCCAGCCGGCATGCTTAAACCAGGACAAGTCTTCCGGTTTGGCGTGATAGCGTCTCTCCTTGGTTCAGGAATTGGTATTTACTTCGTGCTAGAAAGGGGTTGGCAACTTTTACCACTACTCCTCATCGGTGCACTATTCATTTTCCTTTACACACCACTGATAACCAAGCTCGGCTGGACGGAATGGGCGGCTGGGGCTGGACTCGGGTCTTTACCTATCCTTGGCGCCTACTTTGTGCAAACGGCGAGCTACACCCTGCCAGCAGTAATCGCCGCCATACCATCCGGTATTCTGGTGCATAATCTTCTGCTCCTAAACGAGTTCCCCGACATAGAAGCCGATAGAAAAAGTGGCAGGAGAAGCTTACCCATCGCTATCGGGGAGAGAAAAGCAGGCTGGGTTTACTCTGCCCTGATGGTGGTAATTTATTTGTGGGTAATTGGCTGGGTAGTAGCCGGGGTAATGCCAGTCTTTTCGCTACTGGTACTTCTAACTCTTCCCTTTACCATCAAAGCCATTAGGGGCGCCTTAAACCATCAGGATATGAACAGGCTAATGCCGGGGATGGCAAATAACGTTCTGGTCGTCCTCCTCTTTCAGGTGCTTCTTGGAATTGGCTATATCCTGGGCTAAGCTAAAATCCGTCTTCCCCAGGGAATTTAAGATAAATGCCGCTTATAACCAAGGGTTCAAATCTGACTAATGAGGCTCCATATTTGAGAAAACGTGATAAGATGACTGGGAATAAGCCTCTTCACGGTATGTTTACTCAAGTGCCGCCACACTACGACCTGATTAACCACATTATAACAATTGGACTGGATAGCAGGTGGCGACTGAAAGCCGCCAAAGAGTGCTTGGCTTCAAAACCAAGAAAAGCACTTGACCTTTGCTGCGGCACCGGTGACCTGGCAATTAATCTAGCTCAAGCTGCGGAAGGCGCGGAACTGGTGGCGATTGACTTTAGCCAGCCAATGCTTGAGAGAGCCTTAAAAAAAGCGGGGTCAAAAACTGGGGGCAGGAAAATATCCTTTATCTACGGAAGCGCTTCAAACCTCCCCTTTCCAGACGGGTATTTTGACTCAGTCGGTGTCTCTTTTGCTTTCCGCAATCTGACCTATAAAAACCCCCTGGCAAGGCACTATCTTGCCGAAATATTGAGAGTGCTCAAAAGTGGCGGTAGATTGGTCTTCGTAGAAACCAGTCAGCCGAGGTCTAAGCTAGTAAGGAAACTCTATCACTTTTATTTGCGCTGGGTGGTTTCCAGACTGGGACAGTTGCTCTCCGCTAGTAGAGGAGCCTATCATTACCTGGCTGAGTCAGCGGCCAGGTTTTACACGCCTGAAGAGCTTAAGGGAATATTACTCGCGTCTGGCTTTCGCAAGGTAGACTACCAGCCACTCCTTTTAGGGGTTGTCGGGATTCACATCGCTATCAAGTAAGGCCTTTTAATTACAGGGAAAGGATTTTTCAACTTAGATGTCTCAGTTTGACCTGGTATTGCTTCACGCGCCAAGCGTTTATGATTTTAGGAAAAAGACGATTCTCTACGGACCGGTAAGTGACCTGGTTCCACCCTCACCGGTCTTCGAGATGTACCCGATTGGGCTGACCAGCCTGGCTGAATATCTCGTTCGACACGGCTTTAAGGTCAAAATCGTGAACCTGGCAGTGCGGATGATGAAGGATAAAAACTTTAACGCCGAGGCATTTATCAGGCGCTTGAGTTCCCCGGTTTTCGGCATTGACCTGCACTGGCTGGTACACGCTCACGGTGCTATTGAAGTAGCCAGGATAGTAAAAAAATACCACCCGCAGGCCAAGGTATTGCTCGGTGGCTTCTCAGCCTCATATTTTTACCCGGAGCTACTGGGGTACCCCGAAGTTGACTATGTACTTCGGGGTGATTCTACCGAAGAGCCCTTAAGACAGTTGATTGAGTGTGTTAAAAACGGGCGTGAGCCTGAAGGGGTACCGAATCTGGTCTGGCGAGACAAAAGGGGTGAAGTTCGGGAGAATCCCTTCACCCACCTTCCCACTGACCTCAGTGATGTTATGGTTAACCACTATGACAATATTATTCGCTCCGTCCTGGCTCAGCGTGACCTGACTAGTTATCTTCCCTTTCGAGACTGGCTCCGTTACCCAATCACGGCGATATTAACCTGCCGTGGCTGTACCCAGAACTGTGTTATTTGCGGTGGCTCAGCGGCGGCCTTTCGGCGTTTCTACGGTCGCTCCAAACCCGCCTACCGCTCTCCCCAATCAGTAGTGGAGGACGCCAAGAAAATCAGCCATTTTAGCAACGGCCCAATCTTTATTCTGGGCGACCTGCGTCAAGCCGGTGATGAGTACGCCGATGAGGTCCTGGAATTACTTCAAAAACAGCGGATAAAAAACCAGTTCATTGTTGAGCTATTTGGCCCGGCGACAACCGAGTTCATGCATAAGATAAGCCTTGCCTGCCCTAATTTCTGCCTTGAGATTTCACCCGAGTCCTCTGACCCAGAGGTGAGGATGGCTTCAGGCAAAAACTACACCAGTGAGGCTTTAGAGCAGACCTTGGGCGATGCCCTCCATTTCGGCTGTGGGCGCTTGGATGTCTTCTTCTTGATCGGACTGCCCAAGCAGACGAAAAAATCGGTGATGGCTAGTGTCGATTACTGTGGCTACCTGATGGAGAAATTCAAGGGGGATAAGAGGCTCTCACTCTTTATGGCACCGCTGGCACCCTTTCTTGACCCGGGCAGCCTCGCTTTTGAGGAACCAAAACGGTATGGCTACCGGATACTCTTTGAGAGATTTGAGGACTACCGCCAAGCCATGGTTTCACCAAGCTGGAAGTACGCCTTAAACTATGAGACCAAGTGGCTTGACCGCCACCAGCTTGCCGAGGTTACCTATGAGGCGATACTCAAGCTCAACCACTATAAAGCCAAATACGGGCTCATCTCGCCCCGGATGGCCGGGGTTGCCGAGGAGCGAATGAAGAAAGCCCGGGAAATGCTTCACCGGATTGATGATGTGATTTCACGAGGGAATGACCCGGAGGAGTTATTAGCCTTAAAGCCGGAAATAGACCGGATAAATATGCTCCCGGTGAGTGAGAAAAGGGAGCTTGAGCTTCCAGTTGGGTTACTTAAATTCAAGCCTTGGCACTACCTCTGGTCCCGGCTAAGCGGGCGATAGCTATTTAAGCACCACCCCGGTACCGTAAGCCAAGACTTCAGCCGCACTCTGCATTACCATCGAGGTGCCAAATCTCATGCCGATGATGGCATTGGCGCCCTGTTTTTGGGCATCCTCAGTCATTCGCTGAATTGCCTCTTCTCTAGCCTCAGCCATCATTTTGGTGTACTCGGTGATTTCACCGCCAATCATGCCCCTTAGTCCTGCCATAATGTCCCGCCCAAGGTGCCTGGCACGGATGGTACTGCCCTTGACCAGCCCAATAGTTTTACTAACCTGCCTGCCCTCGACCTGACTTGAAGTGGTGATAATCATCTCTCTACCTCCTTAAAGGCATCCTTTTTGGAAAGCCTGTCTTTAATTGCCACGCCGATAAGAATCAGCATCCCTGAACCGATAACTCCGACAGCAATTCTGATAACTAGCGGAATCTCACTTGAGGTAAAAAAACCCTGAACCGACCAGCCGATTAAGGCCAGTATTCCCAGACCAATCAAAATAAAGGCTACATTCTGCCACATAACTTACCTCCTTAAATTAGCGTTTGTATTTCCACACCGTTCCCTGCGGGGTATCCTCAAGGGTTATGCCGACTTCGGCAAGTCTGTTCCTAACTAGGTCAGCCTCCTGCCATTTTTGGGCTCGCCGCATTTCATTACGCACCCAAACCAGATTCCCAATTAATTCCTCAGCCTCTTTTTCAGCGGGCATATCGCCAAGGTTTAGCTCTTTATAGACCGAGATGCTAATTTGAGTAATCAGTTTGACATCCCAGGCTCTATCCCACGATGGTGGCAACTTAAAGGTAAGTCCCATCACCTCACCACCCAACTCTTTAAGCAGCGCCCGTGCCTCCTCAGCTTCAATACCCTGGCTGTCGTTTCGGTTAATCTCACGAGCCAAATCGAAGATGAGAGCCAGAGCCTGAGCCGTATTGAAATCATCGTCCATAGCTTGGGTAAACCTTTGCCGATAATGGTCAATATCTATTCTCTTACCCGGTTTAGTACTAACTGGCGTATTACTTATAACCTGCCTTAATCTCTCAGCCCCCCTCTCAGCTGCCTTGAGAGTCTCCTCAGAGTAGGTAAGCGGGCTCCGGTAGTGCGAGCCTAAGATAAAGATGCGGAGGGTATCGGGGCTATGTTTTTCCAGTGTCTCCCTGATGGTAACCAGGTTGCCGAGGGATTTGCTCATCTTCTCTTCACCCAGTTTAAGTAGGCCGTTATGCAACCAGTACTTAACGAACGGCTTCCGGCCGGTAAAGCTCTCCGACTGGGCAATCTCATTCTCGTGATGCGGAAAAATCAAGTCCTGCCCGCCACCGTGAATGTCTACGCCTTCACCCAGATATTTAAGTGACATGGCACTGCACTCAATATGCCAGCCGGGACGCCCCTCGCCCCAGGGGCTGGGCCATGAGGGCTCACCTGGTTTTGATGCCTTCCAGAGGGCAAAGTCCATCGGGTCTTCCTTATCCTCGTTACCGATACCAGCCTCGGCTGGCATCACCTGCTCCAGACGGCGGTGCGAGAGTTTCCCATAATCGGAAACCCTTCTTACCCTGAAGTAAACACTACCCCCGGCCGGATAGGCATAACCTTTACCGATTAGCCCGGCTATCACCTCGATGATTTTGGGTATCTCCTCGGTGGCTCTGGGGTAGACGTCAGCCGGTTTAATATTCAGGGCGGTCATGTCATCAAAAAAGCTTTGAGTGTATTTCTCGGCTAACTCGCCAGGGGAAATACCCTCTCTATTAGCCCGGTCAATAATCTTGTCATCAATGTCGGTTATATTCTGGACATACCTTACCTTATAGTGGCGAACCTCAAGGTAACGCCGGATGACATCAAAGATGATATAACTCATGGCATGCCCAATGTGGGAATCGCTGTAGGGGGTAACCCCACAGACATACATCTTAACTTCGCTCCCTGGGGATAGAAAATCCTCTTTTTTACCCGACAGGGTATTAGATACCTTCACCTTTGCTCCTCAACCTATTACTTCCTCAAGCAGGGCGACCGCAAAACAAGCCATACCCTCGCCCCGGCCAACAAAGCCAAGCCCCTCACTAGTGCTGGCTTTGATACTCACCTCACCCGGGCTAGTACCCAGCCTCTGGCTCAGATTACGCCTCATCTCAGGGATAAAATCGGCAAGTTTGGGACGCTCAGCTAAAATGGTGGCATCAACATTAACTACCTGCCAGGAATACTCTTTTAGCTTATCCATCACCTTCTCAAGCAAAGTCAGACTTGAGATGCCCTGATACTGCGGCTCGCCGGGTGGAAAGTGGCGGCCGATATCCCCCAGACCAGCCGCCCCAAGCAGGGCATCAATAATGGCGTGGCTCAAGACATCGGCGTCACTCCAGCCACTGAGTCCTTTTTCCGAGGGTACTACCACTCCTCCCACTACCAAGGGACGTCCTTGAGCCAGTTGGTGGACATCATAGCCGATACCGACACGCAGTTTACTTGCCATGTTCTTTGAGTAAAACCTCAGCTAAAGTCAGGTCATTTTGGGTAGTAATCTTTATATTATCATAGGAGCCAGGATATAGTTTAACCTTAAATCCCAACGCCTCAACCAGTGAAGCGTCATCGGTAACCTCACCCTTTGCCTGACGGTAGGCTTGGAATATTACATCAAAACGAAATACCTGCGGGGTTTGCACCGCCCACAACTTATGTCGTGCCGGCGTATCCTGAACAAACCGGTCGCTATCCGCCACCTTAATGGTATCGGTAACCGGCACCGCCGCCACCGCGGCACCAGTCTCCTTTGCCTGCTCCAGCCCCTCGATGATTAGCTCTTCAGTGACCAGTGGCCTAGCCCCGTCGTGGATAACCACCCAGTGGCAGCTACCAAGCGCTTTGAGCCCCCTGGCTACTGATTCCTGACGACTCCCGCTACCGAGACAAACCTTACTTACCTTTGACCACCCTTCCTTTTCAACCAGTTCTTGCCCCGGTTTAAGATTCTGCCTGCTCAGGACAAGAACAATCTGGTCAACCAGGCGGCAACGCTGGAAAGTCTCAACGGCTCGGGCTAAGAGTGGCTTGCCGCCCAAGGTAAGGAACATTTTATCCATGCCACCCATTCGCTGGCTTCTACCGGCAGCAGCAATAACCGCCCCGACCTTCTGGTGGTGAGTCGTCCCTCCTGATGCCATAGCCTGATTATAAAGCAAAACCGACGCTTCATCCACTACCAAACCGAATCAGGGGGGATAATTTAATGATTACCAGACTCAAAAGTCGCTTAAAGGGGCTTTTTTAAGCGGTTTAAGATAGGAGGTATTGTTGTGCTCGGTGAGCACCAGCCGCCCGTTTTGATAGGCAAAGGTGCTGATGCCGCAGGTATCCTGCCTGACGTTCCAGAAGTGAGAATTATCAAGCCCTAGCAGGGCACAGATTAAGACCTTGTTCACCACCCGATGGGACACCAGGACTACCCTGCCGTCATATCCATCCAATATGGAGTCCGCCAAGTCAGTAGTTCGCTTTCTCACTTCATCCAGGTTTTCACCACCGGGTATCTTCACCTTTTCAGGGTTCCCCAGCCACTGTTGATAAAGGCTTTCATGTTTAGCCTGAACTTCTTTAAGGGCTAGCCCCTGCCACTGTCCAAAGTCAAAGTCAATTAGAGCCGGGGTAACTTCAACCTCAAGCCGCTGGTAATCGGCAATGGCCTGGGCGGTTCTGAGCGCCCTCTTTAAGGGGCTTGAGTAGACCTTCTCAACCCTAAATTTGCTCAGGTATTCACCGAGTAGTTCTGCCTGTTTAAGCCCGGTCTCATTAAGTTCAACATCAATCCTGCCCCGGAACACCTCCTCGACATTCCACTCGGTTTCACCGTGTCTTGCCAGAATAAGCTCAGTCATTTTTCAGGCTCACCTTTTCTACTTAGTCCCTCAATTATAGCCTCTTTTAAGGTACCAACCGGGATAAGTTTGAGTTTTTTGGAGGCTGGAGAAATCTTAGCACTCGATTTGGGCACCAGGCAATGGCTAAAGCCCAACCTCTGTGCCTCACCTAGCCGCCGGGCAAGCTGCGAGACCGCCCTCAGTTCACCACTAAGCCCAACTTCTCCTATAACAAGTAGCCCCGGGTCAACTGCCAGATCACGGAAGCTTGAGGCAATCGCCAAGGCGATACCGAGGTCAGCCGCCGGCTCGCGAACTTTAAGTCCACCGGTAACATTAACGATAATATCTTGACCGCCCAGTTTTAAACCGAGCCGTCTGGTCAGCACCGCGGTAATTAAGAGCAGGCGGTTAAAGTCAATCCCGTTAGCGGTGCGTCGTGGCAGGCCAAAGCTGGTCGGGTTAGTCAGGGCTTGGATTTCAACCAGGATAGGTCGGGTGCCTTCAAGGGTAGGCACCACCATTGAACCAATAGCCTCACTCCCCCGCTGGGAGAGAAACACCTGTGACGGGTCATCTACCTCAACCAGACCCTGATTTTTCATTTCAAAGACGCCGATCTCATTGGTTGAGCCGAAGCGGTTCTTGGCTGAGTGCAGCAGCCGGTAACTGCTAAAAGCTTCACCCTCGAGATAGAGGACGACATCAACAATGTGTTCTAAGACCCTGGGACCGGCAATTGCACCATCCTTGGTGACATGCCCGCTAATCAGGACCGGTATCACGTTCGTCTTTGCCCAGCGCACCAGCCCGAGGGTGCATTCCCGCACCTGGGTTATGCTGCCGGCGGTTGCCTCAAGCCCGGGAAGATAGACCGACTGGATTGAGTCAATCACCACCAGACATGGTTTTAATTCCTCAATCTGGTTCAGGATAACCTCAAGATTGGTCTCAGCCAGAAGATAGAGCCTCTCACCGCTTAGCCCGAGGCGCTCTGCCCTTAGCTTAATCTGACTTACAGTCTCCTCCCCAGAGACATAAACCACCTCACCCCTACCCTGTGCCACCGAGGCTGCAGCTTGAAGCAGGAGGGTTGATTTTCCAATACCGGGGTCACCAGCTACCAGCACCAGAGAGCCAGCCACCAGCCCACCACCCAGTACCCGGTTAAACTCGGAGAGAGGCAGGGGGAAGCGGTCTTGCCCTTGAGTTGAGACTTGAGAGAGCTCTTGGGGTCGGTTATCGGTGAGAACCGACCTTCGGGTAGCAGCAACTACGGTAGTTTCAACAAAGGTGTTCCATTCCTGGCAATCGGGACACCGCCCAAGCCACTTCAGGCTCTCCTTGCCGCACTGCTGGCAGATAAAAACCAGCCTTGAATGGCTATCTCCTGACTTGCCCATAGCTTGACTTTACCCGATTTTGGGGAAAATGACAAGGATAATTTTGTTGAGGTTTAGCCGAGCATACCAAGGAAGATACCAGCCACTACCGAGGTGGCGACCGCTCCAGCCATATTGGGGCCCATAGCGTGCATGATGAGGAAGTTCTTCGGGTTTGCCCGCTGCCCCATTCTCTGCACCACCCGGGCTGACATCGGGATGGCCGATACCCCGGCAGCACCAATCATCGGGTTTATCTTCTCCTTTAAAAACAGGTTGGCAAGTTGAGCCGACCAGACACCGCCAGCGGTGCCGAGGGTAAAGGCAACCACGGCCAGACCAACAATGGCCAAGGTGCCAAACCTGAGGAATACCTCAGCCGGCATCAGGGCGCCGACCGTTATGCCCAGGAGGAAGGTAAGTACATCAACAAATACCCCACCGGCTGATTGAGCCAATCTATCAGTGACTCCGCTTGCCCTAAGCAGATTACCGAACATAAACATACCAATTAAGGGTGCTGATTTGGGGACAATTAGAGCCGCCACCACGAAGATGATGATTGGAAAAAGGACGACCTCGAGGTTTGAAACCTGGCGGAGCTGTGGCTTCATAAATATCGCCCGCTCTTTCACTGAGGTTAAGAGTTTTATTACTGGCGGCTGAATAATCGGCACCAGCGCCATGTAGGAATAAGCAACAAGCGTAATCGGGCCAAGCAGGTGCGGCGCCAGGGCGGCAGTCAGATAAACGGTGGGGGGACCATCGGAGCCCCCAATGATGCCCACTGAGGCGGCTTCATTTAATGTGAATATCCCCGAGGAATAAGCAATCAGAAAGACAACGAAAACACCAAGTTGAGCCGCAGCACCAAAGAGAAAAGATATCGGGCGGGCGATGGTCGGGCGGAAATCGGTCATCGCCCCCACTCCAAGAAAAATCAAAAGCGGGATGACTCCGCTCTTAATCCCATAGGTGTAGAGCACATTTAGTAAACCTATTTTACCCTCACCGATGGCTCGAATGAGCTCACCCAAGGAAGCTACCTCGGCCGGGAAGCCATCAGGGGTATAAATCATCAGACCGGCAAAGGGGATGTTGACCATAAAAATGCCGAAACCGATGGGGACAAGCAGTACCGGCTCCATTTTCCTGGCGACACCGAGGTAGAGCAAGACCCCGGCGATGAGAAACATAACGAGATTGCCCCAGGTAAGGGCACCGAAGGCACTTTCGTAGAGACCAAACACCTAACTTCCTTCTCCGGAACCCTCTTTACCCTCAGCGGTAGTTTTGACAGTTCTCTGTATTATAATACCGACTATCCAAGTGACCAGCGAAAGGGTCGTCAAGACAAGAATAGTTACCCCAAAACCACCACCGGCAATCTTAGCCACTAAACCCCAGTCAATCACTAAGTCAATCCTCTACAAAGCTAATATTCAATGACAGCAATTAAATCACCTGCCTGAACCAGTTGTCCCAAAGATACCTTTACTTCGGTAACGGTACCACTTACTGTTGATATAATCGGATTCTCCATCTTCATTGATTCAAGCATGCAGATGACATCTCCTTCTTTAACCGCGCCTCCCTGACTGACATTGACGCTGACTATCTTGCCTGTTATCGGAACCTCAACCTTTTCCTGTGCCAATTCTCGTACTCCTTCCTCTTTAGCTGAGC
>SDBU01002025.1_pt1 | contig 27671 bp, 45 predicted proteins | sample 2277071 | NCBI WGS metagenome assembly SDBU01 (sample SAMN10397929, study PRJNA504765) | marine sediment metagenome | isolation source: marine sediment core GS08_GC12, 126 cmbsf | place: Arctic Ocean: Gakkel Ridge, Loki's castle | collected 2008 | reverse complement strand
CACTTATCGTTTCTCTGGACGTTATCGCACCCGTATTGCTCATAAATATTCTCATCTTTGGGAATTTACATCTTAACATATCTTAACATATTGCCCTGTCTGTGGCTATAAATCTTAACATTTCGGGGTGTTGTTCCATTACCAGTAAAGCGGCACGTTCAGCGCCCACCTGTTTTCTGAACTGGGCCATTGACATCAATCCTCGCTTAATCCAAGCCTCGTGTGCCCTGCCGTCAGCGGCAATGTAGACCTTTACCCCTGCCTTGATCGGCTCACCTGCCTTGAACCTGGGCTGGGTGTACGTAAGTCGGACCGGTGCTCCGTCCATCATAAGGGCGGCTACGGCCCCTGTGCCCCCTACTGACGCCCCTGCCACGGCAGCCACGGCTGTCTTCATAAACTCACGTCTGTTCATTGCCTCGCCTCTCATTCTCTAATCTCTGGAGTACATCAAGGGCCTTACGCTTTGCCCTTGATCCCGTCTCAGCCGTTAGCCACTTACTGGCCGCTGCATACCACTTGGCGTTGTTCCTGTGCCGCTTTGCCCTGCGCCACGTATCGATTATCCACCTGCCCAATCTCTCCATGAAGTTCGAGATATCTGGCCATCGGTCCAGCTCTGGCTCTTTGGGTGGAGTGGGATAGTAGTGTGTCGTTCGATTGTCCGCGGTAAACCATGTAGCAATAGCTCCCATCCAGGCACCCCTGCATTGCTTGCAGACCCGTAGAGTGAAAAACCTGAATTCTCTGGGAATTGCTTTTTCGTCTATTGCGAACTGTAGATGAGGACCTATTATGGACTGTGCTGACCCTATGCAATCCTTCATATATCCCTGTATCGCCCACACCTCGAACGGGATAGGAAGCTCGTTCATCTCGTACAAGCACGCCATCCATAGCGTTCTGCGGTCATCGCCCACTTCACCGCACCGTTGACATTTCTCGCTCATTTCTACCTCTCATTCCGCAAATAATCCCATTTTGTCTTTTTCATGCTGGATTCGTGCCCGTGCAATCTCAGGCTCGAACAATGCGTATTTGTCGCGTACATCAGTTAGCCGCTTCTGTATCTTGCGGTCGGGATTAAGGTCAATTCCTATGTAGTGCCGGTTGTTCTCGTAAGATACGGCGGCTACGGTTCCTGAACCCATGAACGGGTCAAGCACAATCGCAGGCTTGTGAGGCCAGTCATTTTTGCCCGGACGTTTACGGACGCGGCTAAACCATGTATGGCATAAATCCTGTCCCCTTCGCCTTTTGTATTTTCCCGAACGCGGATACTTGCGGTATTCGTCATCCCAACATGAACACATCGGACGCCAGCCGATTGTTTTTGTCTCAGTAACGTGCCGGGCGGGATCCCGGTTGCCAAACTCCATTTGCTCCCTGCCCGTTGTTTTACTCGTAACAACGTTCCTTGTCGGTACACGTACCGACTTGACGACACGCTCCCACGGCATAGAACATATCTCACAGCAACCGAATCCACTTGTGCCGGCCAGGATACAAGGCTCTATCAGCTTCGGCGGGAATGTGGCAAAGTGGGCCTCTTTGTACGGGGCGGTGGGTACTGTCCAGACGGATCGCTTGTTTGCGCCATTAGGGTGGTTCTTCTTTTCCTTGATTCTTTGGCCGACTTGCAAGTCGTCTGTGTGATCGTGAAAACTTCCCCGGCAAACCGCTTTCATCGGCCCGTTTGTTTTACCCGGCACACGTGTAGAACCCGCCTGCCCCTCGATATCCTGATTCAGCCGTTTCACACTTGCTTCTGCCAGGGGTTCCCGTATCGCCTCCATATCGCAATAATACCTCGGCTTCTTTGTCAGCAAAAAGATATACTCATGCGCCTTTGTGCATCGGTCGGTTACTGATTCGGGCATGGGATTTGGCTTTTTCCATATAATATCCTGCCTCAAGTACCACCCCTGCTCAAACATACTGGCCGGGGCAGGAAAGTCTATCGTTGCATCGCTACCATTGTGCAAGGCCATCAGGCTTTGGTGTGCTGCGTCAGCGTCCGGTCCGGAGGACGGGCATCCACACAATAATCTGGCTTGGTGGTGTTTGGCTGTTAGGTAGGGATATATCTCTCGCACGATCTCCCGACATTCGGTTGTCCGCAGGTTCCATCGGTAGATCGTTTGCTTCCGGCGCTTGTTCTGTTCTGGCGACTGGCTGCAAATACTTCCCTTACCCACAATCGCCATACACCGATCAACAATAGATTGGCTCGTGTTGGCAATTTCAAGTCCAGGAGCATAGTTGGCGTTTTTCCGCTTATACCCCTGCCCGTTGCTTTGGCCGACTTTTCGCTTATGGATGAACATGCAACCTTCAGTGTCGATCATGGCCGCCAGCCATATTCTATCCCGTTCGTCTTTGATTGTGCCGGTATAATACGGTTGTTGCAGGGCAAGGGCTACACGCCACGGGATGCCGCAGAGGTCTTTGGGCTTGAGGCCAGGGGGTGGTGTTTTTGCTCCCAACAGTGCCCCCTGGTTGCTTCGCTGTTTTTCCCCCGCGGGTCCCTCTTGACCACCACCGCGACCACCACTGGCATAGCTATCCCCCAAATTCAGCCACAGCGTACCATCATCCCGAAGCACCCGCCAGACCTCACGAAAGACCGCGACCATCTTGGCAATGTATTCTTCCGGTGTTTTCTCAAGGCCGATCTGGCCATCGACACCGTAATCACGGAGGCCCCAATATGGCGGGCTGGTAATGACGCAGTGGACCGTGCCGGTGGGTATTTCCGGCATCTTATCAAATACGTCACCGCAAATCACGGTGTCGAGCAAGTTGTCAATCGTTTGTGTTGTCATGGCTTAAACGTTACATACACTGTTAATTCTGAAGCGAGCAATTAGTCGCTCTGATATTTGGGCTTCTTCTTCTATATTGAAAACCAGGGCAGGATTGGCGGCAAGCAATACTGTGCATTTGTCGGACACCTCAATAAGCCCTATGCCGTCATTCCTTACTACGTGGTATCGTATCGGCTTCAACCCCACGAACGCCCCTTTTGGCATTGCGATATAACTACGAAAACCAAATGACTGATACGTTTTCGCTTGGAAATATGCCTCTATGAAATTAGTCAGTTTGAGTTCTATTGCTATCATATCCGTGTGGCATACTTGCGGCACGTCGCCTCTTTCAATAATCTTCCTGATTTCTCCTCTTGACCGGGGCGTTCGCCTTTTGTAATCAGCTATTTTCCCTTTATCAAACGTAATCCCAACAATATCCGGGACGTACTCGCCAGCGTATCCGCACCATAACTCGGTTTCGATAGCGGTAACTTGAGGCCGCAGCCAATCTATTACGATTGGTAACATTTCCTTTTCTTTCAAGAATGCCATTTATTCATACTACCTTTCAAATATCATGGCTTAAACGTAACGCACACCGTCAACAAAGCCGCCGATACCCAATAGCCCACCATCCACCAATTCTTGTGCTTGGCGTAGACAATCGCCGCCGCTATGTCCAGGACGATCAAGATGCAGGGGAATGTCTTTGGGCTCATAGATTCACTCCCAACAACACAAATATCTCTTTTCTTATGCCTTCAGGCAACGCCTTAATAATCTCTGCAAGACTCTCGGCGTCAATCACAGACGAACCGACAGAAGCCTTGCCGAGTCCTTCGACTTCAACCTTGAAATCGGTCCGGCTGGAATCGACAAGGCACTGAGCCATTGATGCTTTTGTTCTCGATTCAATGTTGCCGTCCGGCCGGTACGTTGTTTTTTCCGCATTATGTGTCATGCACCCGCCGAGGAGCAGGGCAAGGGTGAGGAGTACCACAGCTATGAACCACAACCATCCGGCGAAGGGCTTGGGGACGTAATACTCGCATTGGCGAGATATAATATTTTCCCGGACAAGACTTCCATCGTCGTCTACTAAATCGATATTGCACCTTTTCCGAGTGTTACAATCCTTGCATCGTTTCATTAGGGTTCTCCTTCTACCGCTATCGCAGCGGCAATTACACTTCTACTTCAATCGCCTCACACCAACAACCTTCGTGGTAATTCCATCTCTGGAAATAACGTGGACTGTCCGAGGACGCATCTTTGCATCTAATTCGGCATACATATTCTCGTATCGCTCCTCCGCACCAATGACAACTCACCTTAATTTTGTCAAAAACCACAGGGGAACATAAACCGTTAGTCATTATTCCTCACTCCTATCCGCCGCCATCGCAGCGGCTCGCCTAAGATTACTGCAAGCCTTAAAAAACTTGTCCCATCCTTTCCCGACAGGTAGCGGACCCAGGTACAGCAAGTATGTCTGTAAAGCTAAGGCATGCCCTATAAGTTCCCGCTCGCATTGTTTAACGGTACTCATTTCTTCTCCTTGATGAGTTCGATTTCCTCTCGATAAAACATCCGTGTCTCGAAATCATTGTCGCCAACAAGACCGTAACCATAACGGGGCGGCCTGAGTTCCATGATTTCACATTTACACCAACGGTGTTTTTTCCCTGCTTGGCCCCGTGGGGTATATCGAATAACATCCCCCGCCAAAACCTTGTCCCCGTTCTTGTCGAGACAGACGAAGCGGCGGTTCCAGGCGGCCTCATTCATTGCTATTCTATATAGCGGACAGTGCTTAGTCGGACAATAATATTTCCACGACTCAAAAGTGGTTTCTTTTGGCTCTGCCCCGCAATGCAGGCATGGTAAAAGTTCAGTGCTCATTTGTTGTACCTCCGAAATCCAAATTCACCTGTCAACCGGACGCACTGCATCTTCCTAAGTCTTATCTTCGATATCGCGTGGAACCGATACGGGAAGGCAAAGACAATGCGACCTGCCCCAACAAAAATACCATGCCTTCCTTTTGGTGGGTTCACGGATAGATACAATTCATAACCAGCAAGGCTTCTTGTGAGCCAGTATTTCTTTGTGCTCATTTGTCATACCTCCCTGCGAAGCATCTTGCCTAATTCTGAATCGGGGTCAGGCACAAAGCCGATATCGTATTGGTTGAGGATTGCCTGTTGGTCGGGTCGTGTTATTCTGTGCCAGTTCTTGCGATAATAATTCAGTACGGCTATGTATCGTGCCCGCATGACTTTGAGTTCGTCCGGCGACACAATTACAAAATCCAAATGCCCATCCCCGTTCGTCCAGTGTAATTCATAATTGCAATCCCGGCGTGTTCGCACTACGTCAATTACTGCCGGAATATAGTGAACCATCTCTATATCATCTTGCGTAACACACTCGCGAATCACAGGCTTATATGCAACGTCCAGTATCACATACGTTTTGCCAATCTCGGCTATATCCTGCCCATCAATTATTTCTTTGGGTACTACATCCTGTAAGAAATGCACCAAATCTTTGTCAGTCATTTGTCATACCTCCTCTATCATTGACAGCATTGCCATTGCGATAATTCGGACTTGAGCATAAGTAAACTCGCCACCAAGAGAGCGTATGCTGATTTTCTTACGCCCAGCAAACTGAGCTATTGTTAAATGTTCAATCTCACCCATAGGCTGGCCCTTTGGTCCCAGATAGGAAATCCGCACGCATCGACCATGCGCGTCGTATAATTGTTGGTCTATTCTCATTTTGTCATACCTCCCTTATTTACCCTTATTGCAAAGACGTATCTTTCTTTATTGCCGAATTGAGGATGTGTTATGTTGCACACCTTATATCCTCGCCACGGACGTTCTATTCTCCGGCTTTTATCATCAGTTTTCGGGTACCCTAATGTCAGCACGATCTTGTCAAACACCTTACCCATGATGCGTTTTTTCCAGTAACCGTTATACAGGCGATACTCAAACAGTTTGGTCCCGGCCTTGATTGCGTCGAAGTATTCTCGTTTCAGCGGCAAGTGTAGGGTCATTTATTCATACCTCCCTTATCTGAAATTCCGGCGGCCATTCGTCGAAGTTTTTATTGCACTTGCCGTTGAGCGGGATTTGCTTGACGTGGACCTGAGCATCTGCATTGCGGCCTTGCCGTATCATGTGCCGAATAGCATGGCTTTTGCACAATCTCGCATTCGGACCAGATTCACAGCCAACGTAAATATAGTCAATCCCCGTCAAGTCTACATCGAATCCACACAATAACGGCTCAAGCGAAAGAAACCTCTTTGCCGCAGGCGTTTCCCTCAAGCTGACAATTCGCCCTACGTTTTGTTGGTTCTCTACCGTTACGCCGAGATGGACGTTGGGGAGTGGCCACGGCAAAGAATAACCTGCATCGCCCAGGGTTTCCGGGTTGTCGTTCCAGTCTGGCTTATAGTGCCGCTGCATAGCTTTAAGGTAAGTCAGGTGCGGCTCTTGTATCTCGCCGTCCGCATTACAAACACCTGCATGTTCGACATACGGTCCAAAGTGCGGGTTGAAAAAATATCCTTTATTCTGCTCTTTGTGCCAAGTTGTCAGCATTTCCAACATGCGCCCCGATCGCTTTGTCAGAACAAAAAACTGATGCCAGTAACACAGGCCCATTATGTAGAATATCCTTGCACTTGTTTCAAACGGCACAGACTCATGGAATAAGTCGCTCATGCTGCATACGAATATCTTGCGCGGATTGCGCCAGTGCAGGGGTTTGGTAAGGGCGGATTCGACGAATACGGTTTCGCCGTTCCACTTGCCATAGCAATTAAGGACTTCTCCATATCTGTCCGGTCCGCCTCTCTTGATTTCCATGTGGGCCTGCCTGTGGGCCATCCTCTCGGCGTAACAATTAAGACACCCGGCACTTATCTTGCTGCATCCAACAATCGGATTCCATGTTTCGTCCGCCCATGATATTTTAGTGCTCATCAGTCGCCACCTTTCAACTGCCCCATGAAGTGAATAATATCTTGCAGGCAGCTTATATCGAAAACACAGTTCGCCGTTGGTTCAAACACGTACTTATTCCACTGATGATATATTTCCACTATCCCCAACGTGGCCCCGCTGCGGTTATTCTTGCACCGCCAATATGGTTCCTCGTTGAGAAGCTCAGTATCGGCTTTCACGAAATGAATATGTTTGTATTTATGTTTCATCAGTCGCCGCCTTTCGCTGTGTTAAGCATTCACACGCCTCCGGTCTTTACCTTCGAGTAACAACCCCCTGCCTGTGAAGCCAGTACATTCCTTCGCCTTCGCGACAAACAGAGCTTTGGGACTTCCGACACGCGCCCTCGTTGCGTCTTCCGCCCAAAGCAGTGCCTGGTCGAAGATTTCCAAAACCTTCTCGCCGGTTCGCACCTGGTCCGACAGGTGTTGCGCTATTCGGGCGAATGTCGTTGCTTCATCTTTCGAGATACTGTGGAATCTCTGCTCAAGACCTTCGATGAATCCCAGGGCTCGTATCTTGATGTTCTTTTCCAACTCCAATCCCCCCCCCTCAAGAGATTTTTCTCCAATCCCAATCCCCTCTTTTTCTTGACTTGGACTTGGCTTTGCTTCACTTAACTTATCTTCACTTAGGCTTGGACTTGGCTTTACTTTACGCGGACCACTCCCGGAGTGGGACGGGAGCGGTGGCGGAATCGCTGACGGCGCCTCTCTATCGCGTCTTATTTTTTGCTCGTCGTGAAACCGTGTATAATGAAGGTATTGCTGCCCCTTTACCTGATAAAACTGTATCAATCCGACGCGGTGCAGATCCTCAAGGCACTCTTGGACTTTCTCGACCGTAAATCCGATCCTTTGCCTGCGGATTATGTCCTCCCGAATATCGTCCGGGTCCGCCTCTATCCGGCCCTCTACATCCGTGTAAGGCAGCATGTAAAACCAGAGGAGCCTTGCCTTGTCTGATTTCAAGGCCGCCAACTTCTGGCTTCGCGTTATTACCCGTTTTAGCATTCGTCCGTCAGCCATTCAGCTTCCCTGCCTGTCATTTTGTCAAGTCCTCGTACTACTTGTGATATTCCTGCACCGGATGAACGTCTCGTCAAAGGTTATCGCAACGGCAAGGGCTCTCCACACGTCGTCAACAACACCCTTCAATGGTCCGGGCGGCGACTTCCATTTGTCGCCGTTGCAGACGGGGCACACAGGGCGGCCGGCCCCAAACCAACCCTTGCCCTTGCACTTGCGACACGCCACGCCGCCGATAGCCTTTTCATCCCCTCCGTAAAGATCAATGATGGCCCGACGTACGTTGGGGTCTTTTGCTCGGGTATTGTGGCAAAGGTGCATGAGAATGCTGTCCACGCCCTCGTCGCTGCGAGTCTTGCAGTACACAAGGTGTGTTTTGCTCAAACCGAAAGCCTGCTGGAATATCCCTACCCACCGGCAAGTCTCGAATACCGACTTTCCGACCGCCATTCCATAGCAGGCAGGCATTTCGATTGCCATGATGTCGGCGTCTTGCCAGCTTTCACTTTGTCCGACAAGGCGTAGCATATCCTCGTTTGGTATCTTGCCGAAACCCAAGATGTCGCCGTCTTTGTAAAGCACATACGCCGACTCGGTTGTGCCGGGGTCAATTGCTAATATCGTCTCGTTCATAAGCCTCCCTGCTTTCGTTTTCACCTGTCAAGCATTCCTTGCCTGTTCTGCTGTATGGACTAAGCGCCGAAGATCGAGGATGAATTGAGAAACATCCTGTGCTATTACACAATGCGTGGTGGCACCAATTTTAAGCACAAGATCATGCTGTCGTATTTCACAAGCAATATGGCCATAATGTAATTCTTTCAGCTGTTCCGACAGGGCCTTGAGGTCGGCGAGAACATCGTGTATGTTTATGTGCGGGTCGTTGACAAAAGCTAACTCGTCAAGACAGGACGCGGTATTCAACTTATCCTTGCCGTCGATCCAGTAAAACACGGCGTCAACTTTTATCCATTCCTGAGAACCGTCCCCACCAATTTCCCAATTCCGGAATTCCGGTTTCTCGGCTTCGGCAATCTGGGCTTCAAGGGCCGCAATGGCCACCTTGATTCGGTCAGCAAGCCCGATTGTTAATTGAAGATTTTCCTCTATGTCCATTTGTAAGACCTTGGCCTGTTTGTACTTCTTTTGGATTTGTTCCTCGTTCATATTCTGCTCCTATGTTAATGTTTCAAAAATAGCCGGGCGACAAAGCCCTGTCGCAAGTGCCGCCCGGCCCGGCCTCCGTGCCTACTCTTTTGGCGGATCTTCCTCGAAGGGAAGTTCTCCCTGCGATTGCTCGATGGTAACCGTTACCTATGCATCCGAACGCATGAGCCGCACGAGTTCCGCGTGTTGGTCCGGGCTGAAACTGACCCCGCTGAATTTCGGGTTCTGATTCGTAACGTTCACTACAGAGCCTGTCAGTGTGCCCGACGACTGAATCGGCGACTCGCCGTCCAGCGAGATTGTCAGAAGCACTGGCGAACCCTTACGCAACATCTCTATCAGAACCGCGTTGCCTTTCGGCTCGAACATCAACTCGTCGAACTTGATTGCGTCGCCCTTTCGCCCGGCGGTGATCTTTTCGATTTTCGCCACCGCACTAATCGACGGCCCGACCTTCTTTTGCTTCCTTGCCATAACTGTCTCCTTGATAAAGGTTTATATTAAGGGCATCCGTGCCCTTCTACCGGTTCCATCCGAACATTTGGCTCAGTCCATCTTTGCTTCTGTCTCCTTGTCTGTGGTTATTGTTTCGCCCGCCAAGCTTCCAGCTTCTTCCCGTCCATGCACAGGCTGCCGACGGCGAACTTAATCACGTTATCGAGTACCATGCTCATGCGGCGTACGTCCATGCCGGGGTCTGACAGACGCATCAGTGCTGCGTTGTCGCCGACGTGGTTGCATAGGGCAGTCAGGACTTCGTGTGTGTCCAGCGTTGTGTAAGCCCGTTCTGCTACAACGCCATCAAAGGCGTCAATACTTATAGTGTGCCCGTCGGCCTTTAATTGCTCGGTTATCTCAGGTATAAAGAGGCCCCAATATAAGCCGAGTTGTTCCATTGATTTCGGATCCCGGTCTTTGACAAGCTGCTCAAGAGTCATCCGAAACCATATTCCGTCATGCTTGCCAATCCACTTGCCCATCAGGTCAGGGCGGGTGACCATCAGTTTTGGTCCTTCAATTTTTCCGGTGTATTCAGGCATTACTGTCCTTCGCTATTCGCGATAGCGGCTTGGGCTCGTTGTGTTAGCTGATCGCCTTGAAATTGTAAGTCTGTTTGTAGCATCTGCGCCATATTCCAATATGCTTCAAGTAGTGGCTTGACTACATCCAGCAAATCAGGCGCTGCGGCAATAAGGCGGGCGTTGGCAATAGATACACCATCAGGAGCATTGAATTCTCCATTGCGATACTGAAAAGTCTCTGCAATGTGGTAAAGATGATTGTTTATTGTGGTACCAATAAGCCTGTTTTCCTTTTGGTCAAGACATCCGCCTTCTTTGGGCCTTACTGCTTTCCATGGTCCCGGTGTATGTTTACTCATTTTGGCCTCCCTGGTTTCCAAACGGTACTTCACCTGGCTCGACAGGTTTCTTGCGGTCAACGATGTTTTTGCTCAGACAGTCCGCATTCGGGCAACACACGCCGTTCTTCCGGTTCGGAAACTCGTTGCTACAGTCATTGCAGTAGAAACGGTACTCTTGCTGGTCTGATTGTTCGGTATCGCCAGTCTCAGCCTGATTGACTGCATCAATTTGCTCTTGCTTCTTTTCCTCAAGCGTCTCGTCGATTGCAGGGCCGATTTGTTCAGGGGCCGGCGGAAGTACCTCCGGCTCTTTCTGTCCGTTTATCCGTTCCTTCAAACCGGCTACGCCAGCCGTCAAACTCGTAGCGGCCCCCACACCTAATTCGCCGAAGTTTCCATTGTCGGCTTCGATGGCTGCTACCATTTCAGGGGTTTTCGGGAGATACTTCCAGAGACGGCGTATGCCGGATTTGCGTTGCATTTCACTCGGCCACCATTTCCAAGGACCCTCGCCTTTGGCCTTACTCGAATTCTGGATTTTGAGCAAATCGGCAGCGGGTAGTATTTCAATTTTAGTCCTGTCAGCTTCCTTGAGTCTTGCCAGAGCAAAGACGCACACCAGCTTGCCCCGGTCGCCGGCCAGGTACGGCTTGAACTTCACGAATGGGTCGCTGCCTAAGTCGAATTCAAAAGAATCTTTCTCATAAACGACCTGAGCATCGATATAGGTAACTTGCTTGTTGCGGTATGCCAATTCGATAAAGCCTTGGTATCCCGGCATAAATTTACATTCTTTGACGCCCGCCGGGAAATTCTTGTTGTTGTACGCGATAAGATATCCTTGTCCGGATGCCCCGGCAAAATCCAAACCTATCTCAGAGGCGGTGATAATGGCGTCCAAAACGCTTGCCTGCGTACATGCAAACAGGTCCGGGTTGCGACTGGTAGCCAGCAGCGCAATCTTCATAATCTTTTCCGGCGTCATATACTTCGATGCGACACACATCAGAGCTTCCTTGAAATCCGCGTTGTCGAATACGGCCTTGAGATTATCTTTCGTCTGCAAGACTCGTGTTGCTAATTGGTTATTTGGCATTAGACTATCCTTTCTTGAATCGTAAAACTCGGAATGTAGTTTCAGAACTGACGTATTCTTTGCGGGTTTGTTCAAAATACGTGAACAACCCCCCGTCACATATACCACCTTCGGCCTGACCCATAGCCTTTAGGATCTCAGTGTCTATTTCGGCGGCAACCGTTTTCGCTGCCTTCACCGCTTCTTTGGCTTCTATGCGACGGACAGATAACCCATCCGGCAGGATGCTCGTTATGTCCGGTTCCCGCCTGACTCGTTTCAGGACTGCCAGCGACGGCGTGATATTCTCCGGCGGAATATCCTTCACAACATGGTCATTCCAAAAGGCAACCGCCGCTTCGCAGATAGCCAACCCAATAGCTTCATCGAACGACACAGCGTACATCTGAAACTCGCGCTTCGGGAGATACACCGGGACGTGGCACAGTTTGGTATCGGTGCAAATCATATGGACGTGTGTCTGTATGAGCGTCCTGTCGGGGCACTGGTCGCTTCCGGGGTCGCCCCAAAAGTCCGGGGCATACCAGCCTAATGATTTCGCTTCGACTGGCGTGATATTAGCAGCAACTAATGCGTCTGGATGCGAACATAAATATACGCCCTCTTTGATAAATTCCAATTCAGACGGCTCAACAACTAAGCTCCCGAGTTCGTCTCCGGCAAACGCCAACAGCGCCGCCTCCATGTAATTGCCCCGCCGGAAAACAGCCTTGTCTTTTTCCGCTTCCAGCTTGCCGGTCTTTTCGAGATAAACATCGTAGGCGTTGCCCCATGAATCCAGCCCCATGACAGCAGCCATGTCGCTTGAGCCTAAGTGTTTTTGTCGCTGTTCTCTTTGTGCTTCTGTAATTGACATTAGTCATTCTCCTCAATAATTGATTGTTACGTGGGGGATGTTGCCGCTGATAAGCTCCTCTGTGATGATACTGGCTTCGGCATCAAGAACATAGTCGCGTAAGAACTCTTCAATTGCGCGGTGGATTTTGCTCCGGTGAGACTTATTCGCGACCCGCTCAGCCTCTTTCTCGTCAAGGCGTTTCTTCTCGGCCACTTCGGCATCAATTACGGCTTGCCGCTTTGCCTCGTCTTGACGGGCCTTTTCTTTATGGGCATCGAGAGCCACCTGTTTCTCGCGTTCGGCACGTTCAACCGCCAGCACCTTGTCGCGTTCAGCCTGCTCATTTGCTCGTATGACAGCGGCCACCTTGCTGATCTCTGCCTGCTTCGCCGCTTCCAGCTTGTCAGACTCAATCTGCTGCCGTAATGCCTCTGTGTCCGTAGCAGCCTCTTTCTCGGCAAGGGCAGTTTCCCGGCGTTCCAGGTCGGCGACACGTTCGGCCTCGGCCTTTTCTTTCGCAACCCGTTCGGCTTCGACAATCGCCTCTGCCGCTTTACGTTTCGCGTCCTCGATTTCGTCCAGGGGTTTCATTCTTACGTCGATTATCTTTTGGACGCCTGCCGTTAGTTCGTTTTTTATCGCGTCAACCTTACGACCAAACACAAGAGCCCCCCGCTTTACTGTTTCGTGGGCTCGCTTGATATCGCCCTTGTATCCACGCACCCTCGCGACGTATGACCGGAGTTCTTTTTCGCCCTCCGGAGTCTTATGGTCGAATACGAGCTGCGCATCCTTTTCTGCTAATACCGCCAATTGCGCCTTGATCGGGTCGAATACCGCAAGGTCCATGCTTTCCTCAGTCATTAGTCATTCTCCTTTTCCTGCTTGTCATCCGGCGTTGCGCTTGTCTGGTAAGGGAGCAGTTTATAATGAGTACCATGGTCTACACCCAGCGTGGGTGTACCGTATTTAATACAGTCATCATATGCCTGTTCCTTTAAGGCTTCTCTCATATCTGAATCCATTACTTGCCCTCCATCAACTCAGGTGTCGTGTGGATGTCGCCGATTTTCGTAAGGTCTTCCACTGGGTAATCGTGAAACGGGAAGTAATAATTTTCAATCGGCAGGTCTGCCATCGCAAGAAATCCATACCTGCCAAGACTTTCTATGTAGTCGATTCTGAACTTATACCCATCCTCATCTTCAAGTATATCCCCTTCCCACCAGTCCAAGTCTTTGCCGTTCTTGTCCTTGAGGCCGGTGTACTGCATGGGTATTATATGCGTAGCTAATGTGCTCAGTTTTGTAGAGCGACCGCTTACGTTGATAAATCCACGCCCATCAACACTCAGAGTTAATTGGTCTTGCCCCATTGTTTCGGCAGAATACATCACATTTTTCCTTGTGTCCCACCCTCTGAATTTTATCTCTCTGCTCATTGCTTGTCCTCCAATGCTTTGCGCGCCCGTTCTTGCTGCCGTTCGACAAGGGCTTTCAGTGACTCAATCGTATCTTCCCAATCTGTTTCATCGCGTATGTTTTCGAGTACGCTCCGCTGCCGCTCGATCTCCTTGATGCAGGCGCGCATATCGGTCTGAACATCAGCAAATATTAGCTGTTCGCACCGTGCCTTTATTGTTTTGATTTCGTCAAGGGTCATGGGGTGGGCTCCAATACTGATGGGTGATATGGCAAAATGAAGTTACGTATTGTTCCGAGTCCTTCAATTTTATGGACAGCCCGCATTGGATATTTACACTCGGCACACATCCCCTCGCCATGCGCCATGCCCCATACAAAAGAACCAAATATGCCACCAAATTCACGGTCGCATTGCGGGCATTTGTCTCCAGAGACAAACCGTTTCAAATAATCTGTTAGCGCCGACAGTGCCTTGTGGGTTGCGTCGTTTAATTCGCCAACTTTAAGGCCAATGCTTTCGGGGGTAGCGACAGGCAAATTAGCACTCTTTAATTCACTAATCGTTTTACTCATGGGGTGGGCTCCTCTGGTTGCGCTCGATGGAAGAAATACCGGAACAATTCCCTTTCGGTTTTCAATAAGTCATCGTATCGAGATATAACAACATCGAGCTTCTCTGCAATTTCGTCGTCCCTGCCAACAGCATTCAGGGTTCGGGCAAGCACAGAATGTCTCGCTTCGCATAAATTCAATATGCGAGTTTTGCACGTCCCCCTGAACTTATTCATGGTCTGTCTGTCGTATGGCTTTTCGTGGCTCATTTCACCTCCCATACCATAAGCTCTTTTGCGTATTGGTCCCCACAAGCTCTCTCATGCGCCGCCTTTGTCAGCGAGCCGTATACACCATCCTCTTTGAGCTTCAGCTCCGGATAGAGCCGGTTCAGTGCCCGTTGCAAGTCTACGGTAGACATAAAAAAGCCAGACCCCAACACGCAGGGCCTGGCTTCGGAGGAGGGTGATGAAAAGCCTTGTGTTTCCCGGACAATCCACAGCGCCGATCTAAAACTGGACACCATCAGGAAAGTTACGACTATAAGTATTTTGATATCATGCCAGAACTTTTTCATGGGTTTACTCCTTTTCGTGTATCGGCATTTGCATATATACAACCTTCGCACAATCAGAACCGTGACGTGTTGATATTGAAAACTCCAACTGGAATGGGCGATCCGGCGATATTGTTTTGAGTATGCAATCGTCGTAATCCACATCAAGTAGTAACGACTCCTGCAAAATAAACATGTCAAACAGTATCTTGTGTTGATTTAGATGATAAACAATAAGACTGAAAGCGATTTGTGGCATGTCGCATAGTGTGATTGGAGTAACCGTAACCTCCGATTCATCCAGCAAGATGCTCTGATACTTCGGATAACTGTTTCCATCCACATCCGCAAGCAGAAATCCATCGACGGTGAGATAATATAATCCCGGTTCTATGTCATGTTCTTTTTCGATGACGACGAGTTTTTTGCCGTTGGTTGCCACGAGTCTGTTTTCCTCAACAAACACATATTCCAACGCATATCTTGTTGATGTCTTGGCAAGAGTGTTCTGTAGCATTGACTTTACTGCGCCGTGCAGCCTATGATGTCCTATTTCGTTTGTGATAAATCTTTCATTCATTTTTCTATTCTGCTGCAAACAACACAGTATCGGGGTTGAAAATGTGTTTCATGCCACCGCCTTCAAACGTTATATTGTAAAACCATTTATCATTCGGGTCAGTTGGACGATGCTCCGTTATCTCAACGACACCGTCCTCGTATTCTGTTTTTCAAAGAGCTATGCCGGTGATAACCCGCACCAGCGACGGGCATAGGTAAAACAGTCTGGTATTAGCGGCGGTCGGATTTGAACCGACGATCTCCGGGTTATGAGCCCAGTGTGATAGGCCAAACTTCACTACGCCGCGATATTTACTTGTCAATGCCCGCCAACGTTTTCGCCCTGCCGGCCTTGGGCTCAAACGTGCGACCGAATATGTCCAGGCACTTAGCCCGCGTATCCGGATTGTCCTCGCCTATTACCATCAACCAGTGGCGGTGCTCGATCATATCTACAATATGCAATTCGCCGTTCATGCTGATTTCCTGTTCTCCAAAAGGATTGTCTCGTAAAATCTATCCTGAGACGCTTTGTCAGGTAGCCTGGTAAACGTTTTCAATCGCTCGATATGGAATCTCACATTATGGCCTCGCTTGACTTTCATTGTGCCGTCAATCGGCAACGCATAGAGTTGATTTTCCGACCAGCCTGTTTCACACGCCGCCTCGGTTACGTTCCAGTATTTTGGTTCAGGGTCATTCATGTTGCTCCCTTCTGTCAGGCTCCGGCCCATGATTGACTGCTATGTTGTTTTCCTGCGGCGACGAAGTGCTCTCCGTATTCCGTTGGCGTAGACCTTCGCACTGGTACAACCTTTAGGTGCTTCGTACGCCTCCAACTCAATTGCCTTCTCAATCTTTTTGGGCCCTACTATCCGAAGCTTGTCAATGTCGCCAGGCTTCAAGCCTCTTTGGTCCAACAAAAGAATGAACAATCCCTTAAGTAGCTTGTTTGAAATATTGTAAGGATCGCAAATCCCGGCAGCGATCTCGAACGCTCTTGATGCGAGCACGCTATTCGCTTTGATTATGCTTCGCAGCGCAACTATGGCAGTGAACTTGTTCGATCCTTGATGGCGAGCAACGGCATAATCGTTTTCCTCTACTATCTCTTTGATTTTGCAGGACATTGCGTCTTTGGCAATCACGCCCGCGCGATACATGTCGTATGCACTGACGGCCCGGCGTGTTTCATTGCTCTGGATGAACAAAAGAGCCCTCGATTCTTCCCCGTCAACATCAACTACGCGACACGGCAGACGGCTTACCCCCTTAACCAGCTTGGCAGCAAGAAAACGGTTGCCTCCGTCAATAACCTCGTAGGCATCGCCGCCAACACAAACGACGACGAGGGGGTCCAGGAGCGCGTCATCCCAATTGTTTGCAATATTCTTGACGTGCTTGCTTGCCGCCTTGGGCACTGAACCGTTGTGTCTCTGGTACGCCGCATAAATATTAAGCTGCTCAAGCGAAATCATTTTGTACGCGGGCTTCTTGTTCTTACTCATTGCTCGTTCTCCTTAACAAGTTTTCCATAAACCGTTTTACCCACATAGCCCGTCTGATTGCACTGCTTGCACTGTTTACCGCCGCAGACAGGGCACAGGGCATGGGGTATTGCCTTCCTGATTTCTTTGCTGAAGTTCTGGAGATACTGTTTCAGCATTTGGGGCCATAACCATGCAGACACCAGCCCCTTTTTCCTCACAAGAGCCGCGATTCGTTTACGTAAATCGTCCGCCGCCCGACTAATCGCCTTCAGTTCTTTCACGTCCCCTGCTGTTACATCCAGCACATTGCCGCTAACCGGCTCCGGTATTGGCTGGTTCTTCTCTTTCGTCTTCTTGTATTCTTTATTGATGGTGGTTTTTGTACCGTCAACAGTTTTGCCTGTACGCAATGCTTCTTTGGTTTCTTCGTCGGCGTGCTCGATGATATGCTCGGCCTTGCGGATGGTGTCATGGGATACACCTGCGGCCTTGGCAACTTCTTTGCGGGTATCAATGGGCGCTTTTGCAGATTTCTGCGGAACCGCTCCGCCGGACTCTTTTTGTTTTTCTTTCGCCGCCGCCTCGATAGACGGCTTGAGCTTCAACGCTAACTCGGCACGTTGGAATGGCTGAAGGTTGCGGCGTCCAAGTTGATTTGTGATGATCCACTCTTTTGCATCGGCCCGGTTCTCGATAGTCAACTTCGGGACCGTCTGATACTCAAGGCTGAGACGATTGCATATCTCAAGCCTGTTGTGACCGTCCAATAAAACGCCCTGCCATGTAACAAGCGGATCCCGGCAACCGTCGGCAATAAGATTAGCTTCAAGCTGTTTGTACTCATCGGGGGCCAGTGGTGGGATTAGTGATTGGAATTCTCTGTCAACCTTGACTTTAGATTTCATGTAAAATCCTTTACATAAAAAGTGGTGCGGGCCGACTCGGGAAAATCGGACACCGCACCGGGGTTTCCACTCTGTGGAATAGTTTGGTAGGAGTTTCTTGATTTCCCGATTTCATTTCCCGATTCCCGTTATCAAAAAAAACTTATAAAAAGCTCTAATTTACTTGACAGTCCCGGTCAATCCTGCTAAGTTCTGTTTGTCAGCAAACCTTGCGGATGGAACCGCCATTCCCAAAAACACTCCAACGGGCCTGTCCGCCCATCTTCGTGTCAACCATACCTGTAACTCTACACTACGCCAGCGTACTTGTCAAGTACTAAATGGTACGAGTGGCGTACATGACCGTACCGGGCGGGTACGTAAGTATTTTATTGATAAAGACTTGCAACCGATTAAAAATTTTGTTAAAATGGAAAAATATGGCAGAAAAAAAAACCACAAGGCTTGGGCAAAACGTAACTGATGCTACAATGGCGATATGCTTGGTCCTTAGCCGTGAATTAAAATTCGGTCCGAAGATCATCCTGTCGGCAGGTATACTGTCCTTAGCCGCTCAACGAACGCGCGAGGCTAAGCTTAAATTCGTATGGGCCGCCAAGGAGGCGGAGTCACCAAACATAAAAGATGTGATTCAGGTGCTTAACGGCCTGTCAGAAGAGGAGAAAAGGGAGCTTAGGGACGTGTTTTTCCCTGGCGGGGAGGACGAAGCCGGCGCCGCACAAAAAATGCAAGATCAGAAACATAAGGAGGGCTCCCGTGTTGTTGCAAAAGACGGGCAATCTCTTTGATGTCTTTTTCTTTTTGCAGGTGGTAGTTACGCTGCGTCTTGTCGGTCTTTGTCATTACATAACCTCCTTGCTATCAAAGGGTTACGTCCACCCTGACGGATCGCGGGCCCTTGCGTTTCTTCGCGGGCCTGCTAATAAATATTAACATATCGGACGGGCGAAAGCAAGCGTTTGTTCTGAAAAAAACAGGGAGTACCGGCTACAGAAGATGTAAGTAGTGTACCGACAGCAATATAGGGATAAATACTATTTTTGTTTTTTTGGAGGGCAGCAAAATGGAAACCGAGGTCTGCCAGAATTGTGGGCGAACCATCGGCAATCTGGAAACGCGGCATCTATTCAACGGACAAATAGTCTGTCCCGGATGCGATGAGAAATTGCGCTCGCCAAGTTCACCTGGCCCATCCCGCCAAAACATCGATGTCAATGCTCCCGAGGCGAAACGTCTCAATCCGTTTGGCGTTGTGTCCATAGTGCTTGGAATTATTGCCTCCCTGTCTTGCTGGATTCCATTCGTAGGCTGTCTCGTTATACCAATCGGCCTCCTGGGTGTGCTGTTCGGGCTTATTGGGGCACTGTTTTCCCTTGTGACGGGGCGATGGGGGGCCGGATTTCCTTTTGCCGGCACCGTAGTATGTCTTATCGCGGTCTACGTCGCTTTTGTAAGTACGAAAGCGACGATCGGCACATTTGACACAATAGTCGATATCGCGAACACGCAGCGAACGATTGCCCGTGAAGGGCAACCTGCCTCAGAGGGCGAGACTGTTCCTAATCCGTTAACAATTGACGTCGTTTCAACCCACCATTATATCGACATGTTAGGCGTAAAAGTGGAAATCACGAACATCAGCAGTCGGCATATTAACAGTTGTGAGGCCACTTGTATTTTGAAGGACGCCCAAGGTGAAAAGCTGACCTTCCAAAAGCACCATGTCATAAAGTCTAATGCTGGGCTGCGACCAGGGACATCTACATATTTCAACTATATTATCAATGTCCAGCCAAAGCTGGTCAAAGGTATATCGTTTCACATAGAAGATATTGACTGGTAGACCATGTTGGGATTGAGCGAAAAACACAAGAATCCTGTCAGGGTTTTGCAAGACGAAGCCCGTAAAACGGGCCACATATAGGAATTGAAATTGGGGTTTTGGCCCTAAAAAACGCCATGCCAACGTAGCTCAACGGTAGAGCACTGGTTTTGTAAAATAGTAACAAAAACGTGTAACTACCGAACAGATAAAGAGTTATGACAACACAAGTAAAGGCTTGTCAGGGTGCGAAAGACACGGGTTGATATTCGGCAACTGAGCAACGGTCCTTATTACTACGTGAAATGGTGGGATGCCGGCAAGGAACGCTCGAAGGGATTCCAGAAAAAAGCCGAGGCCGATCACTTTGCAAAGATGCAGTACTATCGGTTAAACAGTGACGTTTTTGCCAGCCCGATTCCCGCAAGATGGTTGTATATGGTAGAGGAATACGCGTATACGTTTTTGGTCCGCGGTTGCACGGAGGGGGCACGGTATCAGGCAATCTTGAGCGTCAATCATTTTGCCCGGTTCGTCCATCCCAGAACATCGAAAGACTTGACTCAATTCAACCTTGACCGATTCATCGTCGATAGGCAAAAAACGGTCAGCCGATGGACGGTTAATAAGGACATATCGAATCTTAAAGCATTCGTGAAGTGGGCGGCAGACAACCGATATATCGGAAAAGGGCTGAAGCTGAAAAAGCTGAAAGTCGCCCAGAACTACCACCCGTCACTATCCGTAGAGGTAGTCCGCACTATCCTCCGGGCCTGCCCTACCGAGATTTGGCGTATGCGCGTCCTGGTATCGCTTGTGACGGGCCTTCGGCGGGATGACGTAGAAGCCCTACAGGTTGAAGATATCGACGTAGCGGGGCGACAGGTGCGTACACGTAGCAAGAAAACGGGCAAGGTTGACGTTAAGCCGATCCCGGACGTTTTGATGCCGATGGTCGAATCGCATCTTGCCGGCAAGACCACGCGGCTATTCCCCGACATCAATGTCCGCAAAGAATGGGATGCCCTACGATTGCGGGCCGGGTATGCCGAGAAGATCGACGGCAAGATAAAGAACTTCACCGTAACCCGGCAGGACTTTCGGCGGACGCATGCGACTTTAATGGGCCTGGCCGATGGTTTGCAGGCTGCGGCCCGGGCGCTCGAGCATTCGAGCACCGCCGTCACGGCGCAATACTACTCGGATTTGTCGCTGATACAACGGGTGCGCGTGAATCAGTTGCCCGTGAAGGAATGGCTTAATTGGGAGGCAAAATAATAAAAGATTTTCCTTGACAAGACCTGTCATTATGGTTAGAATGGTGCGAATGGAAAAACCTTGTTTGGGGATAGGACAATGAAAAAAGCCTTTACGTTAGCTGAACTTCTGGTTGTGATGGCGATAATGGTCATCTTGTTAGGGGCGTCGTCTTCTGTCATCAAGTACTGTAAAAGCTACCAAATCGATACCATGCCGCTGGCGCTGCGGCAAACCCGTGCATTGACAAGGCAAAGAAACTATGGCGTGATGCTGATACGGGACGAACAGGAAGGGACTGTGGCGTATTGTCTGGTGGCAACTTACGCCCCACGCGAACCTCTTGACCCCCGTGCACCGCTTGAGCCGACGATCAATCGTGGCACAAAAGAGATTAAAGTGCCCGACTACGACCCTGCCGTTGTCGTGTACGACCGCAGGGGCCATCTTTGCGTCGGCGTTGATGTTGATGTTGATGGACAGAGGTATACCAGCACGAATCAATTAGTGCTTGATGGGGAAATAAAGTGGTTGCATAGATATATGGGTGGATTTGCCGATCAAGACCGTGGTCCGGCAGGCCCACTCGGGCCGCCCATCCCAACTCCCCGTTGGGGGCCGTAATTTTACAATGACCACTTCTCACACGTCTTCTTTTTGGCCCGAATCTTTACCTCAATAAAGCACTTGCAGGACCGGCAATACTTTGCGCCCCAAACGCTTCCCTGCGAAGTGCATCGACCACAAACCATCCGTCGCCGCGGCGTGAAAGAATACTGTTTACCGATTGCCAAATTGATATGACCCTGAACTATTGCCCCTGCATTTCCACAGCATCCCATTTTGCTAATCCCAGTAGTCAGTCCAGTTGTTGCCAGCGCCCGGCTCGTCGTTGTCTGCGATCCAGTCGGCGTCTGTACCTGGCGGGTCCGTATCAGCCCCGGTTTTATTGCTATTAGTTAAGCGATAGGCGTTGTCGGTCGTTTGGCTTGGATAATACACCCTGTCGCCTATCGTGTAATTGCCGGCCGCCCAAAGTGCATCGCCACAAGAGATATGCGGTAGTTTGGCCTGATAAGTCGTACCGCCATGGTCGCTGAGATCGCCTGCAATATAGTTGTTACCACACGCCCACGGCAACGCACCCGCTTTGCTACCGGCGTGAATCGCCAGACCCGTACCCAAGACAGACCCCGCCGTCCAGATAACACTCCCGTCCGATGGATCGATCTCCTGTACATCGCCGCCGGGAGATACTGTGTATAGACTACCGCCGGAGTCCAGGGCGCTTGCCGCTACGGTGCTAATGCCGTCCCATACTTCGCGCCCTTCGCCTGCATCACCCCTGACAGTCAAAGCGTACATTACACCGGTACTGCTTATACTCAGGTATACATTGACGCTGTCGGTTGTAACGTGTGCATAGGTCGATAAGTCGGTACAGACCCCGCCCGCCTCAGTACAAACATCCCACTGCCAGACGCGGGCCGGGGCGCTGCTTATCTTATAGCAGCCTGCGGTTCCCCGCGGATCGACGATATAAACATTGCCGAACGAATCCCAATCCACAGATACGACGGTTAGCGGATTGTGTGCATCTTGGTACGTCCATTGTTCGGCCCCGTCCGTTGTTGCCAATACCCAAAGCGTCTTATTGCCGCCCCCGTTGTCAGCCCGGTCGCCAACGACTGCAACCTGAGATTCGTCGGCATTGAGTTTTATCTTGAGCGCGTTGCCGCCGGTGTCATATGTCCACTGTGATGCCCCGGCACTATTGACTTTGGTTACAGATACGCCGCCTGCGCGAACATGGGCGATGTAGATATTGCCACTTGAATCAACATCAATGCCCCTGGTGTTCAATGCTGTTAGCTTGTCTGTGAACGCTCCGGACAGGGTATACCGCCGGACTCCATTTCCTACGGCACTATAAATGACAGCGGATGTTTTGACAATATCATATGCACCAACAACGTCATCCCATCGGACCGTACCCGACGCTGTCAATCCCGCCATAGCGGACCCGGTGACAGCAATCAACGCATCGCAGCAGTTAGTACACAGCCGTCCATCGGAACGAACAAGAGCTCCATTCTTGTATCCCAGAGTCATCAGCAGGGCCCCGCATCCTCGAAAGTAATATAGGTCCGCCATGTCCCTGAGTCATTCCAGACAACTAAGGGTGTACCGTCATACAGCAGCGGCGCCGCAAGGGTCATCGCGGTCACGCTTGTGTTGAGAGTTGGAAAAACAGTGATTTCGTCGCCGGTATTATCCGTATCAAGGAAACAGGTAAAGGGGTCTGTGTTTGCCGCCGCCGCCGATTCTGAAAAGGCAATCCGGGGTTTCGCCCCGCCCCCCTGCCCATGCCGCCGTCGCCGCTGATACCGGGTATCGGTATTGCTTTCCCATTCTCTCAGCATGCGCTCGATACGCGCCGCGTCTCTGTCTGATAATATCTTAGGCATTACGCCGCCGATGCTGTAAGGGTTACGGGATTTGCCGGGGCCGTCCATGTTGAGATAGTCAAAGACGAGTTATGCTTGAGCATGCCGCTATTCAGCTTGAGATTCGAGACCGTTCGGGCAACCGCCACTTTCGTAAAGTCAACCGTAGCACCATCGATTACCATTGTTGTGATTGTGCCGGACGAATTCAGGGTGCATGTCCCGCCATTAGCTTTAAGCGTAGGGATTGCGCCAGAGCCCTCGGTCCTGAGCGTTCCTGCATCGATTGTCAGGGCGGTCGTCAACGCACTCCACAGGGCCAGGTCGCCTGCCTTCAGATTTATCGTGTCGATAGTGCAACCGGATTCGACATACAAATCGACATCGCTCATCTTGCTTGAGACATATTCCATATCGATATAGTCAAGCTCCGCATCGCCCCCGCTGTTGTTGTAGTATCCCACATACCCCTTACGGATTTTCAGCGTTGTATCGGCGTGTTTGCTCGTGATACGCACAGCCGGGCTGGTCCCGTTAGAGCCTGCATTGTGGACGGTGATAGCCGATGCTACAATTCCCAAGTCAAGATTTACCGGGACCGCTTGCGTAACAGAAGCCACGCCGTAGAGGTAGCCTATTTCGACAATCGGTGATTCAATTTCAAGAAATACAGGCCGCCAGCTTGCTGAGTCTACAGTTACAGGATTCGTCCCGATACGGGCCCCAGAGATATTCAGACTGTCAAGTTCAACAGCCGACTGGTCTAATCCATAAAGGATAGTGAACGCACCTTCGATATACACGTCATTAGTATTGACCGGGATTACGCCGAGACTCCAGTTGTCAACAGAACTGTAATCGCTCGGCCCTTCGTTTTTGGTAGTCGCCACCCTGTCCAAAGTCTGGTCGTCTGCCCCGCCTCCCTGTACTGCCGTCGCTGTAACGGTAAACGCAACACCGGCTGTATCCGCCGTCAGAATTATTGTAACCGTACCCGTTGCGGTAACACCCGTGCAAGCGGTACTTGTGCTTGCGTTCCACAGTGCTACAAGGGCAGCGGCTACATTAGCCGCCGTCGCCGCCGTCGCCGTGAATGGCAATACCTCCGTAACGCCATCCCACCCGATTGAGGTTAAGGTGAAAACGTCGCCAATTTCCACATTTGTCGGCGTGAATGTATCCACCTGCGCGACCGCAACCGCCTCGCCTACGTATCTATTGTCAGTGCCCATTATATGAATGCTCCAAATTCTGATGCAAAATTCAGTCGCCTGTTTGTCCACCATTCCAGTCGCACGGCAGGTAAGCCGTCAGCCAATTCCTGCCCGTTTCCATCAAGCAAGGCAGGCTCGGTAAGTTCGTTGCCCTCGCTATCCAGGATAGGTGTATATTGTTGCACCCCGTCAACTACGTCACCCTTTGTGCGGTATCCCTGGTCAAGCACTTTCCGTTTCCATCCCTCATGCCGGAACTTGAGCTCCAAGGTGACCGCAATATAGGGCCGCCCCGTAATCATCAGTATTTCCCGGCTGGTATAAAGCAGAACTTTTACCTGGCCCTCAAGGAAAAGATATTGCCCGTGAATCAGAATCGGCGCGTCATTGACTGCTGTCTTGTAGTTCGCCGCCCCTACAGGATTAAAGTTGGGGACGTTGTATGACGCCCGAAGTATAAGGTCATCGAATCGCTGCATTATCGGGGGGTCAAATGGTTCAGTAGAACTGTTCAAAATCGGGTTGCCATCGATGTCCGTATCGACCGGCTCCATCGTAGAGGCGCTTAGCCATTCAAATATCGTACGCTGTGCAAAAGGATTCGCAATCTGTGAATAATTGATCGTTACGTGATATAAGAATGCACTGTCGGCGTCAACCACCGCGCTGCGGTTCAATACGTAAGTCCAGTCATCACCCGGATGAGAATCGCCCACCTGCGGGATCCTGCTATCTCGCAGAGCAATCATCGGGCGGACAGCCGCTTCGTTCGCGGCGTCAAAATGAACATCAAACAACTGGGTGGCAATACCGGTCATTCTGCCGTCCTGGTCTATCCGGTCGCTGGCAGATATCCCTTTGAAATTTTCCACTACACCGTCTGTCGTTAATATGCCCATGATGCCCTTAGTTGAAATTCGTCTCTATAACTGCCAGTCTTTGGGATGGGTCATAATACCGCCCCATCAGGTCTACCAGTTTCCCAAGTTTCTTCTCTTGTCGGTCGCGTGCCCTGTCCGCCTTTTCCGCCAGCCGCACCGTCTTATCTCCCTGTGCCGCTCCAGACTTTACCGGCGCTATCATCCCCGGAGTTCCGCCCTTGCCAAGTAGTTCAGCAAACAGGCCCGCCCATGAATTCAAAAAGAAACCATCACCCGGCCCGGTCTCCATCTCGGCCCGGCGAGCTATTCTCTCAAGCTGACGCTCTTGCCGTGCGCGTTGGTCCTGTGCAATCCGGGCCGCCCTTTTCGCCTCACGTGCCGCCTCTTTTGCTGCGTCCCCCGCTACCCTGCCGAATGCCAGGAACCTCGATTCGTCCGCTACAAGGTCCGCTCTTTTCCGTCCAGCCGCTTTTGCGGCTTCGGCGCCTGCATCAGGGCCAAACGGTTCACCGGGCGTCCTGTACGAGTCACGAATTGCCGCCAGTCTTTCAAGGGCCATCTTTTTTAATTTCTCGTACATCTCCAGTTGCTTCGTCATAAGCTCTTTTTCTACATCCGTCATCGCCCTCTTGGCAATCTCTGGAAATTTCTGGACCGTGTTCTCAAAACCATCGAGCAAGGGCGTCCACTCGAATTTCTGCCAACCCTTAATCGCTTGAATGGCGTTCCATGCATTTCGTGCTATATTTTCAAAGATGCTGCCGAGAAAACTTTCCAGCGTTATCAGCATGTCAGCGAAGTTCAGGAAAAACCACTGCCCTATATCCGGGAGTACTGTGGTGAATAGATGATTGAAGTCCTCCTGAAATGTTACAAGACTCAATCGCGCGGATGTCCAGACCATGTCCTGCGCAAGTCCAAAATTTTCAAAAACTACGGTTGCAACCCTTATGCTTTCTATCAGGTACGGGATTTCCGTTATCATCCCCCCTACATCTTTTAGCCATTCTCCAAACGCATTTTTAAGCTGATCGATAGCGCCACCAAAACTATCGACCTGCGCCCTGGCCTGTCCGCCGAATTGGTTAGTCAGTTCGGCAAGGATTATCTTCTGTGCACCCATCAAGTCATTTTGTTCGACAAGGCGCTTAATAGTTTCTTTTTGGGTTTCACTGAATTGGATACCGACGCGAGACAATGCGCTCATGCCCGTTACCGGATCGTTTAACGCCTTGCCCAATCGAATGGCCCCACTCTCAAGCCCGCCAAATTGAACGCTCATGTCGGCGATAAGTTCGATGGATTCTTTGAATACCTCGCCGGATACATTCCGGAACGTAGCCATGATGCCCATGATGCGCTTGAACGCCTCATCGTCTACCGTAGTCAATCGCATCAATTCGTCTGCATAGGCTTCTAACTCATCAGTCGTGAAACCCGCCGCGTTACCCGTTGCTCTCAGCGCCGCCGCCAGTGTAATTGACGTTGACTCTGCTTCGATAAACGCCTCGGTTGCAACTCTCACGCCCCGCTGGAGCGCCCAATACGATACGAACGCACCGGCGGCAAGCGCGACACGGTTAAAGACCGCACTGGCTTGATCTATTGCACGTATGCGAATGATTACATCGCGTTCGGCCATTGTTCCGCCTTATACTGTTTTTCTTCCTGCCAGATAAATTCAGCGGCTGCGATAAACGCAACTGCCTGGTCGAGCGCCCCACCGGCAACCGGCGGCAAACCTTTTTCATATAACCCCGCAAGCGTTATCACTTGCCAGATATCACCGGTAACGTATGACACCGGGCATTCCTGCAATTCCCAGTCATCGTATCCTGCCCCGTCGCAGTGGAACCCGTGATGCTCATCGAAGATTCGCGTGCACGTGGCTATCCCTTTGCAGACGGGGCAGATTTTCCCGTACCGGAGGGCGATGGCAACTTGGATTTTTTTTTAGCCGCAATGTTCGGCGACTGGTAGGTCAGGAGGGCAAGCAACTCAAGGCACTGCATATACGTGATGGTATCCATCAACTGCCCTTTGCTATAATCAGCTTCGATGTTCTCCCATCCCAAAAGGTGGGATTCTACTTTCGCAAACAGTGCGTCGAAATCCGCAAGGTCGCCTGTGCCCATACCCTCTTTGAATAACAGGATGTCTCTTTGTTGCCGTCCGTTAAGACACGGGAACAGAAACGTTGGAGGGTTTTCCATCTCCTTGTGGTCGTTTAGAACT